>WNFT01000247.1_pt1 | contig 42495 bp, 37 predicted proteins | sample 5400191 | NCBI WGS metagenome assembly WNFT01 (sample SAMN13153359, study PRJNA577476) | soil metagenome | isolation source: 80 cm saprolite under Madrone tree | place: USA:California | collected 2016-06-14 | reverse complement strand
ATCATCGGCGCTTCGTTGATGTGAAAGGTGATAGAGATGCCGTTGTCGTGCGCGATGGTGGCGAGCTCTTTCACGTCATCAATGTTGGTGCGGCAGATGTTGGTATTGAAAAACACGGTGTAGCCATGGCGGTATTGCCGCCGCACGAGGTAGTCGAAGTTCGAACTCACGTGCTCGAAGGCTTTCGGGAGTCCCGGCTTTTCCTTGATCGTATCGACGGCGAAATTGATGGTGGCGATCCCGGCGTCGGCCAAGCGGTCTGTTACATCCGGCCGCAGAAGTCGTGCATTCGTGGCCAGATAAACCCAGAAATCCTTCTTTGCCGCATAGTACACGACCTTGTGAACGAAATCGGGGCGCAGCAGTGGCTCGCCGCCCGTGGGAGCAAGCACCCGGCAGGGTGTCGAGTGCAACCAGTCGATTGCGCGCCGCGCCGTATCCTCGGTCATTCCTTTGACGCGATTGTCATACGACCAGCAGTAATGGCAATCGAGATTGGTGCGAACTACGGTTTCGTGCGCGGCAATGTCTTTTTCATCGAGATCGTGAAACAGCTCCGGATATTGAGGAAACACGGGGGTAGGCAACGTCTCGGCCTTCCTCAACTCTGGCCGGTGCGGCGACGGATCATGCGAAGGCTGCTGCAGGAGTTCATGTAGAGGGACATCCAGCCGAAATGGCTGAGTGGGCAAAGTAGGGAACTGCTGCAATTCAGACATACTACCTCCGTGTCTTCTGAGCCTTCCCTTGTTGGACGGCTGAACAAATTTCCTTTTGCACTTCACTTACGAGCGCTTTGATTCTTGATCCTCACAAAGAGTCACAACATTCTTCGAAAGGGTCGCCGCGCCCCCTGTCATCGTGGCGAGAAAAACCGTCAACACAATTCTTTGCAGTAACAATCGAGTCTCCAGTGAAAAAGGAGATGTCCCGTTCGTAAGCAGGGAACTGTCATTCGGTATAGCGCATGAGCAAGACTCCAAGAATGACTAGCAGGAGTGGCCAGAACTTGATGAAAACGGACTGCCAGCGAGTGCGTAGCTCCGACAACCCTTTAACAACGCCAACACTGGCACCGACGATTGCAAAGTTAAAGTGCTCTGCCTGAATACGCTTCATCGCGATCACGTGGTCGACACCATGCATTCCGCTGTGATGCTCGTGGAAGAGAAGCATCACGGAACCGAAGAGGGCAAGTAGCGGAAATACCCAGGCAGCCCACGCCGATTTCAGGATGCCGCGAGCACGCTGAATTTCCAGGGCGCCGAGAGCGAGCAGGATCGCGGCGAACGTCTTATGCTGCAAATCTTCCAGATTGTGTGAGAGGCCATACCACCAAGTCTGGGGACCGCATGGCCAAAGTTCTGTGTCGCTGAACACGAGGAGGAAGAGGCCGCAAAGCAGAAAACAGGCGGGCCACGCGAAGCGGGTCGACGGCCAGCGTTGCCGCAGTTTATCTTCTCCAAGAAGGAAAAAACCGGCAAGGATTACAAGGGATCCAGCCAGATGATGATTAAACTCACTCTCTTTCTTGTCCCGGGCGAGAGTGGCCTGTTGCACCAGGTCACTTTGCGTTTGGTCGTGCATTGACGCGGCCATGTCCATGCCTTCGTGTCCGCCGTGGACCGAACTTGCTGAATAGGTATGGGGTGAGGCGTGCGGGACGCTCAGGGCGAGCAGCGCCGCCAAGAAGACGCAAGCCATTGCAGACCAGCCGGGTATCTCTCGATAAGTCATATGCGACTCTATCCGGTTACGTTTTTTTCAGAGAGCGCAGCGACGCGTCAGTTGGCCGATTCGGCGAAATAGGAAAGTGCTGCAATTCAGACATACCGTCTCCCTGCTTTCTTGACCCTCCGGCTCGCAGTACCGGACGGCCGACAAGTGTGGTTTTGCCGCTTCACGTACTCGAACTTTGATTCTCGATCCCGGTAAAGAGACACAAGAAAAGTTGAACGAGGACTTCTGCCTTCCGCAAGAGGAGCCAGATGTTGATGGGCTGCCCGAAGGATTCAAATGAAAACTTGTATCTTTCCTTTCCGCTCGGATATCCAAGGGGATTGGAGCCAGCGCCTTTGAATACTCGCCCTAGGCGCCAGGCTGTGTAGAGATGAAGAGTCCAAGTTTTGCCCTGATTACGGGTGCTTCTCAAGGGCTGGGAAGAGTGTTCGCGCGTGCGCTTGCCGCGCGCGGGCAGAATGTGATTCTCGTTGCCAGATCAAGGGACAAGCTGGAAAGTCTGGCCAATGAGTTGCGGAGTTCCCGTTTAATGCTCGTGGAAGTGCTCGAATTTGATCTTGCTTCTCCTTCTGCGGGCCAACGCCTCGCACGACAAATACGTGATCGGAAACTTCCAGTAAACCTACTTGTCAACAATGCGGGCTTCGGCGTCCGGGGAGAGTTCCGGAACATAGCCCTGCAGCGTCAGATGGAAATGCTGAGCCTGAATAACGCCGCCATCGTCGAACTCACGTATTCACTCTTGCCCTCGCTGACTGAACACGCCCCTGCGGGAATCATCAACGTGTCGTCTACGGCGGGCTTTCAGCCGGTTCCTTACGCGAGCCTCTACGCAGCGACGAAATCCTTCCTGACAAGTTTCTCGTTGGGGCTTCAGGAAGAACTCCGATCGGGCAGCGTGAGCGTGGTCACACTCTGCCCTGGGCGGATTCTCGCCGGTGGCCACAGCGAAGAGGCGAAAAACGGCAATCGAAGATTTTGCTTCGTTTACCAATCGCCAGAGAAAGTCGTAAAAGATGCGTTGGAATCGTTGGCCAATGGTGGGGGACTTGTGATCCCCGGTTTTGTAAATAAACTCAGCATTTTTGCGCAACGTCTGATTCCACGGCGAGCTGTTCCAGCACTTGTGGCAAGAATGTCGCGGCAATGAGACTGCGGGCTTCTCCAGAGAATGACCGAGACACGTTGCCGAGACCGGAGAGTGGCTTCGAGTGTCAGTAGCGTGTGCAAGAGCCGTATCTGTACTGGACTGATTTGCCTCGCGGAATCCGGTCGTATGTTCTGGCGCAGTAATTCCAATTGTGACCTCTTCGATTTCTTGTGCCGTTCTGCTTTCCCCAAGCATCAGACGCTTTACGAACGAAGGAACGGCGGTGACTCAGTAACGCCACTCCGGAGGAGTTGTACTTCGTTACTCAGGCAAGCCGGGGCTCTGCTCGGAAAGGAGCATTGAAAGGGAGTTCGTTGTATGTGCCATTCAGAACTGTTTAGGACGCGGCACGCGGCCAAACCCATGCTCAGCGCACTTCTGGGTTTTGCGCTGTGCGCTGCTGCAGGCGCGGCGCACGCACTGTCAACACAGGGGGATTTGCCACAATCCCCGAGCGGTACGATCCAAGGCGTAGTGACGGCACTCAACCAGCAGAAAGAACCAAAACCACTCGAAGGCATCCGCGTAGAGCTATGGAGGAGCTCTCAGGAGTCTCAGCTTCTTGCCACCCTTACGGACCCCGCGGGACATTACGAATTTGCGCAGTTGCCTGCGGGCACGTATACCCTTTGCGCAAACCAACAAGGCTTCAAGCCGTTTGCCGAAACGGTTCTTCTAAACGCAAATGAGGCCTCTGTGGTCGGCATTGCGCTTGCGCTCGACACGGTCGTAGAAAAAGTGGAGGTCAAGGAGCAAGCCGCGAACGTCTCGACAGAAAATTCCTCTCCGGCTTCAACAATCAATAATGCGCAACTCGAAACATTGCCGCTGGCGCAGCAGAAGTTCCGGGACGCGCTCCCCCTGGTGCCTGGTGTCATTCGCACCTTAGAGGGAAAATTGAGTGTCAGGGGCGCTTCCGAGAATCAAGGAATGCTTCAAGTGGATTCGGCAAAGACGGTAGATCCCGTGACGGGATCGTTCTCGATCCCCGTGCCCATCGACGCGATCCAAACGGTGAATGTCGACAAAGCTCCCTTCAGCGCCGAGAACGGGGGTTTCTCCGGCGGGCTAACGGCTATTGAAACTACGCCGCCACCGACTGACTGGTTCTACAAAGTGAAAGATTTTAACGTCAGCCTGCGCGGCAAGAACGGTCACTTCGTCGGCGTTTCTCAAGCGACACCTCGGGTCTCGTTTGGAGGGCCCATCGGTGAAGGCAAAGTGAACTTTTCAGAAGTATTCGAGTACGACGTCAGGAGGGACCCGGTACGTGGCTTAGCCTGGCCTAAGAACGAAATCAAATCTCAAGGATTCAATTCTTTTACTCGCGCTCAGGCCATCTTGTCTCCACAGCACGTGTTCAACGCAGATGTTAACGTCTTCCCGATGCGAACGGAGTTCGCGAATATTACCGCCCTTGTGCCGCAGACCGCATCCTCGGATTACGACCAGAAAGGCGTCTCGGCGGGAATCTCGGACCTTCACAGCTTTCGCTCAGGAGCGTTGCTCAGGATCGCATTGCGCTATACACGCTTTGAAAGCAACGCCCACGGTCAGGGGCCGGCAGACATGCTGGTTAATCCGGAAGGCTGGGAGGGCAATTTCTTCAGCTCATGGACGAGAAATGCCAATCAGTTCGAACTCTATCCGACGTTTCAGTTTGCTCCCAAGAAATGGCGCGGCCGGCACGAGTTCAAGATTGGCATGGACGTGACCCACCGATCGTATGCCGGGAATAGCCTATCGCACCCTATTCAACTGTTGAGACAAGACAGTAGCCTCACCGAGGAGATCAGTTTCACCAGCAATGGGCCGCTGAACGCTTCGGCCACGGATGTGGAAGAGTTCATCCAAGACCGATGGATGGTGAACGACCATCTATCGATCGACGTGGGAGGCCGGCTGACGAGCGAGACTGTTGGGCGAAGGGTGGCCTTCGGACCGCGTGTTGGCTTCGCCTATTCGCCTGGAAAGAATCAGAAAACGGTTTTCCGCGCCGGAGCAGGACTGTTTTGCGACCGAGTTTCCTTGCTGGAGGCAGACTTCGTTCACAATCCGCAGCGGACCGTAAGCTTTTTTGACGAAACGGGCCAACGCACCGGATCTCCTATTACTTATCTCAACGCCTTCGTCGGGAATGGTAGCGGCCCTCTTGCGTCACGAATCCTGCCGGAGCCCGGCTCCAGTCCGCGCAGTTTAGTGGGAAATGTTGAGGTTGACCGCCAATTGCGGGCCGCCGCGGTCGTTCGCGTTAGCTATATCTACAGTCAGACTCGCGACCTGTTCGTCGTGAATCCTATTCCGGGCGTTTTCGGAAGTGGAGGTTTGCTGGGCCTCTTCGCCACAGGACAAGCCAACTACCACGAGGTCGAAGCCACGTTTCATTTTCAACCTGTTCACCACGCCGACCTCAATATCTCGTACATTTGGAGCCGGGCGCGCGGCGATCTGAATACCATATCCAACATTTTCCTTCCATTTGAGCAACCCGTGATTCGCCCGAATACGTCCGGGATCCTGCCTTCTGACGTTCCCCATCGCGTGGTGAGCTGGGGAGTCTTCCATCTCCCGTGGTCGCTGACGGTGAGCCCTGTTGTTGACGTCCACACCGGCTTTCCCTACTCCAACGTCGATGTGCTGCAGAACTACGCAGGCGTGCCAGATGGCTCACGCTTCCCCACTTTCTTTTCCGTCGATGCGCAGGTCTACCGCGATTTTCATCTGCACCTGCCCCTCCTGGAGCGCGGGAGTAAACACAAAGTTCGTGTCGGCCTCTATTCCATCAATCTCACGAACCACGGCAATTTTCACGACGTATACAACAACGTGAGTTCGCCTTTCTTTGGCCAATTCATCGGCTTTCAGCGCCGCGTGGATGGCTTCATTTTGAGTTTCGCAGATTGAACGCACGCCAGGGATTCAGAAAGGAACATGGAGAAGGGGGAGGTCGTATATGGCAATTCAGATTGGACAGCGGAAAACACGGGTCGTCATCGCTTTTGTCTTGGGAGTGGCTCCATCGGCATCGTTTGCACAAAGCCAAAGCCTCGCTAACCAGCCACCGGCGGAAGCGGCCCCGTCGAGCTACACGACCCCAATGGGTCTGACGGGCGACGACATCATCCGAAAAATGCTGGAGCGCAACCGCTTGCGGAACGAGCAGTTGCAGCGGTATTCGGCCGCGCGGACGTACGAGATCAGAAACCTTGAGGGGAAATTGGCGGCTCAGGCAGTCGTACGCGTCGACTATGAAGCGCCTGACAAGAAAACGTTCAACAAGACCTCCGAAAAGGGTTCGGGGATCGTGCGTCACCTGGTGTTCGACCGACTGATCCAGAGCGAGGGTGAGACTTCTGCCGGTCGGGAGCATCACAACAGCGCGATTACGACTATGAATTACACGTTCCTGTTAGTCGGTGAGGAGGAAGCTGGGGCGTATCATTGCTTCGTTCTTGAAGCCACCCCGAAACGCAAAGACAAGTATCTTTTCGAGGGGAAAATATGGATCGATGCCGAAGACTTCGCGATTGTGAAAATCGCCGGCCATCCCGCCAAGAAGCCATCCTTTTGGATCAATCGAGCCGACTTTGTCCGGCAATACCAAAAAATTGATGGTTTTTGGCTTCCTTACCGCGACGAGACGTCCGTTGAAGTGAAGGTGTACGGGCGAAGAGTATTCACGATTGATCACCAGCAGTATGTCATCAATGTGGATGGTCCTCTTCAGGGCTCGAATGGGCACACAGGGGAAAACACTCTTGTCGCACCGTCCGCAGCGTTGCGTCCGTGACACATGACGACGATCCAGAACATTCTGTTCCCCGTGGACTTCTCGCCTTCCTGCCTTGTTATGGCGCCTTTTGTGAAGAGAGCGGCGTCTATTTTCGGGGCTGGGATTTCATGGGGCATGGCAATATCGATGGTGCCGGGGGCCAGAATCGAACTGGCTACGCCCGCCTTTTCAGGGCGGCGCTCTACCAATGAGCTACCCCGGCATATTTGGAGCTTTTTAATTTTAGAGACGATAGTGGGCGGTGTCAATTCGGCTTCCGCGCGAACCCTGTCGCCGTATGTGTCATCACGCCAGCGAATAGCGCGACCAGCCCAAAATAAGTTCGCCAACCGCGTCCCGCAAAGCCCCGCGATGGCTCCGAAATAAAGGCCATCAGCAGCGACAAAGCAGAGAGAAGGATGAGCAGAGAGGCGAACTGTTGCAGAGTGCGTCGCCAGCCGGCCGGATGCAACTTCAGATATAACCCCAGGACCAGATTCACGAGCGCAGCTCCCAGAAGATAGATGTGCCGGGAAACGTACATCATTTGCATTTCCGTTGAAAGAGAGTGGATGTTCGGGACGTGGCGCCCCATCACTTGACCCGTAATCAGGAACGCGATTACGCCAAGCACTCCGACGATTAAGTGGGTACGCCGCACGACAATTCAGCAGCTGTTGTGATGGGAGATGGTAGCAGCCTTAAAGCTACAGACAAAGAATCCGCACTCCGACTGCCCGAGATTGTTGCCAGGTACTGAAAAGCACCGGCCACCCCTTCGGGGTGGTTGTATGAGCCAGAAACTCGATCCCGAGGTCTACTGATTCCAAAGGACTTAAAATCGAGTTTCTGGAGAGAGAACACTGACGACTGACAACAGTTTCTTATTGCGACGATTCGTCGAATTCTTTCATCCAATTGCGGTTCTTCAGGACCTCGCGCGGCTTCGTCCCATCGGGCGGACCGACGATGCCGTCCTTTTCCATGAGATCAATCAAGCGAGCGGCACGGCCATAGCCGATTCGTAAACGGCGCTGCAACGTGGAAGTCGAAGCGCGCCCCGCGTCGCAGACCACGCGAATCGCGTCCTGGTAAAGATCGTCGTCAACGTCGCCGCCCTCGGCCTCGCTGTCGGCTGCGCCTTCCGTCTTGCCGTCCTCTTCCTTCGGCGCCGCCAGCAGCCCTTCCTGGTACTTCGCCTGGGCCTGCTCCCGCCAGAAGTCGCACACCGAGGTGATCTCATCCTCCGTTACCAGCGGCCCGTGAATGCGATGGAGCCGCGCCGATCCTGCCGGCAAATACAGCATGTCGCCTCTTCCAAGCAGCGATTCCGATCCGTTCGAATCAAGAATCGTGCGCGAGTCCACCTTGCTGGCCACCCGGAATGAAATGCGGGCGGGGAAGTTCGCTTTAATCAATCCAGTGATCACGTCCACGGAAGGCCGTTGCGTTGCGAGGATCAAATGGATACCGACGGCGCGCGCCATTTGCGCCAGCCTGGTGATCGATTCCTCCACGTTGTTCGTGTCTACCATCATCAGGTCGGCCAGCTCGTCGATCACAATAATCAAGTAGGGAAGCGGCTTGTGCTCGGTTTCTTCCAGATTATCGAACAGTGAGAGCGGCTGCTCCTTCTTGAACGTGCGGTTGTACTGGTCGATGTTTCGCACGCCGCGCTGCGCCAGCAGCTTTAAGCGGTTCTCCATTTCGCGTGTCGCATTTCGCAGCACGTTGGAGGCAATCTTCGGATCCGTTACGACCGGCGCGATCAAGTGAGGAATGTTCTCGTAAAGATTTAGCTCCAGCCGCTTTGGGTCCACCAGCACCATCTTCACTTCGTCCGGACTCGCCTTGTACAGGATCGACATCATTAGCGAGTTGATGAACACGCTCTTGCCAGTACCGGTCGAGCCGGCGATTAGCAGGTGCGGCATGGCCGCAAGCTCCGTCACGCGAATCCTGCCGTGCAAATCGCGCCCCATCGCGAGCGTCAGCTTGCTCGGAGAATTCATGAACTCCGGCGCCTCGATGATTTCCCGCAGCGCAATCGTCTGCCGCTTGTCGTTCGGAACTTCAATGCCAATCGTCGATTTGCCAGGGATGCGCTCAATCAAAATAGACTCAGCTTGCAGTGCAAGGCACAAATCCTCGGTCAGCCCGATAATCCGGCTGTACTTGATGCCCGCTTCCGGCTTGAATTCGAATGTCGTAACCACCGGGCCCGGATTGATTTGCGTCACGCGGCCCTGTATGTCGAATTCCAGACACTTCGCTTCAATCGCGCGCGCCCGCTGTTTCAGTTCTTCTTCATCAAGTTTCTGGCCGCGCTCTCCTTCACGTAGCAGGGAAGGGGAGGGCAGCTTGTAATTCGGATTGCCTTTCGCGATTTTTGGCTCGCCTTTCTTGGCGGCAGCCTTCTCTGCGTCGCGATTCAGCACGAAGATCGGCGTCTTGCGGGACGAGTCCTTTGTCTCCTTCTCGTCCTCCTCTTCCCTTTCGTCAGCCAGGCGAATTGTTTTGGAAGCCTCATTCAGCAACTCGGCCTTCCCAATCAATTGTGGCGGAACCGGTTTTCTTCCGGACAAGCGCGACTCTTCCACGCGACGCCGCATGCGCTGCTGTTCGCGTTCTTCGCGCCACGCGTGCCAGCGCGCCTGGGCTTTCTGCAAAATGCCCAGCTTCTCCACTCTTCCGATCGGCCCGTTCGGACCGCTTGCCCACGCATGCGCGCCGGAAAAAGAAAAACGCGTGGTCATAAACAGCGCCGTCACCAGCAACGCCACGGTCACCAGATTCGCTCCCCACAAGTTGAATCCGGTGCGCAACCCGCCAGAAATGAGCTCACCCAGCAATCCGCCCGGCGGCACTGCGCCACGCACATCCCAGACATGCCACAGGGAAAGCAGCGTCGGCAGGGAAACGAGCAGCAGCCCGAAGCCGACTACCGTCGCAACCTGCGAATCTAACGCCCGGCCCCTGAGCCACCGCCACCCCAAAACGAGAATCGCTGCCGGTAGTAGAAACGCCGCAAATCCGAAGATCTGGAAAAACAGGTCCGCGCCGTACGCTCCGGCCGGTCCAATCCAGTTTCGTGCCGGGCTGCCGTCGATGGCTGCCGCACTTACGTTAAATGACGCATCTTTCGGGGAATAGGACAGCAACGCCAAAGCGATCAGCACTGCCAGCGTGATACACAAAAATCCAATCAGTTCGTTGAAACGCTTGTTTCCAGTCGGAGTCAGTAAGCGCAAGAAGAATCTCCTCAGCTTTGTGGGGAAGGCTGAGTGTCGCCACGGGATGCTGGCGCTATCGCACTCCCGCTTGGAGGAACGACCAAACCAGAATGATGATACCAAACACCACCCGGTAGACAACAAATACTTTCAATGTGCGTGTCTGTAAATAACGCAAGAAAAATGCGATCACCAGATAGCCGGTCACTCCCGAAACCAGGATGCTGATCGCTAAGGTGGAGAGAGGCAACTCCAGAGTACCGGCCTTGTGCAGCTTGACTAGCGCCGGGAGTTTGGCGGCCACAGCTCCGGCGATGAGCGGCGTCGAAAGCAAAAACGAAAACCGCGTCGCGGCTTCGCGCGTCAATTTGCGAAAAAGCCCCGCGCTTATCGTGATTCCAGAACGCGAAACGCCCGGCCACAGTGCCACCGCCTGCGCGGCGCCGATTCCGATGGCGTCGCCCAGGTTGGATTGTTCCAGCTTTCTGGTCAAATCCTTTTTGGAATCCGCCCACCACATCACTAGGGCCATCAGGATCATCGACACCCCAATGATCATTGGCGTGCGCAAGTGTTCTTCGATCGGCTTGTCGAAGAGTTTTCCCAGGATGCCTCCAGGTATGGTTCCCACAACCATGTACCAAAATAACTTCTTATGTTGTGTCACTTCTTTTGCCGGCGCGCTCGCGGGATATTTCCCGCCCAAACCGCAAACCAGCAGCGTCCACCAGTCTCTGAAGAAGTACAACAGTACGGCCAGCAGCGTTCCGGCATGCAGCGCCACGTCGAAAGCTTCACCAGGGTCCGCCCAGTGAAGGAGCCATGGGAACAAGATGAGGTGCGCCGTGCTGCTCACCGGAAGAAATTCCGTGAGCCCCTGTACCACGGCGAGAGCAATCGCCTGAATTAGAGGCATCGAGGCTACCTTTCCTTTTGCACCGGTTTGGATTTGGCCGTCCCCGGCAGGATTTTCCGCATTTCGTACGCGTCGATGCGCCGCAAATAATACCGCTTCAGCGTCGCTTCGATACGATAGCCATGCCGTTGCCAGAACGCAACGCCGGCTTCATTATCGGTTGCCGTTTCCAGCAAAATCGTTCGAACGCCGCGCAGCGCCAGGTTCTTCTCGCTCTCCGCCAGCAGCGCGGAGCCGACTCCTTGCCGTCGGTGCGACTCCCCTACGTCCAGCGTGATCAGGTGCGCCAGCGGCGGATTCTCCTCCGTCAAAATAAATCCCACTATCTTGGCATCTTCCTCCGCCACCATTCCGTCCGCCGACGGCAGCTTCAGAAAATAGCGCAGCATTGTCTTGGAATACGCAATCCCCGGAGGGAAGCACGCCTGGTCCAGCCGCAGCAGCGCAGCAAAGTCCCCCGGTTCATGGGCACGCAGCGTGACCGGCATGGCGCGATTGTAGGCTGAACTCTCCCCGCTGAACAGCGCGGTCCAGTCACGGCGCGGCCGGCGGCATCTTGATTCCGAGCGCCTTCACGGTCACCGCATCAGGAACAGCCGGATGGCCCTCTTGCTTCGTCACCACGCCAAATCCGCCGCTGTAATCCCACATCGTCCATCCCATTCCATATTTTTCCAGCGTCGTTCGAACGTCGGAAATCCACGCCGCGCGGTCCAGCGGATTCGCCGCCTTGCGATACACGCCAAACTCGTTGCAAGTTACCGGCACATTCCACCGTTTGGCCCACGCCGCCACCTGCCCGATTTCTCCGTCGACCCTCGCCGCGTTCCATCGGTCCAATCCATAGTGAATCGCCTGCAACCGGTTCGCCGCGTCCGGAATTAGCGCCGCAGCCGCCTGCACATTTTCCGGCGTCGAGGGATACGGCAGCTCCTTCAAGTAATGAACGTAATTCGTGCTCCAGGTCGCTCCCTGGTGCGTAAAAATGTGCGGGTCATAAAAGTGAAAGTTGTAAATAATGTTCGGGTCGCGCAGTGGATCAAAAAACAGCAACTCGTTCTCCGAAGACCAGTACGCCCCGGCCACAATAATGGTATGCTGCGGCGCCCCTTCGCGAATCGCGACCGCCAGCTTCGCTTCCACCCCTTGCCAGCGATAACGATCGTGAAATTCCGGCTCGTTCAGAATTTCGAACGAAACGAGCTCCGGGTTCGTCGGAGAGTAATGCCGCGCCAGCGCGCGCCAATAGTCCGCAAATTGCTCGACAAAACTATCCTCCGCGACCAGCTTCTGCTTGAAATCGCTGTCGGGATGAATATCAATAATCACCCCCAGGCCTTGATCGAGAATCATTTTCACTGCGGCGTCAAGATAGCCCAGATAATCCGCCGGGATGCCATCGGCCTGCCCACGCCGGAACATCGGCTGCGGATTCACGCTCAACCGCACATGGTCGAATCCCATCGCCTTGATCAACGCGATGTCTTGCGCCGTCGTCCACCCCTCAAAGTGTTCCTTGGTATAGCCCTTCTGGTCGTAAACCTGCGCAAACCATTCGCTCAAATTAATTCCATGCTGCAAGTGCGCTGCGTGCCGCCGCGCGGCGCCCGGCTCCGAATTTGATTGTCCATGCCCGGCTTGCGCCACCAGAAGGAACGCCGCAAACAGAATACCTGCTGCCCGCAAAAAAGTAGGGGCACCCGCCGCGGCGGGCGCCCCTCTTGCTCTTCCGATTCGAATTGCTTCGCTCATAGTTTGACGGTGACGGTCTTCACCTCAGTGTAATTCGCCAATCCGTATTCGCCGAGTTCGCGCCCGATCCCCGATTGCTTGAACCCGCCGAACGGCGCTCCCGCATCGAACACGTCATAACAATTCACCCACACCGTTCCTGCGCGAACGCTGTCGGCGATGGCATGCGCCTTGCTGATGTCCTTTGTCCAAACCGCTGCCGCCAATCCATACAGCGATTTGTTCGCCCGTTCGACCACTTCGTTCAGGTCTTTGAATTTGAGGATGGACATGACCGGTCCGAAGATTTCTTCTTGCGCAATCTTCATGTTGTCCTGCACGTCGGCAAACACCGTAGGCTCGATGAAGTACCCTTTGTCGCCCACACGGTTGCCGCCTGCCACCAGCTTCGCCTTTTCTTGCTTTCCGGCGTCGATGTAGCTCATCACTTTATTGAACTGATCCTGGTCCACCTGCGGCCCCTGTTCCGTCTTCTTGTCGAACGGGCTGCCCACAGTCCGCTTCTTCGCGCGCGCCACGCTGCGATCCACGAACTCGTCATACGCCTTCTCCTCGACGTACAAGCGCGACCCCGCGCAGCAGCACTGCCCTTGGTTGAAGAACAGCGCAAAGTGCGCGCCTTCGATCGCTTCGTCCATGTCTGCGTCCGCGAACACGATGTTCGGGCTTTTTCCGCCCAGCTCCAGCGTCACCCGCTTTAGGTTTGTTTCCGCCGCGTTCTTCATAATCAAGTGGCCCACTTCTGTTGATCCCGTAAACGCCACTTTGTCCACGTCCATGTGCCGTGCAATCGCCGCGCCTGCCGTTGGCCCGTATCCGGGCAGCAGGTTCACCACGCCTTCGGGAAATCCCGCCTCCATTATCAATTCGCCCACGCGTAGCGCCGTCAGTGGCGTCTGTTCCGCGGGCTTCATCACTACTGTGCAACCCGTCGCCAGCGCTGGCCCCAGCTTCCACGCCTGCATCAGCAGCGGAAAATTCCACGGAATAATTTGCCCCACCACACCCACGGGCTCGTGCTTCGTGTAGCAAAAATAGTTGCCGCTCACGGGAATCGTCTTCCCATGATTCTTGTCCGCCCAGCCCGCGTAATAGCGGTAGCAGGCAATCGTCAGAGGAAGGTCCGCCGCGCGCGCAACGTGCGCAGGTTTGCCGTTGTCCAGCGCTTCCAGTTGTGCCAGCTCATCGGCATGTTTCTCGATGAGGTCGGCCAGCCTGTTCATCAAGTTCCCGCGCTCGGCAGCGCTCATCTTCTTCCGCCACGCGCCTTTGTCAAACGCCGCCCGCGCCGCCGCTACTGCCTTGTCCACGTCCGGAGCGTCGGCTTCCGCCACTTGCGCAATCACTTCGCCCGTCGACGGGTTGATCGTCGGGAACGTTTTCCCCGAAGCGCTATCCACCCATCTTCCGTTGATCAGTAATTTGGTCGGTCCAATCTTGATTTCCGGTTGCATCGCTGCAGTTGCCGTAGCCATAGTTTCCTCCTCTGACGCGTTTGCGTGATTTCCAGGTGGGTGCGGGGCAAAACCCCTCGAGCCCCGCATGACGCAAACGTCCTGCGAGAGGGAAGCCTATACCCCTCCGACCCATCAGGCAAGGTGGTAACGGGATGACGCCGTCGAAGAGAGGGGCGCCGCGGTCAATGCGCGGGAGCAGCTAGAACCCGAACGAGCTTGAACTGTTTGATTCTCGGAGAGGCCAGGAATTGCGCGCCGAAGCGTGCCCTCCCCTGTGGTTCCAAATTGGAGACGCTGTCCTGAGTACTGCCAACCTGAACGCCCGTTTCGTCGTAGAGGTTGTAGACCACCAAGACGGACAGGAACCGCCGGTCGCAATTGTTGCGGACTATCCCCGTCACGCACGGGTACAGCGTGCAGGCCCCAACCCCATTCGGATCGGGCTGGTCTAGCTTGGCAGCAAGTACCTCAATACAGGGCGCCGTACTGTCGGAAGCAGCCTTCGCCGGCGGAAGGGGCTTGGCCTGCTTATGTGCCCACAAATAACCGAGTCCGAAACCGGCCCCCAGCAGCACAACCCCGGCGACGAAGTAAGTGAGCTGTCGCATCCGAACCTCAAAACAACCCGTCCGGATGTATATAGCAGATTTCCACAAGAAAAGTTTCGTCAACGCGGGTTTCCAATAGTTCGCACTAGGGCAAACACCTGATACCAAATCAGGGTAAACACTATATTCCCGCTTCCACAGCCTTGATGCACGATCCACCTACATTCGGGACAGCGGGCCGCCTCCGAGTCCAGGGCCCCCACCCTGTACCCCACATCCATTTGTCCTGGTTCGGAGGCGGCCCGGCCTTTGTCCTGGAATCTTCACCAAGTCAGCTCCTATCGTTCGGCGCCATACTCTAAGTCCCATATTGGGGCGGTGATGCAGATTGAAGCTCCGGCGAAAGCGTCAACGCAAGCGCCAGATCCGAACCTAATCGGGAAGCTCGCCCTTGCTTGCATGGCGGCGGCTGTACTTTCCGGCACGATCCTTGGGACCTGCGAGATGGTTCATCCCTTCTTCGGTCACTCCCGGTACAAAGTCGTTGCCCCGCCGCCGCAACTTTGGACCTACGCTGCGCTTCAGGCAGTAAAGTCGCTCGGCTTTCTGGCTGGCCCTGTTCGGTTTCTTTCTGGTTGCCACGCGGAGAGGCATCTTGCTTAGAATTACTATGGGTCTTGCCGCATTAGGTGCGGCCCTCTACGCCATCGTCTGGATTATGATCGCCGTCACAGTGCGAGATGATGCCATCTATATCTTGAAACATCCAATCGGATCGGACGTGCATAGTAACGGCGGCGCAGTGTTCCTGTGGCTCGCTCCTATTGCGCTGGGAATTGGGGCTTTGTTTGCGCATCGTGTATCGCGTTAGCACTCCATATGGCCAATCCTTGTAGGTTTGACAGGGTCACGAATCTTTGGGCTTTTCCCGCCTGGCGTCGGTCTGACTATCTAGACAGGTATTTGGACTGCGTTTGGATACATTGTCTATCTATCTCGCCGAGGCGCCCAACAGCTCGTTGGACCAGAGCACGGATAGTCCCTCGCATCATCTCAGCCAGCGCCACCGACCCGCGGGTGGGCCAGTCTTTGTCCGTTTCGACGATTCGGGTGACCTACAATTGCGGTTTTGTTTTATGCAAGGGTGGGGAGTCTTTCTTCGCAGTTTCTTATCGGCAACCCGGTCACTACTCTGGTGCATTACCCAAGTAGAGTAGTGCGCCTCGCCTTCTGCGGGACTCCCCTTACAAGTTAAATCTAATCTTTCTTTTCTGGAGACTTCTACGTCCACGAAAGTCGACCGTTTTACGGTCGCGCATAAAAAGGACCGCTTTGCGGTCGCGCCTAAAAAGGACCGTTCCGGCTTGTGTTCGTTCACCTTTGCCGATGGCCGCCGGCGCCGCACTCCGCGCCGCTCCGGCCACGCGCATCTCTGCTACTACCACGCCCAAAAGGAAGCGCAATCCCGCGCTGCCGCGGAGGCTGGAGAAGCTATGTCTTCTTTCTTCTTTGGCGATTACCTCTCCGCGTGCGACCTCAGCGCCGCCCTCGGCCGGGTTTTCTCCGCTTTCGCCGAGGGGCACCTCAAACCCAAAGCCGCCACCGCTCTCGCTTATCTCGGCCAGACCCTGAACCAATCCGTCAAGCTCGCCCAGGACGAATACGCCAACGTTTTTGGGGGAGATGTCTGACGCAGAAGGGTAGCCGCTTGCCTCGAACCACCGCCACCTGCTCCCCAGCCCGTTTCCAAACCGGCCCCGCCCCGGCGACCGGCATCTCCTCCAGCACCGCCCTCGCCCTCCAACCCAAGCACCTTCGATTCTTCTCAGTAGCGCTCCCACTGCCGCGCCTTGACTTGAACTGACAGGCGGCCCTAGGATTCTAGACTACTGAAACTTCCTTCCAAGGCATCGATCTATGAACCGCATACCCATTTTCGTCGTGCTGGGGATCGCGATGGCACTTCTCGCGCCGGACACAGTGGCGCAGAAGCCCCCGGCTCCACCGCCTCCGCCTTCCACACCCTCAAGCCGTCCGGCGACTCCCGCTCCCCTGGGTTCGGAGCCAAGTCAACCGAGAGAAGATCTTGTGATGTTTCTCCGCGGACGTGTTGCAACCAACGATGGCGCGCCCGTTCCGTACGATGTGGTCGTGGAAAGGGTTTGCAACAACAGCGTGCGTCAACAGGTGTATGCATCTCCCCACGGCGATTTCAGCATGCAATTGGGATCCAGGGCCGATTCTTTCCTTGACGCTACCGGTGACCGGGCTTCGCAAGATGGCGTGGCCAGCAAGACTTCGGTCACGGGTATTTCAAGACGTGAGTTGGCGAATTGTGAGCTACGGGCCTCAGCTTCTGGTTTTCGCTCCAGCGTCATCAGCCTTATGGAGTTCAATACTCCCGACAGGAACATTGACGTGGGCTCTATTGTGGTGCAGAGAGCTACAAAGATGGAAGGCACGACGCTGAGCGCCACCCCCTACAAAGCACCGAGAGATGCCCGTAGAGCTTATGAGAAAGGCCTCGAGGCCAAGAAGAACGGAAAATTTGCCAATGCTCGCAAATATTTTGCACAGGCAGTACAGATCTACCCCAGGTACGCGGACGCCTGGTTTCAGTTGGGGACGGTTTTGCAGAAGGAAAACCGGATCGATGCGGCTCGCACGGCGTATATCCAGGCCACGACCATCGACACCAAGTTCCTGCCCCCTTATCTGTCGCTCGCGTTGATGGCCATCGAGGCGGAAAATTGGACAGAGGTCCTTACACTTACTGGCCACATCTTGGATCTCGATCCGGTGAACCAGGCGGCCGTCACTGGTTACATCTTGGATCTCGATCCGTTGAATTCCCCCTGGGCCTATTTCTATAACTCGGTCGCGAATTACAAGCTCAACAAGTTCGAAGACGCTGAAAAAAGCGCGCTCAAGGCGGAACACGTAGACCTGCACAATCGTTTCCCGCAACTGCACCTCTTATTAGCGAAACTTTTTGCACAAAAAAAGAACTACGCCGCTGCGATCTTGGAGATAAGAACTTACTTGGAGTTAGCTCCGCATGCGAAAGACGCGGATCAAATGCGGGAGCAGTTGGCAAGATTGGAGGAGCTGAACGGTTCAGTGTCAACCAGCGAAAAACTCGATAAGAAGTGAGAATCGCCTCTCTTCTCAGTACCGGCGACGCGGTAATTACCTCTATCGGTGCAGGACAATCCCGCGCCCTAACACGAAAACAAAAACGAGCGAGAGGGCTACTGCCACCGTGATCCAGTCGTAGCTTCTGTCTATGCCGTGCGGTCGTCTCTCGGGAACAGTTCCTTTCGGAATGTAATACCTCAACCAAAGAAGCCCGGACTTCGCGCCCGCCGTTGCTGGCAGGGCAGATTGCCACACCAGTTGGATTCCAATTGGGTTCAAGAGTCCGGCGGCGCACACCAGGAGGACGGCCGAGAAGTAAGGAATGAGTGTGAGTCTCCTCAAGCGACGAAACTCGTTCCTCGGAACTCCAACGTACCGCACCAGCCCGATGCCCACCACCAATACGGCCCCGAAGTAAGACGACATTCCGACGATGATCAGGAGCGCCCGCCACAGCCAATAGGCGCGCAACCCGGCAATCACGTCCGCCCAGTCGCCGAAATTGGTGACGCCGGAAAAGAAGAAATAACCAGTCCCGACAAACAAGTTAAACGCAAGACTTGTCAACAGAAAAAAGCGCCATCGAACGGGTGCGCCTCTCGCGCTACGCAGCGCAAACCAAAAGACCATGCCGGCTGCGAGATTCGCGAGAGTTCCCCCCGCGGCAACCAGTCGCGAGTCGAAGTCGCTGGACCAGGCGACGGTCGTCAGCACACCGGATTTTGTGCCGGTGAGCAGAGCCGTCGCAGCGTGGCCCAAACCTTCATGCAGGACATTGGCGAGCATGGCAGCCAGCAGGCTGATTGCACAGACCGTTGGCACATCGTCGCTCGCCTGTACAGACACGGAATTAATCGCCACGCTTCCCACTGAAATTGCCCCTGGTAACCCCCAAAATGGCAACCTGGAAGTAAAGTCAGTCAGCTATATTATTGCCCTTGCAAAGGGTATTAAAACAAACGGCTTAAACCCCCTTTAGAATCAACACTTGATGAAAAAACAGGGGGGTAGGGGTAGGGGCACAAGAAACCGGCCTTCCTCACTCCGACAGAGTGACTTTGCGCTCGGCTGATGCAGCGGATTGCGTCACTTCACTTGGCCGCGTCACGTACACGGCCAGCAGCATGCTTGCTCCGAGAAGCAGCGCCGCCAGATAGTACGGCGCTCCCGGCAAGTGAATCCTGTAACGAGGCGAGATGGCCACCGCGAAAATCTGCGTGAACAGCACCGGCCCCGCCATCCCCGTGATGGCCCGCAAGGAATTGATCGCCCCCTGCAATTTGCCTTGGGACGAGGGATCGACGTGCCTCGCCATCAGCGATTGCATTGCGGGAGCCGCAATGCCCCACAATGCAATGAAGGGAATCACAGCGAGGATCATCCATCCACGGGTGGCGAGCGCGAAGCCCGCGAACCCAATCGTGCCAAACAACAAGCCTGACAAAAGGCTGCGCCGTTCGCCAAGGCGTTTCACAAACGGGCCGACAAACACCCCGGAAACCACCGCCGCGCACACACCGACAACCGCCAGCGAAAGCCCAACGTCCCGCCGGCTCCACGCGTAGCGGTATTCGGTGTAGAGCGCCCACATCGAAGGCAGTGAGTTGTGTGCCAGGTAGTAAAGTGTCGTCACCACGGCAAGCCCGCCGAGTTCTCGATTCGCGCTAAGAAGTCTGAGGGATCCGAGAGGGTTCGCCATGTGCCAGGCGCTCTTGGCCCGCCGTTCTGGCGGCAATGATTCGGGCAGCACGAAATAACCGTAGAACGCGTTGCCCAGACTCAAGGCCGCAGCCGCCCAGAACGGAAAGCGCAGATTCATGTTACCCAGCCAGCCGCCCACCGCGGGCCCAATCACAAACCCGAGACCAAACGCGGCGCTAATCAAGCCGAACGGCTTCGCCCGCTCCTCTGGCTTCGTCACATCGGTGACATAAGCGAACGCCGTGGATATGTTGGAAGTCGTGATGCCGGAAATGAGGCGGCCCACCAGAAGCCAACGCAATGACGGCGCCACCGCCATAAAAACGTAGTCAATGCTCAATCCAAAACACGAAATCAAAATGACCGGGCGCCGTCCAAAGCGGTCCGACCACGCGCCCAGAATCGGCGAAAAAATAAATTGCATGGTGGCCCAGGCAAATCCGAAATAGCCGGTGACGCTGGAAGCGCGGGCAAAATCTCCGCTCTCGAATTGCCGGATCAGATCCGGCAGCACGGGCGCGATGATGCCGAACGCCACCATGTCAAACGCCACCACGATGAGAATGAACGTGAATGCGGCTCGCCCAGCGCTCGGCGCGGGAGTAGTGGTAGGGTCACGCATCAGCAGCCCAGCCCCTTAGAGTCTGTGGCGCAACTGTGGGTCCGACCATCAGGTCCGACATAAGCCGTTTCTTTTGTTAGCGGCTTCAGCCGCTGAGGAATTGGCTTTGAAGCTGCGACGCAATCTCGCTAGACCTCGAGAATCACGGGAAGAATCAGGGGTCGCTTGGAAGTCTGTTTGTTGATGTAGCGCTTCAGGTCCACGCGAATTTTTTCTTTGATGACGCCCCAGTCCGATTTTTCTTCGGCGTTCGATTCTTCCACCGTCTTCATGACCACGACGCGTGCACCGGTGATTAGTTCCTGGCCGTTGTCGCTCATTAATCCCCGCGTCACGATTTCCGGATGCGACTCCATCTTTCCGGTGTGCTTGTCGATCGCGATAATCGGCACCACGATGCCATCTTCGGAGAGATGCTTGCGGTCGCGAATCACCACTTCTTCAATTTCTTCGAGCGAACCGGAATCCACGCAAACGCGGCCTGCCGTCACCTGTTCCAGTCGGCGCGCCCCGTCTTCCGTGAATTCGACCGGCCTGCCGTCCTCCAGCAGCAAGATTTCCTGCGAAACACTTCCCAGCTGATGCGCCAGCGCCGCGTGTCGGAACAAATGCCGGTACTCCCCGTGCACCGGGATAAAATATTTCGGCTTCACTAGTTGGAGCAAAAGTTTTTGTTCTTCCTGGCTTGCGTGCCCGGAGACGTGAATCGTGCCAGCTGAATTGTCGTAATAAACGAGCGCCCGCCGCCGGAACATGTGGTCCAGCATCCTGAAAATGGATTTTTCATTTCCCGGAATGATGCGCGCGGAAAGAATCACGCTGTCGTTTTCATCCACGGAAACGAAGCGGTGATTGTCCACGGCGATGCGCGAAAGCGACGACATCGGCTCGGCCTGGCTTCCGCTCGCCAAAATAATGATGCGCTTCGGGTCAAATCCGCGTATATCCTGTGGCCGCACCACCATTCCATCGGGGATGTGCAGTAATTCCAGCGAGTGCGCAATTTCCACGTTGTCCACCATGCTACGCCCGACAAACGCCACTTTGCGGCCCACGCGCGAAGCAATATCGATGACCTGTTGAATGCGATGAATGGACGAAGCGAAGCACGAGAGAATCACGCGCCGCGGCGCGGAGCGGCACAATTCTTCGATCCGCGGAACGATGGCCCGCTCCGACGGCGTAAACCCGGGCCGCTCCACGTTCGTCGAGTCGCTGAACAGCGCCAGCACTCCCTCAGTTCCATATTTTGCGAACGAGTGCAAATCGAACGGCGCGCCGCCCACCGGAGTTTGATCGATTTTGAAATCTCCAGTGTGGATCACCACGCCGAGCGGCGTGCGAATCGCCAGCGCCACGCAATCCACCGTGCTGTGCGTCACGGAAATGAATTCGATTTCAAACGGTCCGACCTCCACCAGCCGTCCCGGCAGCACTTCGCGCAGCGTGCTTGACTCCAACAACCCCGCTTCATCCAGGCGCTTTTTTACCAGCGCCAGCGTGAAGCGCGTCCCGTACACCGGAACGTTCAAATCGCGCAGGATATACGGCAGCGCCCCGATGTGATCTTCATGCCCATGCGTCAGCACGATCGCGCGAACGTGCGCGCGATTCTGTTTCAAATAAGTGATGTCGGGAATGACCAGGTCGACGCCCAACAGTTCCGATTCCGGGAACATCATGCCCGCGTCGATGACGATGATCTCGTCGCCGAGCCGCAGTGCCATCATGTTCATTCCGAATTCGCCGAGACCACCCAGGGGGATGGCGGTGAGGGATTGCGAGGTCTTGCTCAATGAGGCGTCAACTCCGGGACGCAAGCGAGAATCGTATCACAGGAAATGATTTGTAACTGGTGACTCGCGACTGAAAAAATCGGAACGACCTCGCGCATTCACTGACTACGGCCGCCGCCAGTGAAAAGATGCGCGATGGAAACAAGGATGACGGCTCCGAGAGTAGCGGCAGCAAGCGAATACCAGAAGCCACCGCCGAAAATTCCCAACTTTACGAAGACCCAGCCTCCAATGAACGAGCCAATGACTCCGAGGACAATGTCCGCAATGCATCCGAACCCGCGCCCGCGCGCGATTTTCCCCGCAAGCCAACCAGCCACTAGGCCGATGAATATCCAATAGAAGAAACCATGGGGAAGAATGTCACGGAGATCATATGAGGCACCTTTTTGAAGATAAGCGATTGTGATCATTGCTCCTCCGCGGAAGGCTACCTGAGAATTTCAGCAGTTACACGGGCCACATCTTATCGCAGAATTCGCTGAACCCAGACGCATTCTCATCCGCCCTCTGAAATGCGCATCAACCAGCTGGTTGCTGCTGCGTCATGCAATGAATTGTGCCGAGGCCCAGGACCAAATCGCGGCAGGCGATGCCGACCATTTCGCGATCGGGAAATAGTTTCGCCAGAGTATTCAGGGCGACGCGATCGTTCGAATCGTTGAACGTGGGCACGAGCACAATCTTGTTGCTGGCGTAAAAATTCGCATAGCTCGCGGGAAGCCGGAAATCTTCGAAATAAACCGGCGCAGGCATCGGAAGCGTCTCCACGCGCAGCGTCCGCCCATCCTGATCTTTCATGTTTTTCAGAAGTGCGAGATTTTCTTGCAGTGCGCCGTAATTTACGTCGGTCGGATCATCCTCGACAATCGTTACGACCGTTGACGGGTTCACGAAACGCGCAAGGTCATCGACGTGGCCATGGGTGTCGTCGCCAGCGATTCCATTTCTCAGCCAAAGAACATTTGTCACGCCAAAGTATTCGCGAAACACTTCGGCGTAATCCTCTTTGGTGAATCCGGGGTTTCTTTCTTGCACTTTGCTGAGCAGACACTCTTCTGTGGTGAGGAGCGTTCCGCGGCCGTTCACATCGATGCTGCCGCCTTCGAGGACCACGCGGCGGCCTTTGTTCTGCGGTTGCCAGACGCGGCGTTTCAACTTCTGGTTGGCTTTAGCGACAACGGCGGCATCTTTTTTGTGATTCGGATATTTGGCCCAGCCGTTGAAAAGGAAATTGTTGTAGGCCACTTCGTCGGCTTCGTTTCGAACGCAGATGGGGCCGGAATCGCGCATCCATCCGCGATCCGTGGGCATGCGGAAAAAATCGACGGCATCGAGATTGGCTCCGGACTTTTTCAGCATGCTTCGAACGCGTGATTCGGCCGCGCGGTTTTCTACGAGAAGGTAGACGCGCTCGACTTGCGACAAGTGCCGGACGATTTCAGCGAAAGCCCAAGGAATGACAGCGAATTTTCCGGGCCAGTCGGTCGCCTCGTGCGGCCAGCCGAGCCAAGTGGCTTCGTGGGGTTCCCATTCGGCAGGCATACGAAAGCCAAGCGCGTGAGGCGTTTTGATTTGCGGCGTCGGCTTCATTTGGAAAAGGAATTTAGCACAGAGATCACCGAGGTTGGAGCACGGAGAACGCAGAGGAACCAAGGGAAGAAATAACAAGTAGGGCAGCGAAAGCAAGAAAAGCTGAAGATCCGAAGAACGCGGAGGAAGAGCACGCTACTTTTCGCCGAGCCAGCGGTTCAGGATGGGCTGATAGGCGTCGATGCGGCGGTCGCGGAGGAAAGGCCAGTTGCGGCGTGTGTCTTCGCTCTTGGCGGGGTCGCATTCGACAACGAGAATTTCTTCCTTGTCGTTCGAAGCCTCGGAAATGACCAGGCCAAAGGGATCGGCAACGAACGAATTTCCCCAGAATTCCAAACCGGGGTCGCCATTTTGCGCCTTGCCTTCGAAGCCCACACGATTCACAACGGCGGCGTAAACGCCGTTGGCGATGGCGTGACCGCGCTGAATGGTTTTCCAGGCGTCGAGCTGCGCGGCGCCGAATTGCGCTTTTTCATGCGGATGCCAGCCAATACTGGTGGGATAAAAGATCACGTTTGCGCCCCCGAGAGCGGTGAGGCGCGATCCTTCGGGATACCACTGGTCCCAGCAGATTTGCACCCCGACACGCGCATACTTCGTATCGAAATTCGGGAAGCCGAGATCGCCCGGAGTGAAATAAAACTTTTCGTAGTAGAGCGGATCGTCGGGGATATGCATTTTGCGGTATTTCCCGAGAAACGTTCCGTCGGCGTCCAGGACGGCGCAGGAATTGTGATAAACGCCCGGAGCGCGGCGTTCGAAAAGAGAAACGACCAGCGCGACTTTTTTCTCTTTGGCAATCTGCGCGAGCTTTTCTGTAGTAGGGCCCGGCACTGCTTCCGAAAGATTGAAGAGTTCCGCGTCTTCCTTGCGGCAAAAGTATTCGCCGTGAAACAGTTCGTGCATCGAAATGATTTGCGCGCCACGCGCGGCGGCTTCGCGGATCTTCCCGATGGCCCGCGTCAGGTTCTCTTCCGCATTCGCCGTGCATTTCATCTGCACGAGCCCGATGGTAAATTTGTCTGCCATGAAATCAAGTTTAGCATGAGCCGGAAATAAAATATTTGCACGCGTTTTGTAGTATCTTTTGCGCAGCGTTTGTAATATCAATCAGCTGCAAAAGCGCGCGGTTGTCCGGGAAGCAGCATTTTATCCGTGATTCCGAATTTATTTTCGTCGAGGAGACATGATGGCGAAGCAGCGAGAGAAAACTGTGACCGGGAGAGTGCTTCACGATCCAGTAAAGGACAAACTCCGGCCAATGTTCCCGCTGGATTTGTCAAAATGCCGCACCGTCGACGAGCTGGTACGCGCGATGGGGGACACGGCGTTCACCGGGCGCCAGATCGGCGATGCCGCCGACGTTTTCGAGCAAATGGCCCGCGACAAGGATTGTTTCGTGGTGATGACACTCTCGGGGGCTTTGACGGTTGGCAAGATGGGGCTCATTTTCTGCGACCTGATCGAATCGGGCATCGTCAAGGCCATCGTCTCGACCGGCGCGCTCATGGCGCATGGACTGGTGGAAGCCACGGGTTACTCGCATTTCCGCTACAACCCGAATATGGACGATAAGGAGTTGTTTCACGCCGGATACAACCGCGTGTACGACTCGCTCGAGCCAGAAACGAATCTGGATCATGTCGAAGAAGTGATGGACCACATTTTCAGGGCATGGGACGCGGAAGACACGGCCTGCAGCTGGAAGATCCACAGGAAGATAGGCGAGTACCTGCACAAGACGGCGCAAGGGCGAGGAATTCTAAAATCCGCTTTCGAGCACAACGTCCCTATTTTTGTTCCCGCGTTCAGCGACTCGGAGCTGGGAATTGATTTTGCACTGCACAAAATCGCACGGCAGAGGGACAAGCGCCCGCTGCTACGCTTTGATCCGTTCCTGGACTTCGAGAAGTTTGCCGACACCATGCTGGCCACGAGGCGTATGGGAATTCTGACGATCGGCGGAGGAGTGCCACGCAATTGGTCGCAGCAGTTCGGCGTATACGCGGAACTGCTGGCGCGGCGCGGGTACAAAAAGCTTCCGCTGAAGCGCTACAACTATGGCGTGCGCATTTGCCCGGAGCCGGTCCACTGGGGCGGCCTGAGCGGCAGCACCTATACGGAAGCGGTTTCCTGGGGAAAGTTCGTGCCGCCGGAAGAAGGCGGCCGTTTCGCGGAAGTATTCGATGACGCCACAGTGGCCCTGCCTTTGATCGCCAGGGCGGTGCTGGAACGCATCGGGTACTTCAAACGAAAAAAATGAGAACTGTCGGTTGGTCAATTGGTTCCCGGGCTCCAAAGTAATTTGCAGAAGGAGAACCGAAAATGAAGCGAATCGCGCTGGCAGCTATCCTGGGTGGCTTGACTCTGTTTGTGTGGATGTTTGTGGCGCACGAATTACTCGGGCTCGGCGAAATGGGCGTGGGAGAGATTCCAAACGAAGCCGTTGTGATGAGCGCGATGCGAGGAGCAATTCCGGAAGCCGGCTTCTACATTTTTCCGGGCTTCGGGCTGGGTCCAAAGCCTACCAGCGCGCAGCGAAACGCAGCAATGCCGGAATACATGAAGAAGTATGAGCAATCGCCGCACGGAATCCTGGTCTACCATCCACCGTCGGGTCCTTTCCACTTTGGTACGTTGCTTGGCCGCGAATTTGCACTTAATGTTCTGCAGGCATTGCTTGGTGCGTTGCTTCTCTCGTGCGGTGCGAGCGGACGAAGTTACGGTACCCGAGCGGGAGTCTTGACCATCGCCGGTGTTCTTGCCGCGATAAGCACAAACCTTGAATATTGGAACTGGTATGAATTCCCGGGAAACTACACGGCCGGGTACATGACCACGCAAATTGTGGGGTTTGTGCTGGCGGGTTTTGTCATCGCCGCTTTCGTGAAGAACGAGACAGCTACTAGGAGTTGACTGATGGCCAAGGCAAAGGCGAAAACAATTTACGGCGTACATCCCGGCGTGGCCATGATGCAGAAGTGGGCTGGCGAGCTGAAAGAGAAAACGGAGCTCACTGGAAGAATGGATTGCGCTGGTGAAGAGAGAAGGACCGCAAGACGAAAAGTCGCGGCGCGAATGGTTGAAGATCGAGCACAAGCTGGGGACGAATAGCACGTGGTGGATTGCGGAGCTGGCCGATGGAAAGGGCGGGGAGGACGACACCCCAGAAGCGTACTTGAAGGCAGCGGTTCAGTACGTGCAGGAGCAGTACGCAGGACCGAAAGAGAAGCTGCGGCCGATTTACGATGAATTGCTGAAACTCGGAAAATCGCTTGGCGATGACGTAAAGGCCTGCCCGTGCAAGGCGATCGTGCCGCTGTTTCGCGAGCATGTGTTCGTGCAAATCAAGCCGACGACCAACTCGCGGATTGATCTAGGGTTCGCCCTGACACATTACAAAGGAAAGTTGCCCAGGCGGCTGATCGATACGGGCGGGCTGGCAAAGAAAGACCGCGTCACGCATCGCATTGAAATTACGGCCGCGGAACAAATTGATGGCGAAGTGAAGAAGTGGCTGAAGACGGCGTACCACCTGGACGCATAAAACCCTGTCGGAACAGAGAAGGTTATTTGGAATTCAATGAAAGAGTACTGCTTCACAGTCAAATGTGAGCAACGCACGATTACCGTTCGCTACAATTCCAGGGAATTGACTTTTATCGTTCTCGGAATGCCGTTGATACCTGCGGCCGAGGACTTTAAGAGAGCTGTGGGGTTGTGTGACAACTTCAGCGTTGCCCACGGGATGGACACGAAAGCATGGGCTACCAAATCGCGATTAGAACTCCTCCGCGCGGCTGAGCACTTCGAACAGGCCATCAAAGCCGACCGAGAACTGCTGCAGTATGATTACCAATACGGCTTTTCCTCCATTCCCAATCAAAAGAATTCGAGAATTGTGACTGATGAGTTGGGAACAATTAAGGTCTACTGACGAAAGAACAAGGTCGATTGGGGACCAAAACTGTCTCGATTGGTAGAATTTCTTCAGGCAAGCGAGTCAGAGCATGTTCACGTCCGTCATCACCATCTTGAATAACGAAGGACAGATGTCCTCGAACGTCGCCCATTGCAATTCCAACTGGCGTCCGACGAACGCGCTACCCAGGAATTGAACGCCCCGGAGAGAAAGCGGGCCTACGGGAAGGAGATTAGTCGTCTTCGCCGATGAGGATGGCAGCGCCGAGAACGGTGGTCCAAAGACCGCGCTTGTCGCCGACGGCGGATTGCGTGACGTTCATGGTGCGGACGATTTTGTTGGAAATGCGGTAGACCTCTTTTTTTTCGTCGAAGGACAGGTCCGGATCAAATTCCACGTTCAGCGTGGTCGCGAGCATTTCGGCGGCGAGCTCTTCGGCATATTCGCCGGCGACCTCTTCGGTTTCACCGAAAGAGTGGTGTTCGGACAAATATCCGTACATGGATTTATCGCTGGGCAGTGCGAGGCCGATGCTGGCAGCGATGAGGCGATGCGCTTCCTTCGTGGAATTCTCGCTGATGACGGTGAACGCGACCTGTCCGGGCTTCATGTGCTTTAGCCCTTCGCTGCGGGAGATTAATTTACAGTTGGGAGGGAAAATCGAAGAGACGCGAACGATGTTGCATGCGGCAATGCCCGCATTCCGGAGGGCGAGCTCGAAGCTCGAAAGTCTTTCACGATGTTTACCGACGCCTTTGGTGAGGAAAATTTTCTTCGCAACGAACGCCATGGTGCCGGTTTGCCGTGCCTCCGTGATTAGTGTGGGAGCAAAAAAATTCGCCGCTGTGGAAAAGTAACAAGAAGGTATTGCAGTGTCAATTCAATTCCGAACCTGCGAGCGGGGAGTGCAAAAGATTTGTGAACGTGCGAAGACAACCGCCGCGGGCAGGCAGGGATCATTCGCCCGCAACGTGACGGAGCATTTTGCCGAGCGGCTTGCAGAGAGCCAGGATGTTCCCGAGGTCTTGGGAAGTAAAGTCCGGGCCGGCGTTGCGCGGATTTGCGCCTTTGCGGCTGACTTGGATGACGCCGATGACTTTGCCATCCAGCAAAATCGGCGCGCTGATCATCTTCTGGATCGCTCCGGCGGCGTCAGCGACTTTCACGCTTTCGAAAACAGTGGCGTGCCGCGTGGCAGCGAAATTGTTTTCGATCTCAGGACGGCTTTCGCGGGCGGTGCGTGCGGCGAGCGCGGAATTACTGGAGAGCGGAACAAAGCCGACGTTTTTCAAAGCTTCTGGGACCAGAAAGTGGAGGTGGCGCCAGCGCGTGGAAATCGCGAGGATGGCTACTTCGTCGTGCTTTACGCCGAGATTTTTGGCGATTTTCTCCGCCACGGCAGAAAGAGAAACGCCCGATGCGCCCTCAGCTTCCGTGCCGAGAGCGCTGGCGATGCGTTCCATCTCCGAAACAAGATTCAGGGTTGTGCTCATAGCCAGGATGCGATTGTTGGCGCTGAGCCAGGAGAGGTGCGGCCCAGCAAATCCCATTCGTCAAGAACCATTTTCCGGCACTCTCGCCTCAGCGGCAAGAAAATTTCGAATTGTTTGTGCTCGCTGAAAGAACAGCCCAACTTGCGTAGGCGTAATCATGTGCCTATACTGATTTTGCCGCGGTTCTCAACGCTCCTCCCGAGTCAATTTGTGCGCTCCGGCTGGGACTTACGCGGCGGAGAGGGCATGTCTTCGACGGCAACCCGGCCTGACACAAGGTATCTCCTCAGAAAGCTGCATTCCTTCACCGGCATCCTTCCTGTTGGCGCATTCCTGGCGGAGCATTTTTGGTCCAACAGCGCCGCGCTGGTGAGCGCTGAGAAATACAACACGGTATCGCAAGAGCTGCAGACGATTCCGTTCCGGCTGATTGTGGAATGGGGAGCGATTTTTCTGCCGATGCTGTTTCATGGGGGATACGGGATTTACATCTGGCTGCGGGGAAAATCAAATGTCTCGGCGTATCCGTGGGTGGGGAATTGGCTGTACGTGACACAGCGCTACACGGGACTGATCGCGTTTGCTTATATTGGGTGGCATCTTTACACCGAGCGCTGGCTCACGCACGGCCGGTCGACATATGCGAACGTGGCCGCGGACATGCGGAATCCGTGGTACTTGGCTTTTTTTGTGGTTGGCGTGCTGGCGTCTTCGTTCCATCTCGGGGCGGGCATCTGGAATTTTCTGTGCAAATGGGGACTCGCGGCTACCGTTAAAGCGCAGCAGGCGGCGGGACGTTTGGGCGCGCTGGTGGGAGTGGCGTTCAGCGTCGTGGGAATTCTTATCATCATCAGCTTCCGGTACAACTGGCATCCTTTCTCGGTGTACCTGCCAAACAAATGAGACAGCCCAAAATCATAGTGGTGGGCGGTGGTCTGGCCGGACTGATGGCGACCATCCGCGTTGCGGAAGCGGGAATCCCGGTGGAGTTGTTTTCGATCGTGCCGGTGAAGCGTTCGCATTCGGTTTGCGCGCAAGGCGGCATCAACGCGGCGAAAAATCAGAAGGGCGAAGGCGACACGGTCGATAAACATTTTGACGACACGATATATGGCGGCGATTTTCTGGCGAATCAGCCGCTGGTGAAACGCATGTGCGAAGCGGCGCCGGGAATTATCGATCTCCTGGACCGCATGGGCGTGATGTTCAATCGCACGCCGGAGGGATTGCTGGACTACCGGCGATTCGGCGGAACGCTGTATCACCGCACGGCGTTTGCGGGAGCGACAACAGGGCAACAATTGCTCTACGCTCTCGACGAGCAAGTGCGGCGGCACGAGGCGGAAGGCAAAGTCAAAAAGTTCGAGGGGGCGACGTTTCTTTCCGCGGTAATCGACGAAGGCGGAGTGTGCCACGGCATTTGCGCTATGGATTTGCGCACCATGGAAGTGAAGACGTTCGCGGCGGACGCGGTGATTTTTGCCACTGGCGGCAACGGAGCGGTCTTCGGGCGGTCGACGAATTCGGTAGTGTGCACGGGATCGGCGCAGGCGGCGCTTTTTCAGCAGGGCGTGGATTACGCGAACGGCGAATTCATCCAGGTGCACCCGACGGCGATCCCTGGCGAGGACAAGCTGCGACTGATGAGCGAATCGGCTCGCGGCGAAGGCGGGCGCGTGTGGGTGCCGCGGAATCCCGCGGAGAAGCGGGCGCCGAAAAGCATTCCGGAAGCGGAGCGATTTTATTTTCTGGAAGAGTGGTATCCGAAGTACGGAAATTTGGTGCCGCGCGACATTGCCACGCGAGCGATTCACCGCATCGTGTACCAGGAAAAACTGGGAATTGATTGTCAGCCGGCCGTTTATTTGGATGTGACGCACATCCCGCGCGAAACGCTGGACCGGAAGCTCGAAGGGATTTTAGAAATTTACGAGAAATTCCTGGGCGTTGATCCTCGTGTCGAGCCGATGAAAGTGTTTCCGGCAATGCACTACACGATGGGCGGAATCTGGGTGAACGGCGAGGATCAGGCCAGCAGCGTTCCCGGAATTTACGCGGCAGGCGAATGCGAATACCAATATCATGGCGCGAACCGCCTGGGAGCGAACTCGCTGGTGTCGTGCATTTTTGGCGGAGGAGTCGCGGGCCCGGCGGCGGTGAAGTACGCGAAGAATCTTGAAAAGGGCGCGGAGTCCACGGCCTCCGCGGTTTTTGACGCCGAAAGAGAACGGCAGGAAGAAAAAAATCAGAAACTGATCAATCAGGACGGTTCGGAGAACCCCATCACGATCTGGCGCGAACTGGGAGAGGTGATGACGGAACACGTGACCGTCACACGCATCAACAAGAATTTAGAGATGGCCGACGGGAAGATCCGCGCGTTGCAGGAGCGCTATAAGAAAATCAACCTCAGCGACCGCACGAAGTGGTCGAACCAAACACTGAATTTCGCGCGCGAATTGGAGAACATGATCGTGCTGGCGCGCGTGATTACGCTCGGAGCGCTGGCACGCAATGAATCTCGCGGGGCGCATTACAAGCCGGATTTTCCGGACCGCGATGACGCCAACTGGCTGAAGACCACGCGCGCGAAGTGGGTGAACAAGGACATTCAGCTTACGTACGAGCCCGTGGACATTTCATTGATCAAGCCGCGGCCGCGGCGTTACGACGCTGCAAAGTAAAGGCTGCGGCTCGCGTTGCAGTTTGAGGTAATTGTTGGTCGAGGGATTATGGCAGAAACGAAACTGGTCATCGTCAGAGTGAAACGGCAAGCAAGGCCGAAAGAAGCCGCGCGTTGGGAGGAATTTTCCCTCAAGTGGCGGCCGTCGATGAACGTGATTATTTGCCTGCGCGACATTGCGGAGAATCCGGTCACGCGCGACGGGAAGAAGACTACGCCAATCACCTACGATTCGAATTGCCTGGAGGAAATTTGCGGGTCCTGCGCGATGCTGGTTAATGGAAAGGCGCGGATGGCATGTTCGGCGCTGGTGGATCAACTCGAGCAGCCGATTCGAATCGAGCCGATGTCGAAGTTTCCACTGGTTCGCGATCTGGCGGTCGACCGGCAGTTCATGTTTGAAAGCCTGAAACGCGTGAAAGCGTGGATTCCCATTGACGGCACGTACAATCTCGGCGAGGGACCGCGCGTGTCGCCGGAAGTGCAGGAAAAAGGTTATCCGCTTTCGAATTGCATCACTTGCGGGAACTGCCTGGAGGTTTGCCCGCAAGTGAATGAGCACAACCAGTTCGTTGGCGCGGCGATCATCAGCCAGGTGCGTCTTTTCAATATGCATCCCACGGGAGCGATGAACAAGAGCGAGCGGCTCTCGGCAATCATGGAGCCCGGCGGAATTCAGGAATGCGCCAACGCGCAAAACTGCGTGCGTGCTTGTCCCAAGGGGATTCCTTTGACGGAGTCCATTGCCGAAGTGAACCGCGATGCGTGGAAGCAGGCGCTTCTCGGCTGGCTTGTCGGTTAATCGCGTGGCGCTCTAAGCTGGTTTCCGTTACTATCAATCGCTTCATTGGGGGAAGGAATGGTTCGCGCTCTGTTGCTCGTTGTCGTGTGTGTAACTTCGGTTTGCCTGATGGGACTGGCCATCTCTGCCGACTCCATCTCCGAGAGGGCGCGCAAGCTGCACTTCTCGTCCATCGTGGTGGACACGCACGACGATACGACGCAGCGGCTTCTCGACGGCAAGTTTGACCTTGGAACACGCAGCGCAACCGGAAGCATTGATATTCCGCGGATGCGCGAAGGGAATCTCAGCGCGATTTTCTTTTCCATTTGGATGTCCAGCAAAGTGACCGGACCGGAAGCCGTGGATCGCGCGCTGGTGCAGATCGACGCGGTGCGCGAGCAGGTTCGCAAGCATTCAAATGACATGGTGCTGGCCACGACCGCCGCGGAAGTTCGCGAGGCCCGGAAACAAGGCAAGATCGCTGCGCTGATGGGAGTCGAAGGCGGACACATGATCAATTCGAACCTCGGCGTGCTGCGCAGTTACGCAGCGCTGGGAGTCCGCTACATGACGCTCACTCACAGCGGCAATGACGAATGGGCGGATTCTTCCACCGATAAACCGGTCCATAATGGCCTCACGGATTTTGGCAAGGACGTGGTGCGCGAGATGAACCGCCTCGGCGTCATCGTAGACATTTCCCATGTCAGCGACAAGACGTTCTATGACGCACTGGAGGTCAGCAAAGCGCCGTTGTTCGCTTCGCATTCTTCGTGCCGCGCCATCTGCGATGCACCGCGCAACATGACGGACCAGATGATGAAGGACCTCGGCGCCAAAGGAGGAGTGGTGCAGATCAACTACCACGTCGGCTTCCTGAGCCAGGAATTTCGCGACGCGGAAAAGGCTGATCCGGAAATCAACAAGGCCATCAGTGCGGAAGTGACGAAACGCTGCAGCGACAATGACGGCTGCCAGCTCATCGAGGGCGATCGCATCACGCGAGAATACGTTGAGCAGGGCAAACTTCCGCGCGTGGAGTTCGGCAAGATTATCGAACACATCGATCATGCGGTGAAGGTTGCAGGAGTGGATCACGTGGGCCTAGGTTCGGACTTCGACGGCGCCAATATGCCGTACGGCATGGAGGACGCCACAAAGCTGCCGAAGATCACCGAGGCGCTGTTGCAAAAAGGCTACTCCGAGGGTAACGTACGGAAAATTCTCGGCGAAAATACTCTTCGCGTGATGACGGAAGTCGAGCGCGTCAGCCGCGAAATGAATGCCGGGAAGTAAAACGACCTGAAGCGATTTCAATCATGAGCATAGGGGGCGTTAGGAAATGAGGCAACTAAAGTGGTTTGTCGCCGCTGTGACAATCGGTACGCTGTTTTTCGGATGCAAGGCGAAAGAACAGACGGCGGAAACGCAGCCGCCCGAAAAACCCAAAGCGGAGGCTCCCGCCACGCCAAAAGCAGAAAGCCCAGCGGCAGCGCCTGTACAACCCGAGGCAACGGGGAGCGCGCCAGCAGAAACGCCGCGCAAGGGGAGCTATGACCGCGCGCTGCTTCGCCCTGCGCTGCTCAAAGACAAGGCTCCCGAGACCTTTCAGGTCAAGTTTGTGACCACGAGGGGCGACTTTACAGTGACGGTGAACCGTGCGTGGGCTCCCATCGGAGCGGACCGCTTCTGCAATCTGGTGAAGCACCACTTCTATGACAGCGCCAGCTTCTTCCGCGTGGTGCCCGGCTTCGTGGTGCAGTTTGGAATCAGCGCCTATCCACCGGTTTCCGCGGCGTGGGACAATGCCAATATTCAGGATGAGCCGGTCATAGAGTCGAACAAGCGCGGCTACTTAACGTACGCAAAGACGAGCCTGCCCAATACCCGTGCGACCCAGATCTTCATCAATTTGAAGGACAACGCCGGGCTGGACCGGCAAGGGTTCTCGCCGTTCGGGGTTGTCGATGGTAAAGGGATGAATGTCGTCGACATGCTATACGACCAGTACACCGAGAGCTCCGGCCCCGACCAGGATAAAATCTCCCAGCTGGGCAAGCCGTACATCGACAAGTATTTTCCGAAGCTGGATTCCATCAAGACCGCCGCGTTGGTCGCGCCGGCAGCAGAGTCGGCCAAACCCTAATAATTGTCGCTTTTCATCGATTACTTTTTTGAATGCCGTGCATCTAATCTTTGTTGAGGGCTTCCCTTTGACAGGGGAGCGTAGGGGAAAGTATTCTTTAGCTTCATGAAGACCTGTTGCCAGACGATGTGTTGGTCCTGCGCGTGTAACGCTGCGTGTCGCATGCCATCCATCTCTGGCCAGAGGAGTTTCCGGACTTAGCAGTAACTGCATCATAGAGTTCCGAAGCCCACATGCCAGAGCACCTGGTTATGTGGGCTTTTTGTTTTGAACGAGGACGTTTCAGTACCGGGAACTTGGGAGCCACGAATTATGAGTGTGACGAGGTTAACGGCCTTTACGGAACTCGAAGAGCGGCACAGACGCGAAGCCATCGAAACGGAAATCGTGCGCTTTGAAGAGCGCGCGCAGCAACTGCAGAGCGGCGCCATCACTGCGGAGCAATTCCGTCCCTTTCGCCTGAAGCACGGCACATACGGCCAGCGGCAGCCGGGATTCCAGATGTTGCGCGTGAAGATTGCCGCGGGGGTGCTGAAGCCCGCGCAGCTTCGGGTACTGGCGGATATTGCGGATAACTACTCGACTGGGCGCGGGCACCTTACCACGCGCGAAAACGTGCAATTCCATTTTGTGAAGCTCGAAAACGTAGGCGCAGCAATGCGTCTACTGGCCGATGCGGGCCTGACGACGCGCGAGGCTTGCGGAAACACGGTGCGCAACGTGACGGCTTGCCCGGTAGCCGGAATCTGCCCCGGAGAAGCGTTTGACGTGACGCCGTACGCTTTGGGCGTCTCGCGCTATCTCCTGCGGCATCCTGATTTTCACGATCTGCCGCGCAAGTTCAAGATTGCTTTTTCCGGCTGCGAGGACGATGGCGCCTGCGCGGTGGCGGGCATCCACGACGTCGGCCTCATCGCGCAAGTCCGAGGCAACAATGGCACTTCGCGCCGAGGATTCAAGGTCCTTGTTGGCGGCGGGCTGGGAAGCTTGCCCACGGAAGCCGCGGTCCTCACTGATTTTCTCCCAGAAGAAGAACTGCTTCCCACGATCGAGGCGGTCCTGCGCGTTTTCACGGAAACGGGGAACCGCAAGAACAAGCTGTTGGCGCGATTGAAATATGTCCTGCGCGCAAAGGGCATCGAAGAGTTCCGCCGGCTGGTGGCGGAGAAACGCAAAGTTTCGCAAGCGCCTGCGGAAACGTTTACGGTGCCTACTCCCATCCGGCCGTCGTTGGTGACTATCGCGCCGGTGGCCTTGTCTTCTGCCACGATGGAAACACCGAACGATCCTGAGTACGACCGCTGGGCGGAGCACAACCTGACGGCTCAACGCCAGACGGGATACGGTGCGGTGTGGATCAAGCTTTCGGCTGGGACGTTCCACAGCAATCAGATGCGCGGCCTCGCGGATGCGCTGGAGAAAAACGCACTAAGCGGCGTACGGATTGCCGTAAATCAGGATCTGGTCATTCCGTGGGTGCCGTTTGACCGCGTGCGGACAATCTACGACGAGCTTGGCGCACTGGACCTGGCCACGCCCGGAGCGCGCACCATCTCGGACGTCACGGGGTGCCCGGGGGCCACCACATGCAATCTAGGGATTACGCGGTCGCTTACGCTGGCCGATGTGCTTTCTCGCGAGCTGGAGGGTTACACCGATCCGGAAATTCAGAAGCTGCGCATCAAAATCAGCGGCTGCCCCAATTCCTGCGGGCATCATCACATTGCCGATATCGGTTTTTACGGAAACGTCAGGAAAGTTGGCGAACAGCAGGCACCGTATTACCAGCTTTTGCTCGGCGGCAAGGTGAACGCCGACGGCGTGCGTTTTGGTAGACAAATCATGTCCGTGCCTGCCCGGCCCATCCCTGGGATTGTTCGCGAACTGCTGGCGTTCTATCAGGCGGACCGGCAACCTGCGGAAACGTTTTCGGCGTGGGTGTCGCGCACGCCGGACAGCATCATTAAGGAACGGCTCCGTCCCTTGGTGGAAGTTACCAGGGCGACGGAGGATCTCTTCGTGGACTGGGGCGATACGGAAACGTATTCGCTGAAGCTGGGCCGGGGGGAGTGCGTAGCATGAACGGCAGAGTTTATCTTGTTGGCGCGGGGCCAGGCGATCCCGAACTGCTCACCTTGAAAGCGGCGCGCTTGCTGGCTGCCGCGGACGTCGTTCTGCACGATGCGCTTGTCAGCGAAGGTGTTTTGGCTTTGATTTCACCCGCTGCCGAGGTCATCAACGTGGGCAAGCGCGCCGGCCACAAGCTTCTTACCCAGGATGAAATCAACTCGCTGCTCGTTTCCTGCACTCAGACCCGTCAGACCGTTGTCCGCTTGAAAGGCGGAGACCCGACGATTTTTGGGCGTGCCGGAGAGGAGATCGAAGCGCTTCGCAAAGCCGGAATTGCATGCGAAATCGTTCCGGGCATCAGCGCGGCACTGGGAGCCGCGGCGACAGCGGGAATTTCGCTGACGGACCGCCGGGTGGCGTCGCAAATTCTCTTGACAACGTTTTCGCGGGGAAGCGACGGCAACGTGATGGACTGGGGATGCGTTACCGGCACTACCACGCTTGTTCTGTACATGCCGGGAGCAGACTATGCGGAAGTTTCGGAGCGATTGCTCGGTGGCGGGCTGCCGGCGGATCTTCCGTGCGTGATCGTCTCGCGCGCGAGTGGTTCCGAGCAGCAAGTGCGCTGGTCGAACGTGGCGCTGCTTGCCAGCGAAGAGAGACTTCCAGCCCCGGCGTTGTTGATTGTGGGGCGGGTGGCTTCACGCGACGTCACGGAAATCAGCGCATCGTTCTGGGACGGGGATCGAAGAGATGCGACTGGTGAACGTAGATCGATAAGTTAGATCGTGAGGAGCATAGCTATGAGTGCAGAAGCAGTAGGAGCGAAGACGGGAAGCCGCAGGAAGCTGTCGCTGGACACCTGGGCCGTCCTGGTGGCTTTTCTTTTGGCGTTGCTGGTGCGCACGGGCGTTTTTAAGCACATTCCCTGGTAAAGGTTCTGTGGAAAATGGAGATGACGAAACATGGCTGATGTCATTACGGTTCCACAGGTACAGCCGGTGCAACCGGCACTGCGGTTTCTGCGAGTCATTCCCGGCGTGCTCTTGCTCGCCGCCGTCGGCTACGCGGGCAAATTGCTGGAGCAAAACGTGGGCGCGTACGCCAAGGCCCATCATTGGACGTTTCCGAACATCGAGTACGTTCTGTGGGCTATCGTTCTGGGATTGGTGATCTCCAACACGGTCGGAGTCCCGGAACTTTTCCGCACGGGCGTCGCTACCTATGAATTCTGGCTTAAGGCGGGAATTGTGTTGCTGGGCGCGCGCTTTCTGCTCGGTGACATCCTGAAGCTGGGCGGTGTCAGCCTGGTTCTCGTAGCCATTGAAATCGCCGGTTCGCTCGCGTTCATGACGTTTCTCGGACGCTTGTTCAAGCTCAAGCCCAAACTTACTACCCTGCTGGCCGTGGGCTCGGCGGTGTGCGGCGTCAGTGCGATCATTGCCACCAAGGGCGCCATTGAAGCCGACGACGAAGATTCGTCGTTCTCTATCGCGGCGATTCTCGCGCTTGGCGCGCTGGCGCTCTTCACCTTTCCGTTGATTGGGCATGCTCTCCAACTCAGCGACCGCGCCTATGGCTTGTGGGCCGGTCTTGGCGTGGATAACACGGCGGAAGCCACGGCGGCGGGAGCACTCTACTCGGACGCTGCCGGCAAACTCGCTGTGCTCGTCAAATCCACGCGCAACGCCATGATTGGATTCGTGGTGCTGGCATACGCCATCTACTGGGCCAGCCAAGGGCAGGCCAAGTCGGTAGGGAACAAAGCCGCATTCCTGTGGCAGAAATTCCCGAAGTTCGTGCTCGGTTTCCTGTTGATCTCGGTTCTTGCGACGTATCACTTCTTCAACAAGGATCAGATCGGAGCGCTCGCCAATCTTTCACGCTGGGCGTTTCTGCTGACGTTTGCGGGCGTTGGCTTACGAACCAACTTCGGCGAAATGCGCAAGCAGGGCTTGCGGCCGTTCGCGGTGGGAGCCATCGGCGAAGTGGTGATCGCGGGGTTTACGCTAGCTTTGGTTTACGGGGCGAGCAAGATCTTCGGTTGGTAGGAAGGTGAGGAGTGGCCTCCTATTCTCTTTTCCGCTGCTGCACGCCTTTTACCGCGCCGAGGATTAGATTGTAGGCGGCTTGGCGGGAGAGGCCGGCTTTATCGTGATCATCGAATGGAGTTGATGCGACGCCGAATGCAGCCACTTTCTCGTATTTGAACATTTCAGTCAAAGCAGCCGCCAACTCTACGCTCGTCGGACCTCCCGGAACGGTCAGCGGATGGCCGGGAACCTCACGCGGATCGAGAGCATCCATATCCACATGAATGTAAATCACGTCTGTGGCCTCAGATAAACGCTTCATCTCGCGATGAAGATTCGCGGAGCGCGTGCGAACGTCTTCCAGTGTGAGTTGCTGAACGTCAGAGCGGTCGAGAAGCTCCTGCTCCAGCGGGTCAGTGTCGCGCACGCACATCTCCACGATGTGGCGAGTGGGCACCGCAGGCTCAAGGCCGGCCTTGAGCCGCATCCGCGTAAGGCACTGCCCGGCAGCAACGGCGACAGGCATCCCGCCCAGCATGCCGCTTAGCGTAGTTTCGGGAGTGTTGAAATCCCCGTGAGCATCGATGAACACCATGCCGACGCGCAAGGGTTTTACGCTCGGCCCGGAATGTTGGAGGCCGCTAAGCATGCCAAGAATGCCATTGCAGTTGGCGAGCAGACCGACGGGAAGGTAGCCGCTGCGGCGCTCTTCGGAAACCAGCTTGGCGAGATCGCCGCTGGCGAGCGCGAGTTTGTTCCAGGAACCATAGGCTTTCTCTTCGTCAGCGTTTAACGCGGTGGTCGAAACTGGCCGTGTCTGAACGCCTTGAGCCTCGAGTAGCTTCTGGATTCCACCTTGTTCCAGGTAATCCGGGCCACGCGAAGTATCGGGCACATTGCGTTCGCCCACGTAAGGCATCTTGACGAGCGCGACGCGAACGGGATTGCCGTTGCCGCTAGTATTTTGAGCGAATGAGACACCCAAAAGCGGCAAGAGGCCCACAAGCAACAGCGTCATCCAGCGTTTCATCATTGTTTTCCGGTAATCTATGCGCTAGGAAATCTTCCGCCTCTCGGTCAATCTCTTCTCGAGAATTACAGCCCGAGAACCGTCACCAGTTCGCGTACGGACGCGGAGGACTTTTGTAGCGCGGCGTTCTCCTCGGGCGTTAGCTTGATCTGGATGATTTCTTCGACGCCGTTTGCGCCAAGCTTCACGGGCACGCCGACGAATAGACCTTTGATCCCGTATTCACCATCGAGATATACGGCGCAGGGGAGAATTTTTTTCTTGTCCTTGAGAATCGCTTCCACCATCTCGACGGCTGCTGCAGAGGGAGCGTAATAAGCCGAGCCGGTCTTCAGCAAGTTGACGATTTCGGCGCCGCCTTTGCGCGTACGCTCAACGATGGCGTCGATGCGCTCTTTGGGCAGGAGATCGGGGAGGGGAATTCCCGCCACAGTCGAATAGCGGGGCAACGGCACCATGTCGTCGCCATGACCGCCGAGCACGAAGGAGTGCACGTTTTCCACGCTGACCTTGCACTCCATAGCCACGAACGTGCTCATGCGCGCGGAGTCCAGCACGCCCGCCATTCCAATGACTCGGTTCTTCGGGAAGCCACTGACTTTGAGCGCTGCTTGGGCCATGGCGTCGAGGGGATTCGTCACCACGATGATGATGCACTTTGGCGAATGCTTCACGATTTGTTCGACGACGGCTTTCACCACCTCGTAGTTGGCTTTTAGCAAGTCGTCACGGCTCATCCCCGGTTTGCGAGGAAAGCCCGCGGTAATCACTACGACGTCGCTGCCCGCCGTCGCGGAATAGTCGCCGCTCGCCGTGGAAATGCCGGTCGCGCGCGAATCCGTCCGCGTGATCGGACCGGATTCCATCATGTCCAGGGCTTTGCCAGCCGGCGGACCGTCCAGAATGTCGGTCAGGACCACGTCCGCCAACTCCATGTCCACGATGCGTTGCGTTGTCGTCGACCCCACGAATCCGCCGCCTACGACTGTCACTTTTTTTCTGCTCATGCCTCTCCCTGTGTCCAACAAGAGTTCGCTTTGCGGGTAACTTTCTCCCTAGTCTATCGGGCTACGGCGACGCCTTTCATGTTTTCAATGATGGCGGACGCAAAAGCGGCTGTTCCGACTTTTGTGGCGCCGGGCATCAGGCGTTCGAGATCGTACGTCACGCGTTTCTGTTGAATGGTCCGCGCGATGCCATCCTCGATCAGCGTGGCCGCTTCTTTCCAGCCCAAAAACTCAAACATCATCGCGCCCGAAAGCATCACCGAACTCGGATTGATCACGTCCTTATCCGCGTACTTTGGCGCGGTACCGTGCGTCGCTTCAAAAACACCGAAACCATCTCCGATGTTCGAACCTGGCGCCATGCCTAGCCCCCCGACCTGCGCTGCGCAGGCATCCGACAAATAGTCTCCATTCAAATTGGAAGTCGCCAGAACGCTGTATTCATCCGCGCGCATCAGGACTTGTTGAAATACGGAGTCGGCGATGCGGTCGTTGATCATTAGCTTCCGCTTCCACTGACCCTTACCATGGGTCGCGTAAATTGAGTCGAGCGTTTGCTTTACTTCGGCGTAGACGGTTTTCCTGAACGCATCCGTGGCTTGTTCGAGTCCGGGCTCGATCATCGCCGCATTCTGTTCCACGGTTAGCGCGGGGTTTTTGTCCAGATTGTCGACGATCCAACTCTCGTGCTCGGTTATGGTCTGCGTGCGGAACTCTTCGCGCGCCAGTTCGTAGCCCCAGTCGCGGAACCCGCCTTCGGTAAACTTCTGGATGTTGCCCTTGTGCACCAGCGTTACGCTCTTCTTCTTGTTTGCAAGGGCGTACTTGATGGCGCGGCGGACCAGGCGTTTCGTTCCCGTCGGAGAAATGGGCTTGATGCCCACGCCGGAATCCCATCGGATCTGCTTCTTGCCGTCTTTTAGCATTTCGTTGTTCAAGAATTCGAGGAGCTTTTTGGCCTCCGGCGAGCCGGATTTCCACTCGATGCCGATATAAACGTCTTCGGTATTCTCGCGGAAGATGAACACGTCCATTTTCTCTGGCTCGCGAACCGGAGAAGGTACGCCCGCGAAATAGCGTACGGGCCGTTCGCAGGAATAAAGATCCAAAAGCTGCCGCAGCGCAACGTTCAGGGAGCGTATACCGCCTCCAACCGGGGTGGTGAGCGGTCCTTTGATGGCGACACGAAAATCCCGGATAGCGTCGACCGTATCGTTCGGCAGCCATTCGTTGAAAGTCTTAAAGGCTTTCTCGCCGGCAAAAACTTCGAACCAGGCCACGCGCCGCTGGCCGCCATAAGCGTGGTCCACGGCCGCGTCAAATACGCGCCGCGACGCTTTCCAGATATCGCGCCCGGTGCCATCGCCTTCGATGAACGGAATAATCGGAGTGTCGGGCACTTGCAGCTCGCCGCCGCCGTAGCCGATCGGCTTGCCTTCGGAGGGAACGGGTTTCCCGTTGTACGAACTCTTCATGAATACAGCTCCTTGGAATAAGTTCAACTGCTCCGGCGGTGCACGAGGAGAGAGTGCGCCACGCCGCTACGACCGCCTTACAAATTGGCAGGTTCGGGTGAAACGGAGAAGATATCACATTCGCGCGAGCCAGGAGTATAATCGCGCGCGATTCGCATTTTACTACAGGAGAGAAAGCCATGATGATCGACTGGAATCAGTACCATAAGGAAGTTGGCGCCCGAATCGGAGATCTAATGAAGGTTTCACCGGACACGGTTCGCGGCTATCAAACGCTTAGTGCCGCCAATTCCAAGACCGGCAAACTGGGCGAAAAGACGCGCCAGCTAATTTCGCTGGCCGTCGCCGTCACGACGCGCTGCGATGGCTGCATCGTCGTGCACACCGACGCGGCGCTGAAGGCCGGCGCCACGAAGGAAGAAATCAGTGAAGCG
>WNFT01000589.1_pt1 | contig 42501 bp, 27 predicted proteins | sample 5400191 | NCBI WGS metagenome assembly WNFT01 (sample SAMN13153359, study PRJNA577476) | soil metagenome | isolation source: 80 cm saprolite under Madrone tree | place: USA:California | collected 2016-06-14 | reverse complement strand
GGGTGTGGTGACGGTAGTGACAGGAGCGGACACAGCACATTTGGGTGGGTTGCTCACGAATTTATTTCCGGGTTCAGCATGGGTGCCACAGCCAGCCATGCCGCGTGAGGAGGTCAACTATGCTGGTGAACCGGTGGCAGCAGTGGTGGCCGAGAGTGAGACAGCAGCATTCGAAGCTGCCGAACTCGTTGATGTTGATTACGAGGTGTTGCCCTCTGTAGGAGGACTCGATGCCGCGCTCCAGAAGGACGGGCCGAAGATCTTCAATGAGCAGAGCAATATTGCTGTGACCAGAGAAAAGACAGTTGGCAATGTAGAAGCAGGGTTCGCCCAGGCTGATAAGGTAGTCTCGTTGCACATGCGGCAACCACGTCTGGCACTGGTGCCTATGGAACCGCGAGGCATTGTTGCCGAAGGGCATGCTGATGGGACCCTCTCGGTCTGGATCTCCAGTCAGTCGATCTGGTTGGCTCGTCTCCAACTGATGATGACGCTACACATGGCGCCAACGGACATCAAGATCACTGTTCCGCATGTAGGGGGAGCCTTTGGCGGCAAGACCCGACTCTGTGGTGAAGAGGTCGTGACGGCATTCCTGGCGCAAAAGCTGCAACGACCTGTCCGATGGCTGGAGAGTCGCGAGGACAATATCGTCTCGATGAATCATGGCCGGGGTCTCAATGCCAGCGTGCAGGCCGCTGTTCGCAAGGACGGGACTGTTCTGGCACTCAAGGCCGAGTTTTTTGCCGATCTGGGTGCCTATCCTGGTGATTATAGCATCCTCAGTGTCGATTCAACTGCGGCGATGATCTCTGGCGCGTATGCGATCCCAGCGATTACCACGATTGTCAACGCTGTGAAGACCAACGCTGTCCCCACCGGCCCCTATCGAGGAGCTGGACGACCAGAAGCCTGCTATTGTATCGAGCGCACTATGGATGCTATTGCTCATGAACTCTCTCTGGACCCCGTTGACGTGCGCAGGCGAAACCTGATCCCCAAGGAGGCGTTCCCCTACACGACTGCCACCAATACGACCTACGATTCCGGCGCATACAGCCATGCCCTGGATACGCTGTTGACCGCCGCGAACTATGAGCAACTGCGCGCTGAACAGGCTCGTCTGCGTACACAGGGTCAGTGTGTCGGTGTCGGGCTCTGTGTCTATATCGAGAGCACCGCTATAGGAGGACAGGGCATGAGCGGCCAGCCTGATAGCGGGCAGGTACGCATTACTCCTGAAGGCAAGATTCGCGTTGAGAGTGCTTCGGTTGATAGTGGGCAAGGTCACGCCACTTCATTTGCCGCAATTGTAGCCCAGGAGCTTGCGGTTCCTCTTGAGCAGGTTGAAGTCTACATCGGAGACACTCCCAATAGCCATTCGCTTGCTACCTTTGCCAGCCGCAGTATGGGAGTCGGAGGCGTCGCGCTCAAGCACTCGGCTCAAGCTGTCAAAGCGCAGATGTTCAAATTAGCCTCGCATCTGCTCGAAGTGGGCGAGAGCGATCTCGAACTGCGCGAGGGATGTGTGCAAGTCTCCGGTGTTCCTGGCAAGGCGTACACCTTCGCCCAACTGGCCAGTATTGCCGAGAACCCCGTACAGAAAGAGCAGTTCCCCGAGGATCTCCAGAAAGAACTGCTCAAGGGGCTGTGCAGCTTGCAGGGCTTCGAGCCAGCAGATTTATCGTATCCCTTTGGCGCACATCTGGCTGTCGTACAGGTAGACCCTGAGACCGGCGAAGTGAATCTCCAACGCTATGTTGCGGTAGATGATTACGGTCATGTCCTTGTGCCCACGCTGGTAGAGGGGCAGACGCATGGGGCCATTACTCAGGGCATCGGTCAGGCCCTCTATGAACAGATGGCCTACGACGTGAGCGGGCGGGTGCTCAGCGCAACCCTGATGGACTATGCTGTCCCCCTTGCCAAAGAGCTGCCTCCCTTCGAGCTTACCCTGACCGAGACACCAAGTCCGCTCAACGTTCTGGGAGTGAAAGGAGCCGGTGAGGCTGGCACGGTAGCCGCTCCTGCTACTGTTGCCAATGCCGTTCTCGACGCGCTGCTTCCCCTAGGAGTCACATCCCTGGATGTCCCGTTGACGCCTCACAATGTCTGGCAGGCTATCCAGAAAGCCAGAGTGGGAACTGGTTCGTCAGTGAAGCGATAGCCGACGAGGCCTTCCTCGTTTCTCAGTTCACAATGTGTCAGGGAGAGAGCGATGGCCCATCCTCTCCTTCGACACCTGTAGGCCCTGTCTCCACATTGGTGTGGGCAGCGACCATATGTGCGATCAGAAGACGAAATTGCTCTTGCTCTTCGGGCGAGAGGCTTCCAACCAGGCGCTCGATCCCAGCCCCAAACTTGTCCGCTAAGCCATGCACCAATGCACGTCCTTGAGGAGTCAGGGTGAGCCGCTTCTGACGCCGATCTGCCGGATTCTCTACCCGACTGATAAAGCCATCACGGACGAGCCGATCAGTCGCTCGGCTGGCCGCGGAGTGCGTAATCGAGAGGTACTCTGCCACCTCCGAGATGGTCAGCGACTGATACTGCAAGCGACGCAGGACAAGACTTTCAGACATAGTGAGATCAATCTGGAGCATGCACTGGAGCATCGGTCGCATCCCGGTCAACCAGAGCAAATTGCTCCAGTAGGGAAACAGTTCTCTCAGGGTCAGTGTTTCAAATGCTTGCGACCGGCTTTCGTGCGTCTCCTGATCGCGCAGGTTGGTGGTCTCCATGTGCCACTCCTCTTTCTACTCGCGTGGTTGTCTCCTGGCTCATTATATGTATGAATACATATATTGTCAAGAAGCATAAAACAGCAGAAAGAAGAGAACTGGCCTTTTATATTCCCATTGACATACAGTGTCAGTGAGCATATAATGACAAGCGGAAAATACTGTCTGGTACGCTGGTGAAAAGAGGCGAGGAGAGGCGGCACCGTCGGACCTTTGATGAGTCAAGGCACACTACCGGAAGGAGTCGTCCTTATGCAACGCTCGGTGAGCAAAACGAAGCGCAGCACAGGTCTCCCCTATAAATGGGTCGTGGCATCTACCGTCGTTTTCGGCATCTTCATGTCCATACTGGATTCGACCATCGTCAATATTGCCATTCCTCGCCTGCAAGACGCCTTTGGAGCTAGCCTGACCAGCGTCCAATGGGTTCTGACCGGCTATACGCTGGCACTGGGCATAACAACGCCGCTGACTGGCTACCTGGCCGGTCGCCTGGGTACCAAGCGCCTGTACGTGCTCGCGCTCATCGTCTTTACGTGCTGTTCGGCGCTCTGTGGCCTGGCGTGGAACCTGCCTACGCTCATTTTCTTTCGCATCCTGCAAGCTGCCGGAGGAGCATTCCTCGCCCCGATCTCCATTACCTTCTTGTATAGTGAGTTTCCCCCAGAGGAACGCGGCATGGCCATGGGCGTGCTCGGCATTCCCATTCTCGTCGCACCAGCTCTAGGTCCGACGCTGGGAGGCTACCTGATTACCTATGCTGGTTGGCAGCTGATCTTCTACATCAATGTGCCTATTGGTATTGTTGGCATCATCCTGGCGACGCTATTTTTACGAGAACTACCGCAAGAGACCCATGTCCGCTTTGATGCGCCAGGGTTTCTGCTCTCAGCAATAGGACTGGGCTCGGCCCTCTATGCCTTCTCCCAAGTCAGTACAGACGGCTGGGGATCGAGCACCGTGATGGGCTTTCTCGGTGGTGGTGTGCTCGTTTTGTGCCTCTTCATTGTCGTCGAACTCGACACGATCTATCGGGGTGGGCAACCATTGCTCAATTTGCGTTTCTTTACCGACCGGGCTTTCACTCCCAGCGTGATTGCTAACCTGTTCGTGACCTTTATCCTCTTCGGCGGACTGTTCTTGCTGCCGCTCTACCTGCAGATCCTGCGTGGGCTGAGTGCGTACCAGGCCGGGCTGTTTTTGCTGCCCCAGGCCCTGGCCTCGATGGTGGTTGTTCTGGTTGGTGGACGGCTCACCGATAAGTTCGGGACCAAAGCGGTCGTGGTGCCGGGGCTGCTGTTTCTGACAGTGCCGCTGTGGGGACTCATAAACCTGACGCCGACTACCCCCTATGGCTGGTTCCAGGTCCTGCTCATCTTGCGAGGTGGGGAAATAGGCCTGGTGCTCCAACCGCTGATGCGCGCAGCACTGGTCACGATTCCCAAAAGGCAACTGTCCCAGGCCTCGTCTCTCATGACCGTGGTTCGTTTTATTGGAAGCGCTTTGATCACTGCCATTCTTGGCACGCTAGTACAGACACAGGAGAAGGTGCATTACACGCATCTGGCAGAGCAAGTCGTACCAGGTTCGTCAATGGGGCAGCTCATCTCAATCATCCAGGCGCGGTTGCAGGCGAGCGGCATGGACCTGCTCACCGCTCAGAATACTGCCATGCTACAAGTCATCCAGCTCATCCAACAGCAAGCCTATGCCCTGGCTCTCCAGGATGGCTACAGGCTTACCTTCTTGCTGCTCATCCCCGCCATTCTCGCCGTGCTGTTTATCAAATCCCCTCGAGTGACCCGCAAGAAAGAGATAAAGGGTAAAGCTGAGGCAGAGGAAACCCACGAGGAGGCACCCGTACTTCTGGAAGTGTAGGGTAACTGCTCAGGACTCCTCACCACCTTCGGTGGTTCGCAAGAGTTTTTTGCTGCGGGCTTGGCAGCCTGCGGCTGCCAAGCCCGCAGCAAAAAATGACGCGAGCCGCCGCAGGCGGCGAGGAATCAAACACCTGAGTAGTTACAGTGTAGGCAGGTTGGCACCGTCAACTGTGCTATTGCCGAATATGCTTCGATATGGTTTAATGGGGGGCAGGAACAGCCATACTATAGATAGGCGTACATGCACGCCTGGAAGGAACATTTGATGAGCAGCGAGGAAAAGCAGAAACGTATTGCCGTGTACCCAGGTAGCTTTGACCCGGTCACCAACGGCCACCTTGATATCGCCAGGCGGGCCGCCCACCTTTTCGACACCCTGATCGTCTCCGTCTACGCTTTTCCTGCGAAGAACTTGCTCTTTTCGGCGGATGAACGGGTGGAACTTTGGCAAGAAGTGATCGCCGAAGAAAACTTGACCAACGTACGAGTCGAGCAATACACCGAACTCTCCGTGCAATACGTTCGTTCTGTAGGAGGCGTTGCTATCGTCAAAGGGTTGCGCTCACCCAATGATTTTGAAACTGAGTTTAGCCAGTGGTTGATGAATCGCAAGCTGGCACCGGAAATCGAAACGGTCTGCCTCCTCACCGATCTCGCCAATCTTTTTGTCAGCTCATCCTTACTCAAGGAAGTTGCCCGCCTGGGAGGCGATGTCACCGATATGCTTCCCCTTGCAGTAGCACGGGCACTGCGAGCAAAGCTGGAGACGTAGTTCCTAAGGCTCGTTGGAGAGGAGAAACAGTATGGATATCCTCTATCTTGTGGATCGACTAGAAAATCTTCTTGCGAGCAGTCCTAAGGTGCCATTGGTCAACCAATTGCTGGTCAAGGAGGCCGACATCCTCAACATTATTGAGCAGATGCGGACATCCATCCCTGACGAAATCAAGCTGGCACGGCGCATTATTCAGGAGAAGGAACGCATTCTCGCCCAGGCACAGGCAGATGCCAGTACTCTCTTAGCACGAGCACGCGAAGAGTCGGAACGAGCCATCAAGCGTGAGGGCTTGCTGCAAGCCGCCGGGGAACGCTCGCAGGAACTGGTGAGAGAAGCAGAAGCGCATGCGGAGAGGCTCAAAGTAGAAGCGGACGCCTATGCAGCGGAAACACTACGGGCTCTTCACGAGCACCTGAGCACTATTGAGATGAACATCAGTCGCACTATTCTCAGCATTGAAAAGGGTCTGGAAAGCCTGGAACTGCCAGTGGAGGAAGGGGACAACGCGGAAGGATCGTTTGCAGAACTTGAGGATGACGAAGAGCAGCAGCCACCAGCTCACCCGGTTCCGCGACGAGCATCCCTGGCTGCAGATACGATGGGGGGTCCCGGCTATCAGCAAGACCCCGCACCTGATGCCGATAGGCAGTTTTGGGACTCTACGCCTCGAGGCTGAGGCCTGTGATAGGCAGTTTTGGGACTCTACGCCTCGAGGCTGAGGCCTGTGAAAGGATTCACGTCAGATGAGTACGTTCAGGCAGCCCCCGCTCTTTTTCAACAGGTACCGGGTTGCAGCTATTCAGTACGAGCCAGTACTGGGTGAGAAAGAGAAGAATGTAGACGATCTTCTCCGCCTGGTCGAAGAAGCGGCACAACATGATGCACGGCTCATCGTCCTGCCAGAAATGGCCACTACTGGCTATTGCTGGGAGTCGCGCAGCGAAATCGCGCCTTATGTTGAGCCTATCCCCGGTTCAACCACTGACCGCTTTCAACGACTCGCGACCACCTACAACTGCTTTATTGCCATTGGCCTTGCTGAAATAGACCCGGCTACGGACGTGTATTACAACAGTGTCGTCTTGCTTGGTCCAGAAGGGCTGGTGGGCAGCTATCGCAAAATCCATTCCTACATCTCCGAGCCTCGCTGGGCACGTGACGGTGACCTGGGCATGCCTGTCTGGGATACACCGCTCGGTCGCCTGGCTCCCATGATCTGCATGGACGCCATGTACTTCGAGGCTGCACGTATTCCCGCCTTGCATGGTGCGGATGTCTTGCTCTTCCCCACCAACTGGCTGGATGAAAAATGCCCTAGCTCGTGGTGGATGGCACGCGCCTTTGAGAATGGCGTCTACCTGATCGCAGCCAACCGCTACGGTTGCGTACGTGGCGTCCAGTTCAGTGGCGGCAGTTGTATCCTCAATCCAGATGGTTCTATTCAGCACTATCTTGATAACGGCGAAGGCATTGTCTACGGCGAAGTCGATCTGAGCCGCTGTCGCAACAAACACTGGGCCAGTGGTGACCGTCTTGCTGATCGGCGCCCCGGCGAGTACACCACATTGGTCAATAATACCTACCTGTGGGAACCGCTACGCTACCACGGTCTCTATGAACGAGGCGCGCTCCCTCCGGGACAACTTTCCTGTGTTGCCATTATTCAAACTGAGCTGCACACGTTTCAGCTCCCAGACATTCAGTCACACCTACGCTTACTCCATGGCATGGTCAGCACGCTGCTCAACGACCACAGTCCGGCACGCCCCGATGTCCTGGTGCTACCAGAATTAATGCTACCCGGCCCTGTGCCGCATAGAGCGGGCGATCAGGACGCCAACGTGTCCCCTGAAGAGCTCATTGCCCACTTTCAACATGGAGCTATTGCGGTCCCGGGACCAGAAACCAATGTATTAGCAGAGCTGGCCAATGAGTTCCAAATCAGCCTCGTGCTCGGCGTTGCAGAGCGGGCGGACGACAGGTATTACAATAGTGTGCTGCTGATCGACCCTGAAGGTGTCTACGGTACCTACCGGAAACTCCACCTGACGCAACAGGACCGCCATTGGGCCAGCGCGGGTGATCTAGGGCTGCCAACCTTCGATACTCCTGTGGGGCGTATCGGATTGGCAACAGGCTACGACGTACTCTTCCCAGAGACGATGCGTATTCTTGCTGGCAAGGGTGCTGACCTCGTGTGTGCCCCCACATTCCTGAATTTTCCTGCTGCGATTGGCCTGCCAGCAACGAGCATTCCCCTTGGCCCGCACCTGGTGCCCGAGGGCTATGATCCCATGCACTACCTGATCTGGCGTGTGCGAGCCGCCGAACATAACGTCTACCTGGCACTGGCCAACTGGAGCGGGCAGAGCCGGGGACAATCTGCCAATGGCAACAGCGGTATCTTTGCACCTGCCTGCCCTACCTATCCCTGGTCGGAGGTGATTGCCGAAGAAGGGGAGCCAGGCTTGACCATGATGACCATCGACACACGTGAGCAGCGCACGGGACGCCGTTCGACGATGTTATCACCCACTTACACCCCTGGCGACGTCGTCGGCTCGCTCACCGGCGAACTGGCCTACGATATCCGCGACACTATTCCCGGCAATGTGGCACGCGGGAAACCACTGCTGCGCAAGCGTATGCCATTCTGGTATCTTGACCTGGTACGAACGAATTTGTAGAGGAGTTTCGCATTTCATGAGATTAGCCAACAAAGTAGCCCTTATCACCGGTTCGGCAGGTGGTATGGGTAAGGTTGCCGCCGAATTGTTTGCCCGTGAAGGGGCCAGTATTGTCGTCACCGACATAGTCAGCGCAGAGGGCGAAGCGACCGCCAGGGGCATTCGCGACACTGGAGGCAAAGCCATCTTTGTTCAAGCCAATGTTGCCAACGAAGAAGAGGTCAAACACCTCGTCGGCGCTGCCATTGATGCCTTCGGTCGCATCGATGTGCTCTACAACAACGCCGGTATCATGCCTGCTGAGGACGGCAGCGTGACCGACATCACAGAGGCCACCTGGGACAAGATCATAGATGTGAACCTCAAGAGCGCCTTCCTCTGCTCCAAGTACACCATCCCGTACATGGTGAAGCAGGGCAAAGGTTCCATTATTAATGTGGCCTCATTCGTTGCCCTGGTAGGCTGCACCGTGCCCCAGGATGCCTACACCGTCTCCAAGGGTGGCATGCTTTCACTCACGAAATCGTTAGCGATACAATATGGCCGTCATGGTGTGCGTTGCAATGCTATCTGTCCGGGTCCCATTGAAACACCCATGTTGCGCCGCCTGTGGACGAGCGAAGAAGCCCGTAATCTGCGCCTGAACCGTATCGCGCTGGGTCGCTTCGGCGAGGCCAATGATATCGTCTACATGGCGCTCTACCTGGCCTCCGACGAATCTTCCTGGACAACCGGTGCCTGGCTCGTCGTCGATGGCGGCATCACGTCGAATTATTTTTAGAGGAGGCAATTGGGAAGGAATAGTAAAAGTGACAAATTTTATCCATTCGTATATAATACTATAATAGAGCGCTTTTACGTATCTACAGCACAGGGGTGCGGTTCTTTTTTTATAGGTAGGAGCATTATGGGCATGCTGAGCGAAGCGAAGCAATCGCGCTCCTGCGCAAAGAATGAGTCGCTGCCAGAGAGCATGTCCTTGGGGAAACAGAGGCAGTCATGCCAGCCATGCAGACCACGGCAACCGATAGGTTAACACGCAGCTACCTGCAGAAACTGGATCGGCAAAACTACTTTGCCACCGCAGTTACTGCCCTCATTGTCACGCTCAGCTTCCTCTGGATGCTCCTTCGTATCGGTGGCAGCAACACTGTCACCCTCTTTTCCGATGGTGTATATGTAGCCGCTGCATGGATTGGTGCATTCTGGGCCTGTGTCACCGCCTATCGAGCACGCTATGGTCCCTTGCGTTTGCAGCCACGCCATCAATTAGCCTGGCTTTTGATTGGTGTGGGCCTATGTGGAACTGGCCTGGGTGGTGTCTACTATGCCTACCTGGAACACATCGGACAGCTCAATCCCGTACCATCTTTGTGTGATATTGGCTTTACTCTCTTCTATCCACTCATGTTCATCGGCCTGCTGCTTATGCCAACTGAGCCAAAATCCCAGCGTTTCCGTGTCCGTATTGGCCTTGACGCCTCCATCACAACGCTCTGTGTTCTGGGTGTAAGCTGGTACTTTTTTATTGGCCCCTCACTTATCTTACAGAGAAGCGCCCATGCGTCAATAGCAAAACTCATTATGCTCACGTCCTATCCCTTCTGGGACATGTTGCTCATTCTGGCTATTATCCTCCTGATCTGGAGGCGTGCCGAGCCTATTTTACATCCATCCTTGCTGCTTTGCGCCGCCGGTATCCTCTCTCTTACCTGGGCCGACACAGGCTATGCCTACTTCAATGCGCAGGGGACATACAATTCGGGCGCCCCGTTCATTGATCCATTCTGGCTCATTGGCTATCTGTCTATAGGCCTCTCGGCACTCTACCAATACATGGCAATCGCTCGCAGAGCCCACAATGACAGGACACATCCAATCCAGGCAGCAGAGGGTTTACCGCCAGGCAGCCAGTCCGCGGGATGGCTTTACCTGCCAGCCAATACCTCCATCGGCCAGCGCCACGAACGAGACGAACAGCGGCAGCGTCACTTCATTCTCCTCCAGAGCTTCCTCATCTATCTTCCCCTCTCCGTTCTCCTCGGATTTACTCTCTATAGCGAGTTGACACAGGAGAATATGATCTCATTTTTCCTGGTCGTGTTGACCGTGATCGCCGGTATGCTCCTGACTGCTCGCTACTTACTCGCTACCCAGCAAAACGAAATACTGCTGCGCGAGCGAGAGCAGCAGGGCGAAGAGTCCGAACGCCTCCGCCTGCTGACAGGGCAACTCAACGAAGTGCTTGAGCTTGATCTATTGCTTGAACGTATCGTCACCATGGCAACGTCCGCCCTGGGTTTTGATGCCGCAACGCTCCTCCTGCGTGAAGGACAGAGCCTCGTAGTACGTGCGGCTACTTCTAAATCAGCGGAGACGACTGCATGGCGATTCCCTGTGTCGCAGACGCCGGTCCTCTCAGGAAAAACACTAGAGGTTTTCTGGACAGGGCAAGAAGCCATCCTACCAGCAGATGTGGATACCTGGCAAGAGCAGCAGCGCATCCACACTACCCTCTTTGTTCCACTGACCTATCATGGAAAAGTTCAGGGGAGTATCGGCTTTTCCGGCTACGCCAGGCGGTCCTTTAACCGGCACGATAGCCACCTGGCCGAAGCATTTACAGAACAAGCTGCCACCGCCATCGAACATGCACGTCTCTACCAGGAAGCACACGAACAGGAGTTATTCGCCAAAGCCATGGTGAACATCGCAGCACGCCTGAATGCCGCGGTTGCCGCACCTGCCGAAATTCACGAACTGATCTGTACCGAAGGGGCCAATGCGCTCCAGGCCGATTACGCTTTACTGTACGTTCCTGACCAGAGTGGACAGCTGGTACTCCTCAATGCCTTCATCGCCGAACAGGAACCACCGTCCGGTGAATGGCCTCCCATTCAGCGGCATGAATTTGAGGCCCGGGCCCTTCGCTCCCTACAACCAGTACTGATGGAACTTGATCAACTGCCGCCAGGGAAGCCTTATGCAACCCTGCCCATGTGGGCATCCAGCAGAAGTGCCTCTATTACGCCCAAATTCCCCCTCGTGCAATCAGGGCGTATCACCAACGGCAAGCTGCGACGACGCGCTCAATCGCTACGAGAAGCACTGGTCCAACGGTTTATTTACACCACTATCCTGGCACCGTTGATCGTCAGGGATCAATCACTCGGCTTGCTTATTCTGGCCCGCTCAGTGCGCCCAGAAACACCTGAGAAGAAATCCTTTGCGCTGGCGGACTTGTCACAAGCCCAGGACTTCGCAGAACAGGCAGCTATCGCGTTCACGAATGCGCAACTCTATCAGCAGTTGCGCGACGCACATCAACGCCTGCAGGAGCTTGACCAACTCAAGGATCAGTTTATGGTGACTGCATCGCATGAGCTACGCACGCCGCTCACTGCCGTTCAGGGCTACCTGGAACTCGTGGGGCAATATGGTGAGGAAATGCCGCCCAGCCAGCGCCAGGAGTTTCTACAAAAGGCGCGGCGGGGGTGCGATGAGCTGGTGTTATTGCTCGGCAACGTCATGGACGCCAGTCGCTTGGAAGTTGAATCAGGCATACGTCCCGCCCACCTCCAACGTGTGCATGTACAGGAGATGCTGCAAGGGATCATCGAACTCATCGAACCACACCTGACACAAGAAAAACGCCAGCTTTATCTGAATATCCCACCTCACCTCTTCGTACAGGCCGATCCTGGTCGTCTGCGCCAGGTTCTCCTCAATCTGAGCATGAACGCCCTGAAGTATTCACCTCTTGGTACACCTGTTGCGTTCTCCGCTTACGCTGCCACAGACGGTAGCCCTACCGTTGTCATAAGCATCATGGACAAGGGCCAGGGCATCGCTCCACAAGACCAGCCTCACCTCTTCCAGCGTTTTTTCCGCCTGGAGCGGGATATTAACAGTCCTGTACGTGGCTCTGGCCTGGGTTTATATATCTCGCGTCGCCTGATCGAGGCGATGAATGGCAAGATTTGGGTTGAGAGTAGCGGCGTTAAAGGGGCCGGTTCTACGTTCTCTATTCGATTGCCTCGGGCGTAGCCCCGCATCTGGCACATTTGGAGCCGTCGGGTACCTGGCACCCACAAGGGCCCATCCGCCCCACACCGCCACCCCGTGCCACTACATGTCGCCTGGCACCCATCCCGCTTGTGTGCCCAGCGCGCCATCGTCTGGGGGCAGGGCGGTCACCCCAGATGTAGTGGCACGGGGCGGTGTTGGGGGTGGATGGGCCCTTGTGGGTGCCAGATCGCTCGCTCCCTGACAGTTTTAGGGCAACCATGCATCGAGCGGCGCGCCGTGAGGCCTGGCACCCACAAGGGCCCATCCACCCCACGCCGCCGCCCCGTGCCACTACATTTTGGGGGACGCCACCCCACCACCAGGTGATGGCGCGGTGGGCGTGAGGGCGGGGCAAGGGGGGGCGTGCGATGTGTAGTGGCACGGGGTGGGGTTGGGAGTGGATGGGCCCTTGTGGGTGCCAGGCCTCGCGACGCGCTGTCAGGTACAGGGCTGCCAAAAACGATCAGGGAGAGAGCCTTGTGGGCACGTCGCGGCAGCGAATTGCCAGATCTGACTTGTAGAGTTGAGCTAATTCATGTATTATATGTCGCATATTTCATCTCGGTTGCTTTGACGGAAAGGGGCAAAGATGGATCATCGACGTTATAACCCTGATCGGTTTACTCGGAAAAACCTGCGCTTGCCTCAACGAGATTATGCGGCGGCTGGTGCTTACTTTGTAACAATTCGTGCTCTTGCGCCAGAGCCGCTTTTTGAGATACCCAAGCTTCGCTATATTCTGTTGGATACATGGCAGACTCTTCCTCTGCACTTTCCGCACGTAACGCTGGATGAATTTGTGATCATGCCCAACCATGTTCATTTCATTCTGTGGTTGGACGGGACCCAAGCCAAGAGGCTAACATTGGGCGATGTGGTCGGTGCATATAAATCAATAACGACGGTGCTGTGGCTTCAGCATCTCAAAGCGGTTGGGAAGGATATGCGCTATCCCTGCCGCATCTGGCAAAAAGACTATTATGAACATGTTGTCCGCACCGACGAATTAGAACAGACACGTCAATATATTCGCAATAATCCAACGAAGGGGAAATCAAGGGTGCCAGGAGAGTCGTCATGAGCTGTACTGGCATCTCTCGCAGGTGTCAAAGTCGCGTACCTGGCACCCACAAGTCCGCAGGCCGGAGGTCGGATGACACAGTTCATCAATCGTGGGTGTCAAAGCCGCACACCTGGCACCCACAAGGGCCCATCCACCCCAGACGACATGTAGTGGCACGGGGCGGCTAGGCCGAGGTGGCTCTCTCCCTGACAGTTTTTTGGGGCGGTGCATCGAGCTGCGCGTCGTGAGGCCTGGCACCCACAAGGGCCCCCACGTCCACCCAACCGCCCCGTGCCACTACATGTCGAAGGACCACCCCACCACAGACGACGGCGCGGCGGGCCACATGGGCGGGGCGAGGGGCCGTATGAAATGTAGTGGCACGGGGTGGTGGTGTGGGGTGGATGGGCCCTTGTGGGTGCCAGGTCGCTCCACGGCGGTGCTTGGATGGGCATCCGTTCTGGAATTAATTGATTTGACAACACCACACTCATACTTTCTTGCAGCATGGTACTCAATATGATATACTTTTAGCGCCTACTCACAGAAACTAAACGTCATTGGAGCAGTCATGAAGATAGAGCGATTCACCGATAAGGCACGCGAAGCCCTCAGCGAGGCGAATGAACTCGCCAAAGAATATAATTCCAGCCAGATCGAAATTGAGCATATGCTAGTTGCATTGCTAAGCCAGGAAGGCGGCGTGGCACAGCAGATCATCCAGAAGGCAGGAGGCAACCTGGCAGTAGCGCAGCGCGTCGTCGATAGCGAGATCAAGCGTATGCCGCGTGTCTATGGTGGCAACGAGCCAGGCATCTCGCCACGCCTGCGCGCCATGCTGGAAAAGGCCTGGCAGGAAATGAATAACTTCAAGGATGAATACCTCAGCGTTGAGCATATCCTGCTTGCCATGTTTGATGTCAGCGACGGAGCGGCACAACGGGCATTGAAAGAGGCAGGGCTGACTCGTGACCGCGTACTTCAGGCCCTCACCGATATTCGCGGGTCACAGCGCGTCACCGACCCCAATCCCGAAGGCAAATACCAGGCACTTGAGAAATACGGGCGCAACCTCACAGAATTGGCCGCGCAAGGCAAACTCGATCCAGTGATTGGACGCGACGAGGAGATTCGCCGCGTCATCCAGGTGCTCAGCCGCCGTACGAAGAACAACCCCGTGTTGATCGGCGAGCCAGGCGTGGGCAAGACCGCCATCGTCGAAGGTTTGGCGCAACGCATCATACGCGGTGATGTGCCCAAGACGCTGGTTGATAAGCAGGTGGTGACATTGGACCTGGGAGCGCTGGTGGCCGGAGCCAAGTTCCGTGGCGAGTTCGAGGAACGCCTGAAGGCCGTCCTCAAAGAAGTAACGAGTGCCGAAGGGCGTATCATTCTCTTCATCGATGAACTGCATACCCTGGTGGGCGCTGGGGCTGCCGAAGGTGCTATGGATGCCTCCAACATGCTCAAGCCGATGCTGGCACGCGGCGAACTGCACTGCGTGGGTGCTACTACGCTGGACGAGTACCGCAAGCACATTGAGAAAGATGCTGCCCTGGAGCGCCGCTTCCAGCCGATCATGATCGATCAGCCTTCGGTCGAGGACACCATTAGCATCCTGCGTGGGTTGAAGCAGCGCTACGAGGTGCATCATGGCGTACGCATTCAGGATAGCGCCCTCGTCGCTGCCGCCGTCTTGTCCAACCGCTACATCACCGACCGGTTCCTGCCCGATAAGGCCATCGACCTGGTCGACGAGGCCGCCAGCCGCCGACGTGTGGAACTGGACAGCACTCCTAGCGAAATCGACGCGCTCGACCGGCGCATCCGCCAGTTGCAGGTCGAGCACGAAGCCCTGAAAAAGGAAACCGACCCTGCCAGCCGCGAACGACGCGCCAGGGTTGAACAAGAGATTGCCAACTTGCAAGAGCAACTCCACGCGCTGAAGTTATCGCTAGAAAGCGAGCGCGAGCCAGTCGAGGAGATGCGCCGCCTCAAGCAAGAGCTAGAGCAGGCGCAGGTCGACCTTGAGAAAGCCGAACGCGAATATAACTACGAAGCTATGGCCCGCCTGCGCTACGGCACCATCAAGGACCTGGAGCAACGGATTCAGGCGCTGGAGGCAAAACTCAGCAACCTCCAGGGAGCACGTATGCTCAAAGAAGAAGTGGATGCCGAGGACATCGCCGAGATCGTCTCGAAGTGGACGCATATCCCGGTATCGAAGTTGATGGAGGCCGAAATACAGAAGCTGCTACTGATGGAGGATCGTTTGCGTGAGCGGGTTGTCGGACAAGAGGTCGCTTTGCAGGTGGTTTCCGACGCCATACGTCGTTCTCGCGCCGGCCTGCAAGACCCCAACCGACCATTGGCAAGCTTCCTCTTCCTGGGACCAACCGGCGTCGGCAAGACAGAACTGGCACGAGCCTTGGCAGCATTTTTGTTTGACGATGAGCGCGCCGTCGTACGTATCGACATGTCAGAATATATGGAGAAGCACAGCGTCTCGCGCCTGATCGGTGCCCCTCCCGGCTACGTCGGCTACGAAGAAGGCGGTCAGCTGACCGAGGCCGTACGGCGGCGACCCTACAGTGTTGTGCTCTTCGACGAGATCGAAAAAGCCGCACCCGATGTCTTCAATGTGTTGCTGCAACTCCTCGACGACGGTCGCCTGACCGACGGGCAGGGTCGCACAGTCGATTTCAAGAATACTGTGGTTATCATGACCAGTAACGTCGGTGGCCGTTGGCTGCATGAATTTGACGGCATGGATGAAGACGAGATACAGCGCCAGGTACGTCAACGCCTCCGTGAAGAGGGTTTCCGCCCAGAGTTCATCAACCGCATTGATGAGATCATCATCTTCCATCAACTCGGTCGCAGCCAGATGCGCGATATCGTAGAGATTCAGGTCAACCAGCTGCGTCCACGCCTGGATGAGCGGCATATCGCGCTCCACCTGACCGACGCGGCCAAAGAGCTGCTGGCCAACCTGGGCTACGATCCTCAGTTCGGCGCACGCCCACTCAAGCGCGTCATACAAAAAGAAGTGGAGAACCGCCTTGCACGTGCTATACTGGATGGGACGATAAGAGACGGTGACAACGTGGAAGTCGATGCCCGCGATGGAAAACTGGCCATTGAGTAGGGGCGGGGGTGGAGCGGCGCACCGCGAGGCCTGGCACCCACAAGGGCCCATCCACCCCCAACCCAGCCCCGTGCCACTACATGTCGCACGGCCCCACGCTGACGCCCACCCCGCCGTCGCCTGGTGGCGGGGCGGTCACCCGAAATGTAGTGGCACGGGGTGGTAGGGTGGAGCGGTGGGGCCCTTGCGGGTGCCAGGTGCGGGATTACATCTATTGAAGATCAAGTGAACGGACAATCCTATGCAAATCAGCGATGCACCACCACTACTACATACCGATCATGCTCATCTCGCACAGACGCTCAGTGCGATGATGGTACAGATCAATGCGCTACAGGCCCTGCTGCGCGCTGAGAGCGCGGCACCCGTTAGCCTACCAGAAGCCCGGCAGGAGGATTCGTTGCCCCCTACGGGCACGCTCCTGCCTGCCTTGCGCGACGGCCTCGCCACCTTAGAGCAGATGACACGCGAAGTCCTGCACGACATCCGCTCTCTTGACGAAGCAGAGCCACTAGCAGAGCTGATCGGCGTCACCCTCCCCGAGGCATTATCACGTGCTATCGAGGAGACGGCAGAGTCCGCCGGGTTCTCCAGTCGCATCACCTTTTCCGGCGAAGAACGCACCTTGCCCAGCTATACCGAAGGCTTGCTCTACCGTATCGCGCAGGAAGCGCTTTACCAGGTACAGCAGCACACAGGCACACGCAAGCTGCGACTAACCTTCACCTACGGGCACAAAGACGTGCAGATGAGCATTGAGTACGACGGAGTCGCAGCGCCCCCTGGAGAGGATGCTACTGTCCCCCCTTTCACATCTTCCTCCCCGTTGACAATAGACGCCATCTTGAGCGACTTACGGCAACGTACAGAACACCTCGGCGGCTCCCTGGAGATAAGCGCACCGACCGAGGAAGAGCAGTTATCACACATACGAGTTCGCATCCCCTATAACCACCACTCGGAAACCACCAACCGAGCCGGAGGCGGGGTGAATGCAAATGATGTAGTGGCACCCCTTGCGGGTGCCAGGGGTGGGGAAGGTGCCAGGGACGAGCAAGACCGTGTGCGTGTGCTCGTCGTAGAAGCCCAGGCCGTGACACGGGCGGGTCTGCGGCGTCTCCTGGAGAGCTATCCCGACTTGCAGGTCGTGGGCGAGGCAGCAGACGGCGTACAGGCCGTGAGTGAAACCATGGAGCTAGGGCCGCAGGTGGTCCTCATGGACATGCAACTCCCCAATGGACAGAGCCTGGAGGCGCTACGCCAGATCAAACAGCTCAATCTCAACACACACGTGCTGTTGCTTTCGGCCCTGGACCGCGAAGAATACCTCTATGAGGCATTGCGTGCAGGTGCAGGAGGCTACGTGCTCAAAGACATCGCCCCTGATGAACTCGCCCAGGCCGTACGCACCGTAGCGCGCGGTGAAGTGCTGGTCCAGCCACAACTCGCCCGCCATTTACTCACACGCATTGGCCGCCAGGCACGCGGCAACTATCCCTATGAAACGTTGACGGCGCGGGAGCAGGAAGTGTTGCGCCTGCTGGCACGGGGACTGCGCAATAAAGAAATGGCCGCCCGTCTCCATGTGAGCGAGCGGACCATCACCTTTCATTTAGCGAATATCTACCAGAAGCTCAACGTTTCCGGTCGCACCGAAGCCTTGAGCAAAGCTCTGGAGCATGGACTGATTACGGCTTGATGATGCCCGCATGCCAGACATCAATAGAGCGCTTCAAGGCTGCTACGTAACCATTCACGTCATTGTGGTCGCTAGATGGGGCATACACCGGAATGATCTGATCAACGGTCACCAGGCCCCATTTCGCCACGTACAGGTTGCGGATCAGCTTGTACCATTGCTCGAAGCCATCTTCCCAACTGTTCATCTGGGCAAAGTTCCCATTAACACCTGTGGGAGCACAAGGACGATTAGGAATGCAACGCAGATTGCCCAGCGATAAGGTCGTCCGGGCCACACCTGTCGTGCCCATTGAACTCTCGTGCAAGAAGAAAGCCAGGGCAAAGGCAGGATCAATACCATACTTGACGCCATCGTCATATAAGGCCTGCCCCTTGCCTGCCGCAGGCGAGTGATAGCTGGCGAGAACCTGGTTGATAAAAGCTACAGTAATCGTTGGCTTACTAAGCACCGAATATGGGCCAATATGTATCGGTACCCTGGGTGGTAGTGGCCCATTGCTATTCGTCCAGGTGTCGACATTGTCGACGGAGCCCCCAACCTGAATGTGGTAGACTTGCCCCTCCGGGAAGGGAATGAGTTGCGGTTGGCCTGGCCTCTGGAAAATACTAGCGCTAATGAGCACCAATGCACCCACCACGACTATTGCCATGCAAATAATCAACAGTTGCAGCCATGAGCGATGGCGTCTCAGCGGGTGTTCTTTGATCTCATAGACAGGAATACCGGTATGCACTTCGGGTAAAAAGCGCGTTTCTTTTTCTCTGTGCACCTCCGGCAACCAGCGCGTGGCTTTCTCATCCTCATCTGGCCCTGTGTCATCTCGCACCACCTGCAGTTGGCGTGTAGCACGTGGGGGAATCGGTGCTTGCGTCGGCTCCTTTGGCATAGGCATCCGACTATAGCTACCACCAGCCATGCAAAATCTCCTTCTTAAGACAGAAGTTCAACTACCTCATCGCAATTATACCATATCAGCGCGACAATTTGGAACACTATGACATAGTATGCATCATTACGAGCATGTTCCTGCGTAGCATACCATAAAATAGGCATATCTGGCTAGTCTATTAGTCATGCAGAGTAAGCCTCACGTTGTAGCTATTCAAGACTGCTCGCCGCCTGCGGCGGCACAGCCCGCACTCACCACCAGATTCTCCTCGGGTGTATGAACTCGTTGTTGGCAAGGGAGCGGCGAACATATGTATGGATGACCCACATGATCACCTCCTTGTTCACGTCACATCGTCTTCCTTCCACGTCGGCTCGCCGCTCTCAGCAAGCTGCTTCAGTAAACTCAGCAGAGCTATGATGTGGCCACAATAATGGCGTCATGATGATGGTCATCCATGCCAACGAGCGTAGGGACCCGCTTGACACCCCAACCCTTCATGATACCCCTTGCCTGACATGCGCATCGAAACAGGTCCCTACGCTCGTTCGCCGCTCCCTTGCCAACAAGTATTTCATGACTCTGCTGGGAAATTCCAAATCCATGCTCGCTTCGAGCGTGAATGTCATTCCCATTTGAGCTTGGGAAACCAATTTCCCAGCAGAGTCTTTCATACACCCATTCTCCTTATGCTGGTTGCCGCAGCACACTGTATCGGTTATAATGAGCGAAACCATACATTACTGTACCATTGTACCTCATAAAGTGTACGGTCGGATAATATACCTGGATGTCCCATTATCTACAGAGGAGAGTCATGTCCGAGCAACTTAACATCATTATTGTGCCACACACACACTGGGACCGTGAATGGTACCAGACCTTCCAACAGTTTCGTATGCGCCTGGTACGCACCATTGACAAGTTGCTCGATATCTTAGATCGTGACCCCAACTTCAGCTACTTCATGCTCGACGGTCAGACGATCGTCCTGGACGACTACCTGGAGGTTCGCCCGGAGCAGGAGGAACACCTCAGACGCCATACACGCGCTGGCCGCATCCAGGTCGGTCCGTGGTACCTGCAACCCGACGAGTTTCTCGTGAGCGGCGAGTCGCTGATACGTAACTTGCAGATCGGTCTACAACGGGCAGCAGATTTTGGCGAACCCATGCGTGTTGGCTACGTCCCCGACTGCTTTGGCCACATCGCCCAGTTGCCGCAGATTTTGCGTGGGTTTGGCATTGATAATGCCGTCTTCTGGCGCGGCGTCGGTGCCGATGCCCAGAAAAGTGAGTTTTACTGGGCCGCGCCGGACGGTACACGCGTGTTGGTTGTGTACCTTGCCGACCCCCGAGGATATTCCAATGCCGCCGTTATGCCGTTAACGCCGGAGGAGTTTGCCACCCGTGTTGAGGTACTGAGCGCCAACCTTCTACCGAAGGTGACGACCAATACCCTGCTGTTCATGAACGGCTCCGACCACCTGGAGCCACAGGATGGCCTCCCCGAGGTAATCGCATCTGCCAATGGTGTGCTGGCTGCTATTAACCCTGAACATGAGAGGATTCTTACGCACCATCGTGGGCAAAATGGGGACGAGCCTCGCTACGACTGCATTCACATCCAGATCGGGACACTGCCGCAATATGTCGAGGTCATTCGCCAGCATCTCGAGCATACACATGGAACAGCGCTCCAAACACTCGACGGCGAGATGCGCAGCAGCCAGTATGCCCACTTGCTACCAGCGGTCCTCTCCACGCGCATGTGGATAAAGCAGCAAAATACAGCGCTGGAGCACTTGCTAGAGCGTTGGGTAGAACCATTGACGGCGTGGGCCTGGAAGCTAGGAGCTCCCTACCCACAAGGCCTGGTGAGGCTGGCATGGAAGTACCTCTTGCAGAACCACCCACACGATAGCATTTGTGGCTGTAGTATTGACCAGGTCCATCGCGAGAATAGCGTACGCTTTGCCCAGAGCCAGCAGATCGGTGATGGCGTGGTTGCACAGGCCATACAACATCTCGTATTTGCCACAGATACGCGAGCACCTTTCCCTGTCACACAACCAAGCCACGAACCCATTCCCATTGTGGTCTTCAATCCCGCGCCTGGCCCGCGTACAGCAGTAGCACAAGCGGTAGTCCAGATTCTTGGTTCGCTACGCCCTGCCGTAATCGTCAATGAGCATGGCAAGCAGATGCAAGCTCAGGAGACGAAGCGTTGGAAGCAGGAAATCGGCAACTTGCCCGTGGCACGCGAGACCTTAGCTACCACGATAGCGCTAGCAGGCACCAATGCACCTGGCCAACTCGTTCAGATGGCTCAGGGCCTGATCATGACGATGTTGGGCCAACCCGATGACCCACGCGTGATTACCCACGTACGCATTGGGGAGAGCGGTGAAGCCACGCCAGGCGTAGAGCATATCGAAATCATGATCGCCCCGCGTGGACGCGTGAGCATCAACGAGCCGGAACTGCATGCTGCCGAACAACAGATTCTGGCGCTGCTGGCCCGCGAGGATATTCAGACACTGGAGGTGTCCCTGGTAGATGCGGTGCGCCAGACGGTTGATTTCGTCGCTACTGACGTGCCCGCGTACGGACTCAAAACCTTCTGGCTCTACCCACACGGTCTCAAGGGCGAGAAACAGGCACTCCCCGCTAATGCCGTAGTAGGTGAACAGGCAAGCGAAACATCACCTCACCCTTTCATTGAAAATGCGTTTTACCGCGTCGAAGCGAATGCAAAAGATGGAACGCTCACGGTGAGCGATAAACAGACCGGCGTGGTCTTTACCGGCCTCAATCGCTTTGTGGATGGCGGTGATGTGGGTGATTTGTACACCTACTGCCCACCTGCGCAGGACTCGCTCATCACTACGCCGATGGAGCCGCCGAAGATCGAACTGGTCAACGCCGGGCCTGTCCAGGCGACATTGCGTATCCGGGGACGGTGGGTGCTGCCCACTTCCTGCTCGCCCGGCCGCAACGAACGCAGCTCGCGCACAAGTGTCTGCATGATTACCAGTGAAGTATCGCTGGTCCCCGGTCTGCGGCGCATAGATATTCATACCAGTGTGGAAAATATGGTGAAAGACCATAGACTACGAGCGATTTTTCCGTTACCATATAGTATAGAGAATGCTGCCGCCGAGGGAACCTTCGAGGTTCGCTCGCGACCGCTCGCTGCACCTCATCCTGCGGACGTTGCTGAATGGGCAGAAGCGCCTGTCAACACATTTCCACAGAAACGCTTCGTTGATGTCAGCAATGGTGTGCACGGGTTGGGCATACTCAATCGTGGTCTACCGGAGTACGAAGTGCTGCAAGGTGGTCCTGGCATCAGTGTCGCGCTGACGCTTCTGCGCTGTGTCGAGTGGCTTTCGCGTGACGACCTGTCTACCCGGCGTGGTCACGCGGGCCCCATGGAACATACCCCCGAGGCGCAATGCCTGGGACATCACGAGTTTGACTACGCATTAGTCCCGCACAGCGGTGACTGGGAGGCAGAAGAGGCGCTCGTATTGCGTGAAGCACATGCCTTCAACACGCCGATACGAGCCGTAGTGACAGAGCAACATGCAGGGCAACTGCCCGCACAGGCAGCGTTGCTAGAGGTTGAGCCACGCGAACTCGTCGTGAGCGCTATCAAACGCAGCAACTCAGGTGAAGGTCTCATTGTGCGCATCTACAACCCGCTGAGCCGTGCCGTCGAAGCCAGTCTGCGACCGGTGGTAGTTGCCAGCAAGGCATTCGTGACAAACTTGCAAGAGGAGCCACAAGAACAGCTCTTGTGGAGTGGCGAGCAATCTACAGGACCCCCCCAGGGAGAGCATATCCATGTGGGATTACGCGCCGGGGAAATCGTCACCATCTTGTTTCAATAGTCCTATACTTATTGTCTTTTTGCCTATCTTGTACGTTGTAATAATATACGGAGCTATATTCTGAAAGGGGCAGTGGTCCTGTGTTAGCACATATCGCGATCTTGCTTGGCCCAACAGCATCGGGGTCAGGCTCGTTACTCGACACCCTCAGCAAAGCGTTGGGGCTGATAATTGGCTTTGTAGTCGCATTCACCGTCATCTTCTGGCTGAGTCTCATCATCTGGACATTCCGCGACATCCGCTCGCGCACACAAGATTTCCTTTACCAGATTCTCGCGACCTTGTTAGTCACGGTGTTTTTCATCGGTGGCCTCTTCATATATATGATTCTGCGTCCCCGCCAGACACTTGCCGAGATTTATGAGCGTCAATTGGAGGAGGAATCTCTCCTCGCTGAGATGACCGAGCGCCAGACCTGTAACAACTGTCATGCGCGTGTCGAATCGGACTTCCAGGTGTGTCCGTCCTGCGGTCAAAAGCTGAAGCGACCGTGTCCCAAGTGCGAACGCCTACTAGAGTTGCGCTGGGTATTCTGCCCCTACTGTGCAACCAACCTCGCACCTATACCCATGCCGAGTATGCCTGCCGTACCAGGACCCGGTGTGCCCATGGCTGGCAATCGCTATTGAGCTTTGTCCAGCCGCCGAATCGTGGTATAATAGTAGTGTGCGAGATGTAGTGCCCAGGCCTCGTCCCAAAGCTGGCAAGGGACTGAATTACCGCTTTTTCTTGGCTCTACCAGAATAGTATTCAGAAGGTCCATCCTCGCAGAGATGACCGGGCAACCCTTGCGGAGCCCCAACCGGGGTATTCGTATGCCTGGCTCTTGCACGTGACGTGACGTGCTCGATAAATCGGCATTCTACAGACGGCAGTCTCAGGACGATCCAGCTTCAACAGCCGACCATGGATAATAAGGATATATATGGCAAAAACGAGAGAATCAATTATGGATGAACACGATGCTTTACTCAGCAACACCGAAAACAAGAACGGTTACGTGAGCGGGAATGGGAAGGCATCCTCCAACGGCAACGGTAGTTATAGTGAGCAAGACATTCAGATTCTCGAAGGTCTAGAGGCCGTCCGTGTGCGCCCCGGCATGTATATTGGCGCAACCGACCAGCGCGGTCTGCATCATCTCATCTATGAAGTCGTTGACAACAGCATCGACGAAGTCATGGCGGGATTTGCGGACACGATCACGGTGACCATTCACGCGGACGGGTCAGTCATCATCGAAGACAACGGTCGCGGCATCCCTGTCGAGGAACACCGTCAGCGTCCAGGCCTTTCCACGCTCGAAGTTGTGATGACCATTCTCCACGCCGGTGGTAAGTTCGGCGGTGGCGGCTATCAGATCAGTAGTGGCTTGCACGGCGTGGGCGTCTCAGTCGTCAACGCTCTTTCGGAGTGGTGCCAGGTGGATGTGAAACGCGATGGTCGCCTGTGGCGTCAGCGCTATGAACGCGGTGTTGCCGTCACAGGGCTGCTCGACCTGGGACCCGCTGAAGGCACAGGCACGATTACGTCTTTTTTGCCCGATCTCTCCGTCATGGAGACACGCGATTACAGCTTCGACATCCTGGCGCAGCGTTTCCGCGAGATGGCCTATCTGAATCGTGGCTTGACGATTTCGCTGCGTGACGAACGTACTGATCGCGAGGCAACCTTTTACTTTGAGGGTGGACTCCTCTCGTTCGTCCGCTACTTGAACAAGAACCGCGGGCGTATCCAGGCGCGTCCGGTGAGTACGACACGCGTGATCGACAACGTGAAGGTTGAGCTGGCGGTGCAATACAACGATAGCTGGACCAGCACGGAGTTCTCTTTCGCCAACGGCATTAACACCGCCGATGGTGGCATGCACATCACCGGCTTCCGCAGTGCGCTCACCCGTTCGCTCAACGACTATGCCCGCAAGATGAACCTGCTCAAGGAGAAGGACAGCAATCTGTCGGGTGATGATGTGCGCCAGGGTTTGACGGCGATTGTCAGCGTGAAACTGCCCAATCCGCAGTTTGAGGCGCAGACGAAGGCCAAACTCAACAACGCCGAGGTCCGTCCGATTGTGGAGATCGTGACGGCGGATATGCTAACCAAGTACCTGGAGGAGACGCCCAGCGAGGCCAAGGCGATCATTGAGAAGTGCCTGTTATCCGCTCGTGCGCGTGAGGCGGCGCGTGCTGCCCGTGATCTGATCCAGCGCAAGAATGCGCTGGATACGACGCTCCCCGGTAAGCTGGCCGATTGTTCGGAGAAGCATGCTGATCGTTGTGAGCTTTACCTGGTGGAGGGCGACTCCGCCGGCGGAAGTGCGAAGCAGGGCCGTGATCGTCACTTCCAGGCTATTCTCCCGCTGCGTGGGAAGATTCTGAATGTTGAGCGTGCCCGCCTGGACAAGATGCTGGAAAACGCGGAAGTCAAGAATATCATCACGGCCATCGGTGTGGGCATTGGCGAGCATTTCAACAAGGCGAAGCTGCGCTATGGGCGGATTGTGATTATGAGCGATGCCGATGTTGACGGGGCGCACATTCGTACGCTCTTGCTGACGTTTTTCTTCCGCTACATGGAGCCGTTGATTACGGATGGACATCTTTATATTGCTCAGCCTCCGCTTTTCCACATTAAGATGGGTAAGCAGACGCGCTATGTTTATACTGAGGAAGAGCGCGACATGCTGGTTGCGGAGTACAAGGCTGCGCACAATGGTAAGGAGCCGGAGGTTGGTCGCTACAAGGGTTTGGGTGAGATGAATCCCGATACGTTGTGGGAGACGACGATGGACCCTGCTAAACGTACAATCTTAAAGGTGAATATTGAGGAGGCGGTGGAGGCTGATAAGATTTTTACGATGCTGATGGGCGATGAGGTGGCTCCGAGAAGGCGGTTTATTGAGAGTCACGCGAAGAATGCGAATTTGGACATCTAAGGGTAGTGTTTTTGATGTTCTTGCCTGAGTCTGCTTTCCCCTCACCGCCTCTCGTGCTCAAAATTGACCTTGAGCACGAGAGGCTGCGGGTAGTTTCCAAATTTTTCGCCAAAGATATTGAGGCCACCTACGTTCAAGGCATCGGGTTTGACACCCAGACGAACCTCAATGAATGGTTTCTCTGCGAGTCGTAAATCCTGTATTTGAACAGAGCTGATATTTCTGCCGTCAATATAGCTGCCATCGTGTGTTACTGACCATATCTTGAGCTGACCGTACTGGCTATCTTTGGTCTCCCACCAATCAGGTGTCAGCAGGCCACGCTCGCCACCAAAGTCTGCTGGGCTCGTCCAGCAGCCAATCTCCACGCCATTTATCCATACGGTGATATCAGAGGGCCAGTTCAAATGATGTAATGGAGCTTCCGAGCAGATTTCAGCACTGAGATCGAGCCGCACGGCGCTGGCCCCTGCTGGCAGATGGTTGGGGAAGCGATACGCTACATAACCAGAACCAAACCAGAGCAGCTGCGCGGTTACATGTGCTGTTTCATAGAAGCTTGCAGGTGTGTCGAGCAAGCCAATGAGGCTGGTTTCATTGGCTAAGCCGCAGGTTGGACGAACATCGAAGTCATAATATTGTCCAATGGGCATCGTAATAGTGAAGGAATTAAGCGAATTTGCGTCGTTGCGCTCAAGGCGGATATGCACAACATCGTAGGTTCGCGCACAGAGTTTCTGCAATCCATGGGTGGCCGGTATCACTTCGGTGCGTATTAGATCCGCTTTTTCGAGGATTTGTATATGCGTTGTCGCCGATGACGCCGCAATCTGGAGGGCAACGGCAATCTCATTCACGTTGACTGTGCGGTTCCCCAGGTATGACAATATTGCGAGACGCGTTTCTGAACTGAGAGCCTTCAGCAGTACGAGCGCCGTCTCGCTATTGGTTGTAAGGTCTAAAAATAACACTTTACCCGTCATAGTTTCACTAATCGCTTGCTCAACTTAAATTCGCTACTGGATGGCGCTGTGAGTAGCTAAGCATTCTCGACTTTACTTCATACTCAGACTAATGGATACAAGAAAGTATAAAGTATAACAACTTAGAATGTCAATGATAAATCGTATCTCCTCTCTGTGGTAACTATTCAGGTCTCCTCGCCGCACGTGCAGTGAGGAGTCTTAAAGAGAAGAGACCTGAAGAGTTACTCTCTGTGCCTGAATGGATGGATGTGGGCATAGGGGCACGTACCTCCTATTCTGTTAGATAGAAACGAAATTAAATGTACCGGCTCGTTCCGTCGACTGGCTAAAACCGTCAGGGCAATACTCACGTTCAACTGAGCGTGATGACCAGTCTGAACTCGTGCTCACGGGACGCGACTTTTGCCCCCACGGGCTAAAAATCCATTTTCTTGAAAAGGAAGATATTAATATCTAAATACTTGACAAATATCTTGTTCTTGGGTTATACTATAGACATTCAATTGGGCAAAATGCGAAATGAAAGGCAGTTATCTAAAGCTTAGCTCGCACGGCCTCAGGATCAAGCCGAATTGAACATATTTGTTGATTTAGTTCGGTATAAGGCGAACTATACCCGTCCTCTACTCGTTTCATAGATATATGCATTATTTCCATCATGGTTCGCTGCTGTAACAAACAGAGAGGAAATTCTCGCGGACATCGTATCATGGCGTAAGACACCCATTTAGCTAGCGGAAAGGAGGAGGATGCTCGTTCAACCATACACAATCAGCTGTATCCCTATCGACCAAGGACAGATGTACTCATCTACAGATGCATCGTAGTGCCGTTTCGTCAAAGGCGAACTGTTTTGTGTTCATCACATCTCTAAGGAAAGGGATTTTGCTATGAAGCGCAACAAGCCTCTGCGCCCTAGTATTTCAATGTTGATCGGCATACTCGTCTGTTTCATGCTTGCCGCTTGTGGTGGAGGCGGTGCCACTGTCGGAACTACCGCTGGTGGTTGTGGCTCGCCCCCCAAACTGGCGAAGAAAGACCACTACAGAGTCGGTTTTTCTCAGAATGCCAGTAATAATCCCTGGCGCCTGGCTGAGACTGCCAGCGTCAAGGCAGAAGCGCAAAAGCATGGTGATACGCTTGTTTATGCTGATGCCGCGAACTCGGGCGATAAGCAGGTATCTGACGTCCAGTCAATGATCGCTCAGAAGGTTGATGTTATTCTGGTCGCTCCTACCACCGAGAAAGCTCTTGTACCAGCAGTGCTCCAGGCCAAAGCTGCTTGTATTCCCGTTATCCTGATCGACCGCGATGTAGATCACACGCTCGCCCAGCCCAACAGGGACTATGTGACCTTCATTGGCTCCGACTTCATTCAGCAGGGGAAGCGCGTAGCTGACTGGCTAATCCAGGCTACCCATGGTCAAGCCAAGATCATCGAGCTAGAGGGGACTACCGGTGCCTCTCCTGCTATCAATCGGAAGAAAGGCTTTGACGACGAGATCAAGACTGCCCCTGGCATGGTCCTCCTTGCTTCACAGGACGGCGACTTCAACCGCGACACCGGCCGCAAAGTGATGGCGACCCTCTTGCAGGCTCATCCTGACGTGACCGCGGTCTATGCTCACAACGATGAGATGGCGATTGGCGCGATAGCTGCCCTCAAGGCAGCAGGCAGACATCCAGGTAAAGATGTACTCGTCGTCTCGATTGACGGCGAGAGGGATGCTCTCAACGCGATTATCAATGGGGAAGAGGGCACTTCCGTGCAGTCCAGCCCGTTCTTTGGTCCCATCTCCTTCCAGACGATTGATGAGTATGCAAGTGGTCAAAAGCTTCCCGACTGGATCGTCGTACAGGACTTGCAATTTACTAAGGTCAACGCGGCGCAGAATCTCGCTAATTCGTTCTGATGTTCGCTTTGTAAATCCAGCGTGGCTGAACTGCATATAGCTCAGCCACGCTGATCGCATATCCAAATGTAGGGGCTCGATTGATCCTACCCATGGGTAGGTAGGGTAAGCTTGTGCTATTTGACTTGCCTAAAGAGATATGGTTAGATAAGATTATGGCCAGTATCTGGCTTAGCGACACATCATCCGAACAGTCATAAAAACCTGCCTGCTTAATTTACATGAGTCCTTTCTAGCAATAGAGGGAGTACCAGATGACCCAGACTAGCCCATTGCTTCGCATGGAGCACATCTCCAAAGCCTTTCCTGGCGTTATCGCTCTGGTGTATGCTCATTTAAGTGTCAACCCCGGCGAGGTGCATGCACTCGTGGGTCAAAACGGTGCAGGTAAATCGACGCTTATCAAAATCCTCACCGGTGCCTATCGTCGTGATAGTGGTACCATTCTTTTCGATGGCCGTACTGTTGATTTCCAATCTCCACAGCAGGCACAGAATAATGGGATTAGTACCATCTATCAGGAAATCAACCTCGTCCCATTCCGCTCTGTTGCGGAGAACGTCTTCATGGCCAGAGAACCGCGACGTTGGGGCCTCATCGACTGGCGCAAGATGCGCACGGAAACTGCTACATTGCTTGAGCGCTTATCCGTTTCCATTGACGTTACGCAGCCATTGATGAACTACAATATCGCTATCCAGCAGATGGTTGCCATTGCTCGTGCTATTTCGTTTGAGAGCAAGCTGGTTGTCATGGATGAGCCTACCTCTTCGCTCAATGAGCGAGAAGTTGAGACCCTCTTCACTATCATTCGTCAATTGAAGGCTGATGGCGTCTCTGTGATTTTCGTCGGTCACCGCCTTGACGAACTCTATGCGATTTGTGATCGCGTGACGATTATGCGCGATGGGCGGACAGTAGACGTATGCGAGATGAAGGGTCTGCCGAAAGTAGAACTGGTCGCTAAGATGCTGGGTAAGGAACTGAGTGAAGTACGCCAGCATGGCCAGACAAGCTTTACAGTTGGGCAGCACCACGTTGAACAGAACGTGCTGCTGGAGGCCCGTGAGCTACGTCGAGGGCGTGTATTGCAAGGGGCGAGCGTCGATGTACACGCGGGCGAAATTGTCGGACTTGCTGGTCTGCTTGGCTCAGGTAGGAGTGAGGTCGCTCGTGCAGTTTTCGGCGCTGATCCTGTGGAGGATGGCGAGGTACGCGTCGAAGGAAAACGGGCGCACTTTCACTCGCCTGCTGATGCGATTCATGCAGGCATCGGCTTCTGTCCGGAAGATCGCAAAATGGATGGCATTATCCCCTATCTCTCTGTGCGCGAGAATCTTACGCTTACCCTTGCGGCCTTACCTACGCTTGCACGCAATGGCATTGTCTCCCGTGAGAAGCAGCAGGAGATCGTTGATCAATTCATCAGACGGCTTGACATCAAAACGGCGGGGCCAGAACAAAAGATACGCGAACTCTCCGGCGGCAATCAACAGAAGGTACTGCTGGCGCGCTGGCTCTGTCTCAATCCGAGGTTATTGATTCTGGATGAGCCGACACGCGGTATTGATGTTGGTGCCAAAGCCGAGATACAGGCATTGATTGAAGAATTAGCGGAGAGGGGGCTGGGAGTCCTGATGATCTCATCCGAACTGGAAGAACTGCTCGAGGGCAGTGACCGCGTGGTGGTACTGCGTGATGGGCGAACAGTGGCTTCGCTAGAGCGCGAAGAAATCAGCTTGAATGCTGTGATGGCAGCGATGGCGCATGGGAATGGCAACGATCACCTGGAGACAGCAAAAAAGGAGGAGGAAGTGCAGCATGGCGAAGCTTGATCCGGCCACGGCTCCTGTTGCGCGCCGTTTCGTTCTACCGGAACGTTTGCGTAATGTTGGTCAGAGCTATAGTGGGCTGGCGGCATTGCTGCTGATCATTCTGTATGATATACTGTTCAGGCCACACTTCCTCCAGGTGCAGTCGCTTTACAACGACCTGCAAGAGGTAGCGCCGATTGCGATTATCGCGACAGGTATGACGCTGGTCATCGCCACTGGCGGCATTGACCTTTCCGTTGGTTCATTAATGGCGTTTGCCGGTGCACTGGCCCCGATCATCTTCCTGAGTCCGCTCCTATCGAACAATCCGTTGCTTGGAAACACATTGGCCCTGATTATCCCACTTCTAGCGACGAGCCTCCTAGGCCTATTCAATGGATTCCTGATCACGAGATTTCGTATTCAGCCAATTATCGCTACGCTGGTCTTATTTATTGCCGGTCGGGGTCTAGCGTTGGTCCTGTCCAATGACAAACTCCAGGACTTCCATAATCCCAGCTTTCAATTTATTGGCCAGGGTGCGGTGCTGGGGATCCCTTTCCAGGTGATCTTGATGCTCATCATCGTGGCCGTTTTCGCGGTAATCGTGCGTATCACCACCTTTGGTCGCTATGTTCTGGCTACAGGGGGCAATGAGGCTGCGGCACGCCTGGCTGGTATTCCCGTTAATCGTGTGAAACTCGCTGTGTACACTATCAGCGCCATGCTAGCGGCTCTGGCGGGGTTTGTTATCATCTCCATCAATTCGTCATCAGATGCCACCCGGGTTGGACTGAACGGGGAATTGGACGCCATCGCCGCTGTGGCCGTTGGCGGTACTCCGCTCACAGGCGGACAGGCAAATGTTACCGGAACACTCATCGGCGCATTAATCATTTATCTCATTGGCGCAACGCTTATATCACAGAATGTTTCATTCGGAGTAGCACAGATGATTAAAGCCGCCATTATTCTGCTGGCTGTCTATCTTCAGCGGCAGCGCAAAGGGTAGCTGGGGAGTGCGGGTCCCGGGCATCAGCTTTCCCGCGATCCTTTGTCTCAAAGAAATCATATTGTTACCATTGTCCTTCCCTTTGGAGTAATTATGGCAGATATTTCTACAATGAAAGCGAGTCGTAGTAGCAGGCTGGCAAGTGGATGGACTCGGAGCAAGAGCATCTTGCAGCGCCAGGGTGCCTTGATCGCGCTCATCGTACTGGTCCTGTTTGGCGCGTTGCGCTACGATAACTTCTTTTCGACCTATAACTTTCTTACCGTGATCTCATATAACACAACGTTTGGCCTGATCGCATTGGGCATGACGTTTGTGATCTTGACCGGCGGCATCGACCTTTCGGTTGGTTCGCTAGCGGCCTTGTGCAGCGTCGTGGCGGCTCTAGCGAGTCCATATGGCCTGTTAGCGGCGATTGGCGCTGCTGCCCTGGCAGGTCTCATTGTGGGACTCTTTAACGGTTGGATTATTGCCTGGCTCAGAATACCGCCGTTCCTTGCGACACTTGCCATGCTGCTGGCAGCTCGCGGCATGGCTCTCGTGCTTGCGAAGGATGCGACGGTCAGCGTGAATGCGACACCCGATTGGGCCGCACTTAGTCAGGGCATTCTGTACGGTATCCCTCTTCCAGTCTTCCTGATCCTGGTATATGCTATTGGTTCGTTTGTGCTCAACTTTACTCGTTTTGGTCGCCACGTACTGGCGGTTGGCGGCGACGAGGAAGCGGCCCGGCTGATGGGTCTACCCGTAGAGCGCATCAAGCTGGGGGTGTATGCGATTAGTGGTGTATTGGCAGGCCTGGCTGGCGTATTGTTGGCAGGACAGACCTTCACTGGTTCACCAAACGAGGGAGTCGGCTGGGAATTGACGGCCATTGCCGCGGTCGTTGTTGGCGGCACGCTACTGACTGGTGGCATGGGCTCGGTTTGGGGATCGCTGGCAGGGGCATTGTTGCTGGGTCTGGTCTTCAACATCTTAAACTTTGAGAATGGATTTGGCTTCATTAGCCTGGGTGTGTCCTGGCAATCGGTCATTCGCGGGGCCTTCCTGCTTATCGTCGTACTCTTGCAGAGTCGCCTGGTTCGCACCAAGAAAGTACGGTAGGGCAAGAGTCGCCTGCTTTCTCGGCGGCGCCTGCCGAATCCGCGTGCGCGTCGCCTCGAGGGGCCAGTCGGTCCAGCTGCCCCAGCGTTGGGGCAGGATCTTTTCCACCCACCATGTGACTCCCACCCGGAGGTATTCGGCAACGACCTCGCGATCGTGGGATGCGTCCGTGCCTGCGGTGATACCCGAATGTACGACCTCGAACGGGATAGTGTATTTGGGCTGGGATGCGACAGAATGTTGGACCTGTCAATTTCGCCTCTCCTCAACCGACTCCATCTGGTTCTGAGCAGGAAAGAACCTGGAAGAAGTCTGTCACATCTTTTTCGATGCTTCAGTTTTGCCTCATTATATACTATTTGAGATACGTTCATAGGTAGAGGCGTGGCCTCCACTGGTCGCATCCCACACCTGCACGGCTGGCCATCGCCCTAGCCCTTCTCGTTCAAGAGAAGAAGCACCGTCACTGGAGCGTTGCGGCTTCCAAGGCCACATTAGCAACGCTATTGTAAGCATTCACTGCGACAAATGTAATAGTGAGTTGCTGCCCATTAGATGAACTCCTATAGGTAAGTGTATAGACAGCTTGCGTGACGCCTCCTGTATTATTGAGCGATTCGTCGGTATAAACCAAGCCACTGCTATCAGTTAAAGAGGCGGTGAATTTCCCTTGTGAGAGATACACATCAACATAGACCCTCAACGTTTGTGTGGTTGTACTCGCAGGCACAGAGAAACTAAAACCATTGTTGACACCAGAGACATACACAGCCGTCGTTGTGTTAGCAATGGTACGATCTGGCGTGCCGTCAGACCAAGAATAGGCAACGTAGTTACCGCTATACGCTCTAGCTGTTGCATTGCCTATGGTCCTGAAGGTGCTGATTTGCAGAGGTACCTCATTCTTCCGGTCAACAGTACTGCCTGTGTACAGGCCCCAATGGATCCAGTCGCTCGTCCCCTCACTGGTGAGATTTACCTTGCTGGGAGGGGTTGCAACCGCACCGTGTAGTATGGACGTGATTGTAGGACCCGATGTGGGATATGCCGTAGGAGGTGGTGTGGAAAGAGGGGAAGAGACCTGTGGTCCTTGCGTATGCGAAAGGAGAGCGATCCCGCCACCTGCCACACCCACAAGGGCCAGCCCTGCCAAGCCCAACACAACAGCACGCCGCGAGAGGCCTCGTTGGGGCTGGATCGTGATCGAATCAGACGACTGTGACGATCGATTGGCAGGCCATTCAACCGAAGACGTTGAGGGAAGTGCCTGCTCCGTGTGGGGGTATGATGTTTGGCTTGCAGAAGTGGCCGCTTGCGATGATCTTACCAAAGAACTCGGTGGCGTGGTCATCTCCGGCCGAGCAGCAGGGATCGTTGGGTTGGCTGTCAGAACTGTATGTTCTGCGCCTGCTGCGCTCGCTGTGGACAAGAGAGAAGGTTCTTCCGCAGTCTTGACCAAGATGCTCAGAATCAACGCTCCATCTGGGCCACCTCTGGGGGATGTTTCGCCCTGTCCATCCAAGCGCACAACCTGCCCATCTTGCACACCCGCAGGCACGGTTATTCTTACCTGTCGGCCTCCCGGCAACGTCAGTATGCGCATCGTGCCCATTTGGGCCTCGGTAGTGCTAATGGCGAGCACTGCACGAATATCGCCGGAGTAAGCAGGTGCTGACATGGGGGTTGCTGCCCTGGACGGAGGAGCATCGGCGGCTGGCAGGGCTTGTGTCGCTTGCTGAAAGGCGTTGGCGAAGGCGGTCATGGAAGCAAAGCGCTGATCGGGGCGTTTGGCCAGGGCATGCAAGAGGATGGCATCCAGGTCACTGGACAGGCGTGGGTTCACGCTGCTGGGAGGTGGCGGTTGCGCAGTAAGGTGTTGAAACATCAGAGGCCCTGGTGCGCCCTGAAACGGGGGACGTCCCGTGAGCAGATCATAGGCCATGATAGCCAAAGCATACTGGTCGGTGGCAGGCACAGGATGGCCCTCCCATTGTTCGGGTGCCATGTAAGTGGGAGTACCGCGAATCGATTGGCTGGCACTGGCGGTGGCTGTCGCGAGGCGGGCGATGCCGAAGTCGGCTAGCAGCAGGTCTGGGCGCGTCGGCTTCTCAGGTCGGTGGCGCAACAGAAAGTTGGAAGGTTTGACATCCTGGTGAATGATCTGGCGGTCATGAGCATGCTGCAAGGCGCTGGCGGCCTGTTCCACGATATGGGCAACCTCCTGGAGTGCGAGCGGTCCGGGTTGCCCGCGCTGCTTGAGCCAATCGACGAGCGAGCCTTCTGCTCGATAGGGCATGACCAGGTAGATGATGGTCTGGTTGCCTAGTTGTTCCTCGCCATAGTCATACAGGGGCAAGATATTGGGATGATCCAGCTTGACAATTGCCTTCGCCTCGCGTTGGAAAAGGCGAGCCGCCTCCTGACTGGCCTGTGTGTCGAGAGAGGAACTGGCTTCGGCACGGATCACTTTGATGGCCACCTGCTGCTCGATGCGTGGGTCTTCGGCCAGGTAGACGTCACCCATACCGCCGCTCCCCAGCAGGCGCAGGATGCGGTATCGATCTATCTGTTGTCCTTCTAGCGACATAGGACACCTCGATTCTTATCAGGATGAAGCAAGAAGATCAATTCATGATGGAGTGCAATCACAGTATAACACAGCAACGTCAACTCTCGTGGCGAGAACCAAGCGGTCTATCTGTGAAACAACCTACTTCCTCATTGCATTCATGCCCCTCGCTTGCTATGCTGGAAAGGGGAAGGAGGTGAATGTATCAGGATTTTGTCATCAAAGCCTTCCAGGCGTGTTTGCCCCTTTTTGACCAGTTGCGGCTCGAACGTAGCTTGCCGGTCACGCGGCACCTCGATGTCCACATGTCCCTGCTCGCCTTTCAGGGTTTTCTGGCTATGCCCATTGCGGCTGTTGCCTGTAGCATTGCCCTTGCGTCCATGCTTTGTGTCCACACCCAAACTCGCTGCATGAACAGGCTGTCAGAGAGGACGCTGCCTTTTGTTAGGACGTTTGCCATACTGGCAATTAGCCCGAACGCTAAGAGAAGAACGAACAAGCTTGATGCTGAAAGCAGAAGAGATGATACTATTTGCTCTTGATGCGAGACTACTCACACCCCTGTGTTACGTGGGCTTGCCATTCATCCTTATATGTTTCTACTGCGACAAGGCCAATTCACTCTCTTCTGCTCTCAAGCTGTCCGAGGGAAATGCCACTCATTTGGGCCAAATTTGGGTTCTTAAAACAAGAAGTAGCGTTGTGCCAATGGCAGAACAGTGGCCGGTTCACATGTCAGTAGCATGCCATCAGCACGCACTTCATACGTTTCAGGATCAACCTCTATAGCTGGTGTCGCCGCATTATGGATCATGCTGGACTTACTGATACTCCGGCAGTTCTCAACAGCAACAGCAGTTTTCTTGAGTCCTAGTTTGTCTGGTATCTGCTCCTCAAGAGCTACCTTTGACAGAAACGTGAGGCTGGTGGCAGCAGTCGCGCCGCCAAACGCGCCAAACATAGGGCGATACAGAACAGGCTGCGGCGTCGGAATGGAAGCATTCGCGTCGCCCATTGCGCTCCAGGCGATCAAGCCGCCTTTGACGATCATCTCCGGCTTGACGCCAAAGAATGCCGGTTTCCAGATCACGATATCAGCCAGTTTCCCCGGTTCAATGGAGCCGACCTGGTGCGCGATGCCATGGGTAATAGCCGGATTGATAGTATACTTGGCAACATACCGCTTGACACGGAAATTATCGTTGCGCTCAGTGTCCTGGGGCAATGGGCCGCGCTGCACCTTCATCTTGTGAGCCGTCTGCCAGGTGCGCAAGACTACCTCACCAATGCGTCCCATGGCCTGGGAGTCACTAGAAAGCATACTAAAGACACCTAAATCGTGGAGAATATCTTCAGCGGCAATGGTTTCAGCCCGGATGCGACTTTCAGCAAAGGCGACATCTTCTGGCACTTGAGGGTTGAGGTGATGACAGACCATCAACATGTCCAAGTGTTCAGAAAGCGTATTTGAAGTAAAAGGCATAGTAGGGTTTGTCGAGGAGGGCAGGATATTCTGGAATGAGGCGATACGAATGATGTCTGGTGCGTGCCCGCCGCCAGCCCCTTCGGTATGATACGTGTGAATAGTGCGACCGTTGATAGCGGCTATGGTGTCTTCGACAAAGCCAGCTTCGTTAATGGTGTCTGTGTGAATCGCAGCCTGGACATCGTATACATCTGCTACCTTGAGGCACGTGTCAATCGCGGCAGGTGTTGTTCCCCAGTCCTCGTGTAGTTTCAAGCCACATGCTCCGGCGCGGATTTGTTCAATCAGTGGTTCTTCTGTTGCGGTGTTCCCTTTGCCCAAAAAGCCGAAGTTCACCGGCCACTGTTCAGCGGCTTGCAGCATACGCGCAATGTTCCAGGCTCCTGGCGTACAGGTCGTGGCGTTGGTCCCTGTTGCCGGTCCTGTGCCGCCGCCAATCATGGTGGTGATACCGTTAGACATGGCTTCATAGACCTGTTGGGGTGAAATAAAGTGGATGTGTGAGTCAATGCCGCCAGCGGTTACCAGCATGTTTTCGCCCGCGATCACTTCTGTGCTGGAGCCAACAGTTAAATCTGGATCAACTCCATCCATCGTGTCGGGATTACCCGCCTTGCCCACTTTGACGATGCGGCCATCTTTGACGCCGATATCCCCTTTGACAATGCCCCAATGGTCAATGATGAGCGCGTTCGTAATGACGAGGTCAAGCGCTCCATGTGCTCCTTGGCGGGTAGCGCGGCTGCTCTGGCCCATGCCGTCACGAATCACTTTGCCGCCACCAAAGGTGATTTCATCACCGTACAGGGTGAAATCTTTCTCTACCTCAATGATCAGCTCTGTATCTGCTAGCCGCACGCGATCACCTGTGGTTGGACCATAGAGGTCAGCATATGTACGGCGGGGAATGTGCAAGCTCATACCTATTGTTCTCCTATTTCCTCTTTATACTAGCGATCAGCCTGAGATATTCAAAAAGCAGGAGTTTTTCCTGCTCTCATCCCCTACAGTATACCATGGGAGCCATGCCATGTATTGAAAGAGTAATAAACATGCTCACTTTTTCCTGATCAATGTGCGGTTATTCGGCAACAGACACGCAAATCCATAAGCGTTTTACCTCTTCCACAGGTATGGATAATCGCACCGGCAACGCTGCTATTAATAGCGATACATTGCATCCATGCCTAAATGCGTTGCATAATGAGATTGTCAGTCAAGACTGAACCTTTAGAGGGAACTGCCTCTGGCCCAACGCTACTTTCTGTTTTAGTCATGAGAAGGGATGAAACGATGTCAACCGATCCACGTGCGTTCCGCGTCGGCATTGCTGGCCCGGTTGGGAGTGGGAAGACCGCCCTGGTCGATTGCCTGAGCAAACGTCTCTGGCCGCGCTATAACCTGGCCGTCGTGACCAACGATATCTACACCAGAGAGGATGCCGAATTTTTGTTGCGCCAGGGCACATTGCCACGGGAGCGTGTGCGCGGTGTCGAGACGGGTGGCTGTCCACATGCCGCCATTCGCGAAGATGCCTCGATGAATCTGGAGGCCATCGCGGCATTGGAAGAGAGTCTGCCCGGCCTGGAGCTGATCTTTGTGGAGAGCGGCGGCGACAACCTCGCAGCTGCCTTCAGTCCCGAGCTGGTAGATGTGTCGATCTACGTCATCGATGTGGCGGGCGGCGACAAAATTCCGCGCAAGGGTGGGCCTGGCATCACGCGCTCGGACCTGCTCATCATCAACAAAATCGACCTGGCGCCGTACGTCGGGGCCTCGCTGGAAGTCATGGAACGGGACGCTCGTCTGAAACGCGGCACGCTGCCGTTCCTCTTCACCAATCTGAAAGGCGGCTCTGGCCTGGATGCTGTCGTCGCCTGGTTGGAACAACAACTCAACGCGCCGACGGAACAACGCCGGACCGTCATGGCTGCCGTGACGTCTTCGATGGGACATCATCACACACATGCCCCCCATGGCCACGAATAACACAGGCAGTGCCGTGGTGATCATGGTTGTCCGTGATTACCCCCGTTGATACCCCCAAACCGCAGCATTCACCAGATTCGTCGGACGCTCGCCTCGCAGAGCGCTAGCGATCTGCTCACAGACCATCACATGCATGCGCAGCATACTAGCGGCAGTATAGGCACCAATGTGCGGCGTACAGATAGTATTGGGTAGCGTGAACAGTGGATGATTGGCCATCGGTGGTTCCGGGTCAAAGACATCCAGGGCTGCACCTGCCAGGTGGCCTGAACGTAATGCGTCGAGCAGAGCGGTCTCATCGATTAACGCCCCACGTGCAACATTGACCAGGTAGCTCCCCTTCGGCATCAGGTGGAGCGTCTCGGCATTCATGATATGGTAGGTCTCCGGCATCGCAGGACAATGCAGGGAGACGATCTGAGCGCGAGGCAGCAATTCCGCTAGCGAGGGAGCCAGGGCCACCCCCAGAGTGCTGGCTCGTTCAGGAGCGATGAAGGGGTCAAACGCCAGCACCTTCATGCCCAGGACCTGCGCTATAGCAGCGACACGACTGCCAATACGTCCCAGGCCAACTAACCCCAACACGGCACCGGATACTTCCAGGCCGGGCGTCAGTTCGGTCAGCCCCGGAAAAGAACGTCCCGCGCGCAAGATGCGATCACCGGTCATGACTTGTTTGCAGAGATTGAGAAGCAGCGCAATGGCGTGTTCAGCAGTGGACTCGGTCGGCCCATCGGGCGTATTCACGACCAGAATACCGCGCTGGGTCGCCGCGTCGAGGTCAATGCGGTCTACACCAATGCCCGTGCGAGCAATGACACGCAAGCGCGGGCCGATGCGATCCATCACCTCACCGGTTACAAACGTCTCACCTCCTACAATAATCGCATCAGCCACCGATGCTTCAGCATACCAATCGTTGCGCTCGCCTACCCTGCTGACAACAACGGTAGCCAGGCTCTCAAGTACAGCCAGAGCCGCAGGTTGGAGTGGTCTACCTGTCCATACATGTGCTTGCCTCATGTTCGACCTTTCTTTCTCGTCTCGTCTCCCTGATAAGGAGTCCACCACGATAAATCGAGGGGCTACAGACTGCTTAGCTGAGACGAGCGTTAGTATCATAGCCCAGCCCGACAAAAGGTGATCCCTGCTGCTGCAGCCAGCATCAATTCTTGTGTGATTAAGCATATGCGATTTGGGCAGCGCTTGCAACTCCCCTTTTTCATTTATGGGTAATCACCAGACGTCAACAATTGACATTGATTCATTTCTCTGTTATGCTCAGAAAGGGTAAAAGTCCCGTCTTGATTGCTGTGGCTTGTATTGACTGGAAAAACCAGAAAGGGCATGAGCGTGCTATGTCAGATCCCCACTCCTGGCGTGATCTGCTGAAGGACATCATCAGTGACCCTGTGGCGCGAGACCGCCTCGCCAACGAAATGGGCGTTCGGTCTATCACACTGGCTCGCTGGGCGAGCGGTGAGTCGCATCCGCGCCCACACAACTTGCGCCAGTTGCTCTCTGCCTTACCCTACGAGCAACGCACCCGCATGGCCGGCCTGCTAGAGGAAGAGCATTTGGATCTCTCGGAGTCGCCCAAGAGTGACTCGCTGGATCAGATCGAGTATAGCTTCGTGATGCAGGTGCTGGAACTGCGTGCTAGCACTTCCGACGTCGTGCTGTTGTGGACGCTGTGCAACAAAGTGTTTCAGCATGCCCTGCGCCGCCTCGATCCCGAACGCATCGGCATGGCCATCCGCGTGGTGCTGTGCATGCCCCCAGTCAGTGATGGCAAAATTCACAGCCTGCGGGAGAGTGTGGGTCAGGGCACCCCGCCCTGGCAAACCGACCTGGAACACGAGGCGATCTTGCTGGGTGCCGAGTCGCTGGCCGGCTATGTGGTGGCCTCGTGCCGGCCCGAAGCGGTGCAGGACCTCTCCAGGGAGACCTATCGGCTACCTGCTCACCGGGCCGAGCATGAACGCAGTGCGATGGCGGTGCCGCTGCTGTATGCCAACCGGGTCGCAGGTTGTGTGCTGGTCTCCAGTACCCAGCCCAACTATTTTGTCTCGTCAGCGCGCCTTGCGCTGATATCTGACTACACCAAGTTGATCGCGCTGGCCCTCAAGCCCGAGCAGTTTTACCCGCCCGAATGCATCGAGCTGCGGGTGATCCCTGCCTTTGAGGTGCAAGAGATGCTGCTGGCCTCCTTCCGCAACCGCGTCATCGCACTCATGAGAGAGACGTCCCACGAGAGGCAGCTCCTCTCGCGAAGCCAGGCCGAACAGCTGGTGTGGCAACAATTGGAAGAGGAACTGATTCACATCCCATCTAGCAAGACCGAAGTGAGCTAGCTCGCTAGAACAGATAAGGAGTGGTGTTATGGCAACCTATGAACCCGAGCGGACGAGAAATTTTTATCTGCTCGGGGATAGTCAAGCCGAAATGGTGCAGCTGATCGAGACCGACCAGCTGTTCACGAAAGCCATGGGAGGGCTGCTGCCGGAGCAACCGGAGCAGGCAATGGCCCACCTGCACGATGTGCTTGATATCGGCTGTGGTCCGGGAGGCTGGGTGCTCGAATGGGCCTACGCCTATCCGCACCTGCAGGCGACAGGCATCGACGTCAGTCAAGGCATGATCGACTATGCCAACGCTCTGGCCCGTGCCAACGGGTTAGACAACGCGCAGTTCCACGTAGCCAACGCCATGGACCCGCTTGGCTTTCCTGATGCGTCCTTCGACCTGGTCAATGCTCGCCAAGTCGAGGGGGCTATTCCGACAGCGGCATGGCCAGCGATGATCAAGGAAATGGTTCGTGTCAGCCGACGTGGCGGAATTATTCGCCTCACGAGCGTGGAGTGGGGGGGGGTGACCAACAGCACTGCCTATCAGACGCTTCATGGACTGATGGTTCGTGGCTTCAAGAGAGTCGGACTCAACCACATTCCTGGTGAGCGCATGTATGGCGCTACCGTGATGCTGAGGCGATACCTGCGCGATGCAGGCTGTGTGAACATCCAGGAGCGACCAAGCATTATGGATTTCTCTGCCGGCTCGGAATTCTATCAACCCATGACTCAGCAGTGGGTCATCGTGTTCGAGCTCGTCGAGCCGTTTCTTCTGGCCACAGGGGTAGCAACCGAAGCAGAAATCGAACACCTGCGGCGTCAATTCTCGATCGATATGCTGGAAGATAGCTTCCGAGGAATCCTGTACATCCTCACCGCCTGGGGCGAAAAGCCGTGAATAAGCTCTCTGTTCCATTCCATTTCGCAGAAGGGATACATTCTCTATGACACCATCATCCGACGCTCCGCTGCGTGCAGGCTCCTCACCATTGCCAGAACAGGGCATGGAGGTCCCACGCTTGTTCCATTTTGATCTGCCTGTTCTCAAGCAGACAGGCCAGCCGTTTCCAGAACAGCCCGATATCTCCGGCATCCATCGTGTCCTGGACATTGCCTCGGGTAATGGCCAGTGGGCGATCAGTGCCGCGCAGGCTCTCCCACAGGTGCAGTTCGTCGGCATCGAGGGCAATGCCCAGTTGGTGGAGCAGGCACGCGCCCAGGCGAAGGCATATGGGGTGAACAATGCCACTTTCACCGTCATGGACCCCTTCGGACCGCTGGACCTGCCTGATGGGACCTTCGACCTGGTCAATGCCCGCTACCTCGTGGGACTCCTGGATGCAGCCGCCTGGCCCAGGGTGCTTCAGGAGTTCATGCGAGTCAGCCGACCGGGGGGGATCATCCGACTCAACGAGAACGATCTGCCCATCAGCAACACGGTGGCGTTTGCACACCTGAGCGGGCTGATCTCCGATGCCCACTACCAGACGA
>WNFT01000841.1_pt1 | contig 42549 bp, 36 predicted proteins | sample 5400191 | NCBI WGS metagenome assembly WNFT01 (sample SAMN13153359, study PRJNA577476) | soil metagenome | isolation source: 80 cm saprolite under Madrone tree | place: USA:California | collected 2016-06-14 | reverse complement strand
ACGCAGGCGATCACGTTCGGCGACCTGAAGGACGGCGCCAGTCGCGCCTCGAAGCTCGCACGCTCGCCGCGGGGATACCACGTCTTCGAGGAACTCGGGACGCGGCCGGCGATCACCTACCTGAAGAAGGTCACGCGCGCGCCCGAGCGCGCACGCGGGTAGTCCCCTGAGCGACCAGTCGACCGCGACGACGAGCCCGACGTTCGCCGATGTCAACCGCGACGTCGCCCGGACCCTCGCCCCGCCGGGTGACCTCTACTTCGGCTGGATGGGCGTCGTCGCTCTCATCCTCGCCGCCGGGATCCTGGCGTGGACCGCCCAGATCTGGTGGGGCATGGGGATGGCGGGCAAGCGGACGCCCGAGATGTGGGCGATGTACATCACGACGTTCGTGTTCTGGATCGGGATCGGCCACGCGGGCACGCTCATCTCGGCCATCCTCTATCTCTTCCGCGCCCGCTGGCGCACCTCGATCTACCGCGGCGCGGAGGCGATGACGGTCTTTGCCGTCATGACGGCCGGCCTCTTCCCGCTGATCCACGCGGGGCGCATGTGGTTCGCCTACTGGCTGCTCCCGTACCCGAACCAGCGCTACCTCTGGCCCAACTTCCGCTCGCCGCTCGTCTGGGACGTCTTCGCGATCTCGACCTACCTGACGATCAGCGTCGTCTTCTTCAGCGTCGGGCTGTTCCCGGACATCGCCGCCCTCCGCGACATGTCGACCGGCTGGAAGAAGCGGATCTATTCGGCCCTGGCGCTCGGGTGGGAGGGCTCGGATTCGCAGTGGCGACACTACCAGCGCGCCTACGGGCTCTTGGCGTCCCTCGCCACCCCGCTCGTGCTCTCCGTCCACAGCGTCGTATCCTGGGACTTCGCGATGGCCCTCGTCCCCGGCTGGCATTCGACCCTGTTCGCCCCGTTCTTCGTCGACGGCGCGATCTTCTCCGGGTTCGCGATGGTGCTGGTGCTGATCATCCCGATGCGCCACTTCTTCCGGCTTCAGCCGTACCTCACGGACCGTCACCTGGACGCGATGGCCAAGCTCATCCTGGTCACGAGCCTCGTGCTGACCTACTTCTACGTCTGTGAGGCGTTCACGGCCTGGTACAGCGGCGAGCACTTCGAGAAGGCGTCGATGTTCGCGCGGGCGACGAAGCAGTACGCGTGGGCGTTCTGGCTGCAGTACTTCTGCAACAGCCTCGTTCCGCTCGTTCTCTTCAAAAAGCGGGCCCGCACCCACACGCCGACGCTCTACGTGGTCTCACTCTTCGTGCTGGTCGGCATGTGGTTCGAGCGCTTCAACATCATCGTGCCCGGCCTCGCCCACGACTTCTACCCGTACACCTGGGGCACCTACGTCCCCACGGTGACGGACACGACGATCATCATCGCGAGCTTCGCGTGGTTCTTCATCCTGTTCCTCGCGTTCATCCGGCTGCTGCCCTCCGTTTCAATCGTGGAGGTGAAGGAGACGCTGGCGCCCCCGTTCAAGACGCGCAGGGCGGGCCACTAGGATGGACCGGGCCGAGCCGCGCGGTCGGGATCGGCGACGCGGCCTCGAGGCCGGGACGCGCCTCGGGGCCCGGCCGTGCGTCGCGCCCGGGCCGACCCCATGAGCACCCAGGTTCTCGGCGTGTTCGCGCACGTGGACACGATCGTCGACGCCATCCTCCGCCTGAAGGCGGGCGGCTATCGCGACCTCACCGTGTACACCCCGGTGCCGGTGCACGAGATCCTCGACACGCTCGAGGTCGAGCGGCCGCTCTCGAGGGTCCGCCTCTTCACGCTGGTCGGCGGGCTCTCGGGCACGACGCTCGGGTTCTTTCTGACTATCTATTCCGCGCTCCGGTTCGGGCAGGTGACGGGCGGTAAGCCGATCGTGTCCCTTCCCCCGTACGTCGTGATCGCCTTCGAGTTGACGATCCTGCTCGGCGGGCTCGCGACCCTCTTGGGGATGCTCGTGCTCGCGCGGATTCCCCGGCTCACGCCGTCGGCCGCCTACGACCCACGCTTCACCCGGGACAAGTTCGGTGTGGCCGTCGCGTGCGCGCTGGGTCAAGTCCAATCGGTGCGGGACATCCTGGCCGCGACGGGCGCGGAGGAAGTGCGCTCGTGAGATACGTCTTTGGATTGACCCTCCTCGTCGTGCTCGGGGCGGGGAGCGTCCTCGGGGCCGCGGTCGTCACGCGCTGGCGGCACGACATGACCCAGACCCCCCGGATCGTCGCCGGCGAGCGCGTGTTCACGATGCCCCCGGGCGTCGTGGCACGGGGCGGGGAGCTGACGATCCCGAAGGAGTCGCGCGACGTCGCGGCCCGGCTGCCCAACCCGGTCCGGCAGACCCCGGAGTCGATCGCGGCGGGCCAGCAGGACTTCGCGGTATTCTGCACGCCATGCCATGGCCTGGGCGGGAAGGGGGACGGACCGGTCGCGGCCAAGTTCATCCCGCCGCCGGACCTGACCAACGCCGGGCTCCAAAAGGCGCGCACGGACGGCTACTGGTACAGCTACATCAGCGTGGGGGGCGCGGTCATGCCCGCGTACGGCGAGGCGCTGTCGCCTCGGGAGCGGTGGGACGTGGTGAACTACGTTCGCACGCTCGCGGCGAAGTGACGGCCTTCCTCGGCCTCCTGGTGCTGCTCGGCGCCGGCTCGCTCGTCCGGGGCGCCGCCTCGACCGACGCGACCCACGCGTGGTCGATCTACCTCGTGAACCTCCTCTTCTGGTCCGGCCTCGCGGTGACGGGCCCGGCCATCGCGAGCATGATGGAGCTGACCGAGGCGCGCTGGTCGCCGACCGTCAAGCGGCTCGCCCTCACCACGGCCGGGTTCCTGCCGGTCTCCCTGATTCTCTTCGTGCTGCTCTTCGCGGGACGGGGGGCGCTCTACGCGTGGGTGCGGGAGCCAGTGCCGGTCAAGGCCGCGTGGCTCAACGTCCCGTTCATGGCGGCGCGCACGGCGGGCGGGACCTTCCTCCTCTTCTGGAGCTGCTTCACGTACGCGGCGGCCGTCTTCCACGAGGACCCGATGGGGCGGGATAAACCGCGGCGGACCCGGCTGGCGACGACGCTCCTCGTTCTGTTCGTCGTCGTCGTCTCCCTGTGGGGCTTCGACCTCGTGATGTCGATCGATCCGACGTGGTATAGCGGTCTCTTCGGCGGCTACTTCGTCGTGAGCGCGCTCTACACCGGCTTCGCGCTGCTGTCGCTCCTGACCATCCGGGCGAATGCACGGGGCGAGATCGCGGTGTCGCCGTCGGTTGTCCAGGACGTCGCCAAGCTACAGTTTGCGATGTCGATCATGTGGATGTACTTCTTCTGGTCGCAGTACCTCGTGATCTGGTACGGCAACGTCCCGGTCGAGACCCGCTTTTTCGTGCGCCGGCTGTTCGTCGACCCGTGGCGAATCGTGGCGTGGGTCGTCCTCGTCGTGGGCTGGGTCCTGCCGTTCTGCTACCTGCTCAAGCGGCTGACCGGCCGGCCCCCCGAACATCACACGCCCCTCGTCGTCGTTTCGCTGATGGGGCTCGGCGCGATCTTCCTGGAGCGGGTCTTCCTCGTGTTCCCGGCCGCATCCGGCGCAAGCCGCCTGCCCCTTGCCTGGGGGGATCTGTTCGTCACGGCTGGCTTCCTCGCCCTCTTCCTGCTGAGCCGTCGCTGGTTCTTCGCTCGCTTCAAGCCAGGTCTGATCAGTGGGCTGCCAACTCCCCATTGACACAGACATCGATCGAGTTCACCGGGCGAGGCGCGCCCGGTCAGGCCACCTGCCCGCGTGCGGCGCGGGAGCGGCTACCCCGCGCGACCGCCCGACCCGGCGGGTAGCGGGTAGTAGTAGTAGTAGTAGATGTTAGGACGCGGAGCGTGCTGACCGTCGAAGAGGCCGTCGAGCAGATCCTCTCGCGGGTGGAGCCGCTGCCGACCGAATGGGTCGACCTCGAAGCCGCCCTCGGTCGCGTCCTCGGCGAGCCCGTCGTCTCCGGTCGCCAGATCCCGCCGTGGCCGAACTCGTCCATGGACGGGTACGCGCTCCGTTCGGAGGACGCCCGGGCGGCCAACGCCTCGCTCCGAGTGGTCCTGCAGGTCGCCGCCGGCGCCGTGCCGTCGCGGGCGATCGGCCCCGGCGAGGCCGCCCGGATCTTCACCGGCGCGCCGGTGCCGCCGGGCGCCGACGCCGTGATTCCCCAGGAGGACGTCCGGGTCGACGGCGATTGCATCGTGGCCGCGCGGCCGGTGAGGGCGGGCGACTTCGTGCGGGCGGCCGGCGAGGACGTGCGCGTCGGCGACGCCGTCCTCGAGCGCGGCCGGCCGATCGGTCCGCCCGAAATCGGCATGCTCGCCACCCTCGGATACTCGCGCGTGCGCGTCCACCGCCGGCCGCGGGTGGCGATCCTGTCTACCGGGGACGAGCTGGCCGAGCTCGGGCGGGAGCCCGGTCCCGGACAGATCCCGAACTCGAACACCTACGCCCTGATGGCTCAGGTGCGCGAGACGGGCGCCGATCCCGTGAACCTCGGCGTCGCGCGCGACCAGCGCGAGGCCATCGAGACGCGGCTCGGTTGGGGACGATCGGCCGACGTCCTGCTCTCGTCCGCGGGCGTGTCGGTCGGCGAGTTCGACTTCGTGAAGGACGCCTTGGCCCGGTTGGGCGCCACCCTGCACCTTTGGCGGGTCTCGATGCGGCCGGGCAAGCCGATCGCCTTCGGGTCGCTCGGCGGGCGTCCAGTCTTCGGGCTCCCCGGCAACCCGGTCTCGGCGATGGTGACGTTCGAGCTCTTCGTGCGGCCGGCGCTCCGAAAGATGGCCGGGCACGCACGCCTCACGCGCCCCACCGTGCCCGCGCGCGCCCTGGCGCCGATTCCGAACCCGGGCTCGCGCCGGGGCTTCCTCCGGGTCACGGTGACGACGGACGACGGCGGCTACGGCGTCCGCCTCACCGGCGACCAGGGGTCGAGCATCCTCAAGTCTATGGTCCTCGCCGACGGTCTGGCGATCGTCGCGCCGGACACGACGATCGAGCCGGGCGGCGCGGTCGAGGTGATCCTCCTCCGATAGCCTGTTTCCGATCGCCAGTTCGTCGCCGCTTTCTTGACTTTCGGTGCGGTCGCTGCTACGGTCGCCGCATCGTGAGAGGCGCCCGGGCGGCCCTGGTCCTCTTCTGCGCGTCCGCTTTCCTCCCCGGCTGTGCTACCCGCGGAAGTATCAATCGCACCCGCGCCGACATCGCCACGCTCGGCCGGCAGCTCGAGGAGCTCCGCGCGGCGCAGGAGCGACTGACCCTCGAGGTGGGGCGGATGGCCACTGACCTCCGGCTGAGCCTGGCGCAGCTGACGGGCCTCCGCCCGGAAGTCGCCCAGAGCACCGTGGCCGTCGAGCGGCTCAGGGCACGCCTCGACGCCACCGAGGCGACGGTCGCGCGGCTTCAGAGCGCGGTCGAGCGGGTCGAGCCCGAGCCGCCGCGCGCGGCGACGCCACCCCAGACACCGACCTCGCCGCCCACGCCGGCGCCCGCCAGCCTACCCGCGCCCGACTCGGATCGCACGCCTCCGGGCGAGCCGGCGCCGCACGTCGACCCCGTCGCGCGCGCGTACACGGCGGCGCTCAACCAGTACCAGAAGCGCGAGTACGGGCAAGCCGTGCTCGACTTCCTCGACTTCATCGCCAAGTACCCGAAGCACCCGCTCGCGAACAACGCGCAGTACTGGATCGGCGAGGCGTACTATGTGCAGCGCGACTACCGGCAGGCGACCCTCGAGTTTCGGCGGGTGCTCGACAGCGACCCGCGCGGCACCAAAGTCCCTGACGCCCTCCTGAAGGAGGGGCTCTGCAGTCTCAATCTCCACCAGCCAGGCCGGGCCTATGAGCTGTGGCGACGGATTCTTCGCGAGTACCCGGACTCCGAGGCCGCCCGCAAGGCCGGCTCCTTCCTCAGCGCGCGAGGCGTTTCCTCCCCCCGCTGATCGACGCCGCACCGCCGCCGTGACACGCTCGCCCCCGATCGGCGTCGCGGTCGGGGCGCTGCGTCGACTCGAACGTTCGATGCGAGAGACCGACGGGGTCGCCCGCCGTCGACGACCGCCCGGGTTCGAACTTCCCCGAGAGCGCGGATGCACGCCCTCGTCGCGCGGGAGGGGACGATCGCCAGGGGCCACGTGCCCATTTCCTGCCCGCACTCGGACGATCGCCCGGCTTGCGCTCAGCGCGATCGCGGGTTGAAGCCGCGGGGGCGCTGGACGCTTGAATTTCCAAGGGTCTGTGCGCGGCTCGGCCGGGGCTGGGCGGACGGGCGGCGGCGCGCCGCCGCGGCGGGTACGAATGGACTCGTTCGCGATGGTGCTACACTGGGTAGAAGGCGCAATAGGCGCACTAGATGTCGTCAGCGAGGTGCCGGCGATGTGGCGCGAGAGAGCACGCATCGTCGACGGCGCGGTGACGACGCGGCACGTGACGCCGCCCGACCACGAACGGATCGGGCTCGACCTGGGCGGCGAGGTGCCGCGGCCGGGCGAGCGACGGACCGTCACCTCCGGGCGTGGCCCAGGTCGCATCTCGGCCGCACGGATGAGCCGGGACGTCAGCGGCCGGCTCCGGCGGCGGCTGGACAGCGTGCCGTGCGGTCGCGGTGAACACGCACAAGGAGGCGCGAGTGGGGAAATCGTTGGTGGTCGTGGAGTCGCCGACGAAGGTCAAGACGATCCAGAAATATCTGGACTCTAAGTTCGTCGTGAAGGCCTCGATGGGGCACATCCGCGACCTGCCGAAATCCAAGCTCGGTGTCGACGAGAAGACGTTCGCGCCGAAGTACGTGACGCTCAAATCGAAGGAGAAGACGCTCGAGGAGCTGCAACGGGCGGCGGCCAAGGCGGACGCGCTCTACATCGCCACCGACCCGGACCGCGAAGGGGAGGCGATCGGCTGGCATCTCGCGCAGACCCTCAAGGTCAACAAGAAGCGGATCCACCGCATCATGTTCAACGAGATCACCGGACGCGCCATCAAGGCGGCGTTCGAGCACCCGGGCAAGATCGACCTCCGGAAGGTCGACGCCCAGCAGGCGCGTCGGGTGCTCGACCGGCTCGTCGGCTACAAGCTGTCTCCGCTCCTGTGGGAGAAGGTGCGGCGGGGGTTGTCGGCGGGGCGGGTGCAGTCGGTCGCGCTCCGCATGATCGTCGATCGCGAGCGCGAGGTCCTGGCCTTCGTCCCGGTCGAGTACTGGTCCCTCCACGCCCGGCTCCGGGGCGGACAGCCGCCGGAGTTCGTCGCGACCCTCAAGGAGGTACGGGGCGAGAAGGTGAGCCTCGGCGACGAGGCCCAAACGCGGGCGCTGGTGGAGGCGCTCCAGGGCGCGCGCTTCATCGTCACGGCGGTGAACCGCGGGGAGCGCCGCCGGAACCCGGCGCCGCCCTTCATCACGTCCACGCTGCAGCAGGAGGCGGGGCGGAAGCTCCACTTTACCGCCAAGAAGACGATGCTGGTGGCCCAGCAACTCTACGAGGGTGTCGAGATCGGCGGCGAGGGCGCGGTCGGGCTGATCACGTACATGCGGACGGACTCGACCCGAGTGGCGGCGGAGGCTCAGGCCGAGGCGCGCGAGTGGATCGGCGAGCGCCTGGGCAGGGCGTACCTGCCGGACGCGCCGCCCACGTACCGCGCGAGGAAGGGCGCTCAGGAGGCGCACGAGGCGATCCGCCCGAGCGAGATCGTGCGCGAGCCGCGGGCGCTCGCGGGGAGCCTCACCCGGGATCAGCTCGCCCTCTACCGGTTGATCTGGGAGCGGTTCCTCGCGAGCCAGATGCTCCCCGCCGTGTACGACACGGTCGCGGCGGAGATCGAAGCGACGCCGGAGACGGCCCGGGAGCCAGCCGCGGACGGTCTGGGGCCCTGCCTATTCCGCGCGCAGGGCGCGACGCTCCAGTTCGCCGGCTTCACGGCGATCTACGTCGAGAGCCGCGACGAGGTCCCCGCCGACGACGACGCGGAGGTCGTCATCCCACCGCTCGAGGTCGGCGAAGTGCTCGCGCTGCTCGCGCTCGATCCCAAGCAGCACTTCACCCAGCCGCCGCCCCGCTTCACCGAGGCCGCGCTGGTCAAGGCGCTCGAGGAGCGGGGAATCGGGCGGCCGTCCACCTACGCCACGATCCTCAGCACGATCCAGCAGCGCGAGTACGTGCGGCGCGAGAAGGGCACGCTCTACCCGACGGAGCTCGGTACCCAAGTGACGGATCTCCTGCTCCCGTTCTTCCCGGAGATCATGGACATCGAGTTCACCGCCCAGCTCGAGGAGGAGCTCGACCGGATCGAGGAGGGCGATACTCCGTGGGTCGACACCGTCCGGGGCTTCTACAAGCGTTTCGCGCAGGATCTGCGGCGGGCGGGCGGCAAGATGGAGAACCTGAAGCGCGGCACGGAGACGGGACAGGCCTGCCCGACCTGCGGCAAGCCGCTCCTCGAACGCTGGGGGCGCTTCGGACGGTTCCTGGCATGCTCGGCCTATCCCGAGTGCCGCTTCACCCAGAACCTGGGCGGGAACGGGCGCGGTAAGCCCGAGGACCAGCCGACCGGCGAGGCCTGCGAGCAGTGCGGCAAGCCGATGGTGATCAAGCACGGGCGCTACGGGCAGTTCGTCGCCTGCTCGGGCTACCCGGAGTGCCGGAACACCAAGGCGGTATCGCTCGGCATCACCTGCCCCGAGTCCGGCTGTGGCGGCAACATTGTCCAGCGCCGCTCGAAGCGGGGCCGCGCCTTCTACTCGTGCTCGAACTACCCGAACTGCAAGTTCGTCGTCTGGCACCGGCCCGTCGCCGAACCCTGCCCGAAGTGTGGGGCGCCGTTCCTGACAGAGCGCTTGGCGAAGGGGCGGAAGATGATCCGCGAGTGCATCCGAGCGCAGTGCGGCTACAAGCTGGAGGCTGAGCAGGCGGTGACATGACCGATCCGGTGGGCGCCTTCCTCCGCTACCTGGCGGTCGAGAAGGACGCGTCGGCTCACACGATCCGGAGCTACCAGGTCGACCTCGAGCAGTTTCGGGCCTTCCTCACCGGGCAGGGGGAGGGCGCCTTTGCCGCGGTGGACAGCCGGACGATCCGCGCCTACCTGGCGGCGCTCCACGGCCGCGGGCTCGACCGGGCGACGGTGGCCCGCAAGCTGGCGGCGGTTCGCAGCTGCTATCGCTTCCTCGCGCGCCGCGGCGCCGTCCGCCGGAACCCCGCCCGACAAGTGCGCGGGCCACGGCTCGGGCGCAAGCTCGTCTCGTTCCTTCCGCTCGACGAAAGCCTGGCCCTGCTCGACCGGGCGGCGGGCACGCGGCGCGACCAGGCAATCCTCGAGCTCCTGTACGCGAGCGGGCTTCGGGTGTCGGAGCTAGCGGGCCTCGACCTGGACGACGTCGACCGCGACGCCTGCACGGTCCGGGTTCTCGGCAAGGGACGGAAGGAGCGCATCGTCCCCTTCGGCGAGGCGGCGGCGCGGGCGCTCGAGCTCTACCTCGGCGAGCGCGGGGCGGGGGCGGGGCCGCTCTTCCGGAACGCACGGGGTGGCCGGCTGGGCGTCCGAAGCCTGCACACGATCGTCCGCGGGCGGGCCCGGGCCGCGGGGATCACCCGGCGCGTGAGCCCGCACACGCTGCGCCACACGTTCGCGACCCACATGCTCAACGCAGGGGCGGACCTCCGGCTGATCCAGGACCTCCTCGGTCACAGCCGCCTGTCGACGACGCAGCGGTACACTCACGTGAGCGCCGACCAGCTGATGCGGGTCTACGACGCGGCGCACCCGCGCTCGAAATAGCCCGGCTCTCCAAACCACGCATGCCTCCCCGATCGACGCGAGCGGGGCCATTGGATCCGGGTCTTCGGGCCGGCCAGCGCTTCCGCGGCACGACGATCCTGGCGGTCCGCCACCGGGGGCGCGTGGCGGTCGGCGGCGACGGGCAGGTCACCGTCGGCAACACCGTCGTGAAGGCGGGCGCCCGGAAGGTGCGAAAGCTCTATAATGGCCGGGTCGTGAGCGGCTTCGCCGGCGCCGCGGGTGATGCGTTCACGCTGTTCGGCCGCTTCGAGGCGAAGCTGGAGGAGTACCGGGGCAACCTGCAGCGGGCAGCGGTGGAGCTGGCCAAGGACTGGCGGACGGACCGGGTGCTCCGGCGGCTCGAGGCGCTCCTGGCGGTCGCCGACGCCGCGCAGTCGTTCATCGTGTCGGGGACCGGCGACGTGATCGAGCCGGACGACGGGCTGATCGGCATCGGCTCGGGAGGGCCGTTCGCCCTCGCCGCCGCCCGGGCGCTCGTGGCCCGGTCCGAGCTTGACGCGAAGGGCATCGTGCTGGAGGCGATGCAGATCGCGGCGGGGATCTGCATCTACACGAACGACCAGATCCAGGTGGAAGAACTGTAGGGCGAGGCGAGCCACAGAATCGGGCAATGAGCGAAGTAGCATGACTGACGCGTTGACGCCGGCGCAAACCGTCGCCGAGCTCGACCGCTACATCGTCGGCCAGGAGCGGGCCAAGCGCGCGGTGGCGGTCGCCCTGCGCAACCGGTGGCGGCGCCAGAGGCTGCCGTCCGAGCTGCGCGACGAGATCGCGCCGAAGAACATCATCATGATCGGTCCGACCGGCGTCGGGAAGACGGAGATCGCCCGGCGGCTGGCCCGGCTGGCTCAGGCGCCGTTCCTCAAGGTCGAGGCGTCGAAGTACACCGAGGTCGGCTACGTGGGGCGCGACGTCGAGTCGATGATCCGTGACCTGACCGAGCTCGCGGTCAACATGGTCAAGGCCGAGATGGCCAAGGCGGTGCAGGAGAAGGCCGAGCAGCTCGCGGAGGATCGCCTCCTCGACCTCCTGCTGCCGCGCCGCGCGCACGAGCCGTACGGGAGCGAGACGCTCGAGCAGATCAGCCCCGACGCCTCGGCGGAGGCCACGCGCGAGAAGCTCCGCGGGCAGCTCCGCGCCGGCAAGCTCGACGAGCGCCCGGTCGAGCTGGAGACGCAACAGCAGACGATGCCGATCGTCGAGATCTTCTCCGGGCAGGGGATGGAGGAGATGGGCATCAATCTGAAGGACATGCTCTCGAACGTGCTGCCGACCAAGACCCGGCGGCGCCGGGTGCGGGTGGTCGAAGCCCGACGGCTGCTCGCGCAGGAGGAGGCCCAGAAGCTGATCGACCATGACGAGGCGGTCGGCCAGGCGATCCGGCGGGTCGAGGAGGCGGGCATCATCTTCCTCGACGAGATCGACAAGATCGCGGGGCGGGAGGGCGGGCGTGGGCCGGACGTCTCCCGCGAGGGCGTGCAACGCGACCTGCTGCCCATCGTCGAGGGCTCCACGGTGACGACGAAGTACGGAATGGTGCGGACGGACCACGTTCTCTTCATCGCGGCCGGCGCCTTCCACGTCGCGAAGCCGTCCGACCTGATCCCCGAGCTCCAGGGACGATTCCCGATCCGAGTGGAGCTCGACCCCCTGACGCGCGCGGACTTCGTACGCATCCTGACCGAGCCCCGGAATGCGCTCATCCGCCAGTACGTCGAGCTCCTCCAGACCGAGCGCGTCACCGTGACGTTCACGCCGGACGCGGTCGACGCCGTGGCCGACATCGCGATGGCGGTGAACAGCCGGACCGAGAACATCGGCGCCCGCCGGCTCTACACGGTGATGGAGAAGCTCCTGGAGGAGATCTCGTTCGACGCGCCCGACATGCCCGGCAAGGATCTGACCGTCGACTCTGGGTACGTACACGCCCGGCTGAGCGACATCATGAAGGACGAGGACCTCTCGAGGTACATCCTGTGACCGGCGCCGTCCAGCGGGCCGAGATCCTGATGGAGGCGCTCCCGTACATCCAGGAGTTCCACGGGAAGACCGTCGTCATTAAGTACGGCGGCGCCGCGATGGAGCAGACCGACCTAAAGGCGCCCTTCACCCGCGACGTGATCCTGCTGCGCTGCGTCGGCATCAACCCGGTGATCGTGCACGGCGGCGGACCCCAGATCGGCGCCATGATGAAGCGGCTCGGCAAGGAGCCGCGCTTCGTGGGCGGCATGCGGGTCACCGACGAGGAGACCGTCGAGATCGTCGAGATGGTCCTGGTGGGTCGGATCAACAAGGAGATCGTCGGCCTCATCAACCTCCACGGGGGCAAGGCCGTCGGCCTCTCGGGCAAGGACGGCGACCTGGTCCGGGCCCGCCGCCTCGGGCATCGGCTGCCGAGCGGCGAGACCGTCGACATCGGACTCGTGGGCGAGGTGGAGGCGATCAATCCGGCGCCGATCCGCCTGCTCGAGCAGAACGGGTTCATCCCGGTGATCGCGCCCGTCGGGGTCGGCGCCGCCGGCGAGACCTACAACATCAACGCCGATCTGGTGGCCGGCCATATCGCGGCGGCGCTCCAGGCCGAGAAGCTGGTCCACCTCACGGACGTCGGGGGCATCCGGGACCAGGACGGCACGCGCCTCAGCACGCTCACGAAGAAGGACGCGGCGCGACTGATGGAGGCCGGCGTCATCGAGGGCGGGATGCTGCCGAAGGTGGAGTCGTCGCTGCGGGCCCTCGAGGGCGGCACCGCCAAGGCGCACATCATCGACGGGCGTATCCCCCACGCGATCTTGCTCGAGCTGTTCACCAGAGAAGGCATTGGCACGGAGATCACGCTGTGACGGACACGCGCACGCTCCTCGAATGGTCGGCCAGGTACCACGCGAACACCTACGGGCGGGCGCCGATCTGCCTCGTCCGCGGCGAGGGCCTGCGCGTGTGGGACTCCGACGGCCGGGAGTACCTCGACTTCACGTCGGGGCTCGCGGTCGTCGCGCTCGGGCACTGCCATCCCCGCGTGACCGGCGCCATCCAGGAGGCGGCGGGGACGCTGCTGCACGTATCGAACCTCTTCCACTCGGCGCCCCAGATCCACCTGGCCAAGCTCCTCGTCGAGCACTCGTTCGCCGACCGGGTCTTCTTCTGCAACTCGGGGGCGGAGGCCAACGAGGCCGCGCTCAAGCTCGCGCGCAAGTACGCGAAGGAGCGGTTCTCGAGCGACCGCTACGAGGTCGTCGCGACGCGCAACTCGTTCCACGGCCGGACGCTCGCCACCCTCAGCGCGACGGGCCAAGAGAAGTACCAGCACGGCTTTGAGCCGCTCGTGGCCGGCTTCAAGCACGTGCCCTACGACGACCTCGGGGCGATGGAGCGGGCGATCGACAGCCGGACGGCGGCCGTCCTGGTCGAGCCGATCCAGGGCGAAGGGGGCGTCCACGTCCCCGACGAGGGTTACCTGCCCGGACTCCGAAAACTCTGCGACGAGTCAGGCGCGCTCCTGATCGTCGACGAGGTCCAGACCGGGATGGGGCGGACGGGCACGCTCTGGGCGTACGAGCACGCGGGCGTCGAGCCCGACGTCATGACGGTGGCCAAGGCGCTCGCCAACGGCGTGCCGATCGGCGCGATGCTCGCACGGGAGTCGGTCGCCACCGCACTCGGTCCCGGGACCCACGCATCGACCTTTGGCGGCACCCCCTTCGTGGCGTCGGTCGCGCTCGCGACCCTGACCACCCTGCTCGAGGAGAAGCTCCCCGAGCGGGCGGCCCGGATGGGCCGGCGGCTCATGGACGGCTTGCGCGCGCTCCAGTCCAGGCACCCCTCCCTGGGGGAGGTGCGAGGCCGGGGGTTGCTGATCGGCGTCGAGCTGGCGCGGCCGGCGGCACCGCTCGTGGCGGCGTGCCGGGACCAAGGGCTGCTCGTGCTCTCGGCGGGCGAGCAGGTGCTGCGGCTCGCGCCGCCGCTGATCGTCGACGAGGCCGCCTGTGACTCGGCCCTCGCCACGCTCGACCGGGTGCTCGTGGCCACCGCATGAGGCACTTCGTCTCGGTCGCCGACCTGACGCGGGAGGACGTGCTCCACCTCTTCGAGGTCGCGGCCGAGCTGAAGACGCGCCGTAAGGCCGGCGACCTGGCGACGCCGCTCGCCGGGCGTTCGATCGCGCTGATCTTCGAGAAGCCGTCGCTCCGGACGCGCGTGACGTTCGAGGTCGGCGCCGTCCAGCTGGGCGGGCGGGCCGTCTACCTGATGGCCAGCGAGATCGGCCTCGGCACACGCGAGGCGGTCTCCGACGTGGCCCGCAACCTGTCGCTCTGGGTCGATGGCATCGTGGCCCGCGTGAACAGCCACGAAACGGTGCTGACGCTCGCCCGGCACGCGGCGGTCCCCGTCTTCAACGCGCTGTCGGACCGCGAGCACCCCTGCCAGGCGCTGGCCGACTACTTCACGCTCTGGGAGCGCGGTCTCGACCTCGCCCGGATCCACGCGGCCTGGATCGGCGACGGCAACAACGTCTGCCACTCGTTCCTGCTGATGGGCGCGCTCCTCGGGACCCGTCTGACCGCCGCGTGCCCGCCCGGCTACGGACCGGCGCCCGAGGTGCTCGCGCTGGTGCGGCGACTCGGCGGCCGGGTAGAGGTGACGCCCGACCCGCGCGCGGCGGCGACGGGCGCCGACGTGCTGTACACGGACGTGTGGACGAGCATGGGGCAGGAGGCCGAGCAGGCGCGGCGGCGGGAGGTGTTCCGCGAGTACCAGCTGAGCGACGCGCTCGTCCGCTGCGCGCGCCCGACCGCGGTCGTGATGCACTGCTTGCCGGCGCACCGGGGCGAAGAGATCACCGACTCGGTGCTCGACGGCCCGCAGAGCATCGTGCTGGACCAGGCCGAGAACCGACTGCACGCCCAGAAGGCCGTGATCAAGGAGTTCGTCGGTGAGCGCTAAGCCCGCCAAGGTCGTGCTGGCCTACTCCGGGGGGCTCGACACCTCGGTGATTCTCCGCTGGCTGATCGAGACCTACGGGTGCGAGGTCGTCGCCTACTGCGCCGACCTTGGCCAGGGGGAGGAGCTCATCCCCGTCCGGGACAAGGCGCTCCGCACCGGCGCCGCGTCGGTGCACATCGTCGACCTGCGGGAGGAGTTCGTCCGCGACTTCGTGTTCCCAATGCTCCGGGCGAACGCCGTGTACGAGGGTGGCTACCTGCTCGGCACCTCGATCGCGCGGCCGCTGATCGCCCGCGCCCAGGTCGAGGTCGCGCTGAAGGAGGGGGCGGACGCGGTCGCCCACGGCGCCACCGGCAAGGGGAACGATCAGGTTCGCTTCGAGCTGACGTACGCGGCGCTCGCGCCCCAGCTCCGGGTCATCGCGCCCTGGCGCGAGTGGAACTTGGACTCGCGGAGCGCCCTGCTCGACTTCGCGCGGCGCCACGACATCCCGGTGCCGGTCACCGCCGACCGCCCGTACAGCACGGACCGCAACCTCTTCCACATCTCCTACGAGGGCGGGATCCTCGAGGACCCCTGGACCGAGCCCCCCGCGAAGATGTTCCTGCTGACCCGGTCGCCCGAGGACGCGCCCGACGTGCCCGAGTGCGTCGAGGTCGACTTCGAGGCGGGGAACCCAGTGGCGGTGGACGGGCAACGGCTCGACCCGGTGGCGCTGCTCACGCGGCTGAATCGCCTCGGGGCCGCGCACGGGATCGGCCGCGTGGACATGGTCGAGAACCGCGTCGTCGGGATGAAGTCACGCGGCGTCTACGAGACGCCGGGCGGGACCATCCTCCACGTCGCGCGGCGGGCCCTCGAAGCGCTAACGCTCGACCGCGAGGTCCTGCATCTCCGCGACTCCCTGGTCCCGCGGTACGCGGAGATGATCTACTATGGATTCTGGTTCTCGCCCGAGCGGCAGGCCCTCCAGGGGTTCATGGACGACTGCCAGCGGGACGTGTGCGGGACCGCCCGCGTGAAGCTCTACAAGGGCGCGGTGACGGTCGCCGGACGGCGCTCGCCGCGATCGCTTTACCGGACGGACTTCGCCACCTTCGAGGCGGACCAGGTCTACCGCCAGCACGACGCCGAGGGGTTCATCAGCCTGAACGCCCTCCGGCTCAAGATCCGGGCGCTCCGCGAGCGGGGGACCTGAGCCGCGTGAACCTGCCCATCGGCCTGACCCTCACCCGCATCGTCCTCGTCCCCCTCCTGATCGTCTTCCTGATCTCGTCGTCGCGGGTCAACGTGCTGATCGCGGCGGGGATCTTCGTGCTGGCGTCGGTCACCGACTGGCTCGACGGCCTCATCGCGCGCCGCCTCAACCAGGTCACGACCCTCGGCACCCTCCTCGACCCCGTCGCGGACAAACTCCTCGTGGCGGCGGCGCTGGTGTCGCTCCTCAAGATCGACAAGGTCGCGGCCTGGATCGTGGTCGTCATCGTCGGCCGCGAGCTGGCGGTCACGGGGCTCCGCGCGGCGGCGGCGACCGTCGGCGTCAGCGTCCCCGCCTCGCGGCTGGCCAAGGCGAAGACCGTGAGTCAGTACGCCGCCATCACGCTGCTGATCTCCGAGAAGGGGATCGAGTCGGCCCCCTTCCACGCCCTCACGACCGGGGTCCTGTGGAGCGCGCTCGTCCTCACCGTCGTGTCGGGCGTCGATTACTTCTATCGCTTCTTCCGCAAGGCGGACTACCAGGCGATCGTCGCCGACGAGGAGCGCTGGTCGTGACGGTGGCGCTGACCCTCGTGGGCGCCTACCTGGTGGGCGCCATCCCGGTCGGCTACCTCGTCGCCCGGGCGCTCGGCGGGCTCGACATCCGCCGCCACGGCAGCGGCAACATCGGCACCACCAACGTCCTGCGGACCCTCGGGCGGCTCCCCGCGGGACTCACGCTCGCCGGGGACGTGGCGAAGGGCTACGGCGCGGTCGCCCTCGGGCGGGCGGCGCTCGGCGGCGAGCCGGCCGCGGTCGTCGCCGCCTGCGGGGCGCTGGCGGTGGTCGGCAACTGCTGGCCGGTCTACCTCCGGTTTCGTGGCGGCAAGGGCGTGGCGACCGCGCTCGGCGCGTTTCTCGGGCTGATGCCGCTGGTCACGGTGCCGGCGGCGCTGGTGTGGGTCGTGATCGTCGGGGCGTCGCGCTACGTCTCCCTTGGCTCCATCGCGGCGGCCCTCTCGGTGCCGATCGTCGCCGTCGTCCTGCGGCGGTACCCGGGGCCGTTCGTCGCGGCGGCGGCGGCGGTGGCGCTGGTGATCGTCGCCCGCCACCGAGAGAACATCGCGCGACTCTGGCGCGGGACCGAGCGCCGGCTGGGACACCGCGCCTCGGCATGATCATCGCCGTCATCGGCGCCGGGAGCTGGGGAAGCGCGCTCGCCGTTCATCTGGGTCGGGTCGGGCACGCCGTACGCCTCTGGGTGCGGGAGGCCGAGCTGCTCGAGCTGATGGCGCAGCGCCGCGACAACCCGTGGTTCCTCCCCGGGATCGGGCTGCCTCCGTCCGTCCGGCCGACGGCGACCCTCGACGAGACGCTCGAGCGGGCGGAGCTGGCGGTGATCGCGGTGCCGTCCGAGTTCTTCGGCGGCGTCGTCAAGAGCGCGGCGCCGGCGTTCCCCCCGGGCGCCCCCATCGTGTCGGCGACCAAGGGGCTCGACCCGCTCCGGCACCTGCGGATGACCGAGCTGCTCGCCGAAGCCTGCCCGCGGGCGGTGGTGGCCGCACTGTCGGGTCCGACGTTCGCCCGCGAGGTCGCGCTCGGCCGCCCCGGGGCGGCCGTGGTCGCCTGCGCCGACGACGCGATCGGGCGCGAGCTCCAGGGGCGCCTGGGCGCGCGCGAGTTCCGGCTCTACGCCAACCGCGACGTCGTCGGTGTCGAGATCGGGGGCGCCCTGAAGAACGTGATGGCGATCGCGACGGGTTTGTCAGACGGCCTCGGGCTCGGCGAAAATGCGCGGGCGGCGCTGATCACGCGCGGCCTGGCCGAGATCAGCCGGCTCGGTGTGGCGCTGGGCGCCTCGGCGCTCACGTTCGCGGGGCTCGCCGGCATCGGCGACCTCGTCCTCACGTGCACCGGATCGCTCTCGCGCAACCGCGCGCTCGGCCTGGCCGTCGCCGGGGGCCGCAAGCGCGCCGACGTGGAGGGGGAGACGCGCATGATCGCGGAGGGCGTGCGCACGATCGCCTCGGCGCTGGCGCTAGCGCGCCAGGTCGGCGTCTCGATGCCGATCTGCGCCGAGGTGGGCGCGGTGCTCTTCGACGACAAGCCCGCCGGCGAAGCGCTCGCGGACTTGCTCGGTCGCGAGGTGAGGAGGGAAGATGCCTGAGCTGCGGAAGGACCCCGTCGTGGGCCGGTGGGTGATCATCTCGACCGAGCGCGCGCGGCGCCCGTCGGACTTCGGGCCGGAGCCGGTCCGCCCGAAGGGACGCGACTGCGTCTTCTGCGCCGGTAACGAGAGCAAGACGCCCGAGGAGGTCGTGGCGGGCCGCCCCTCTGCGACCCCGCCGAACACGCCCGGCTGGACCTATCGGGTGGTGCCCAACAAGTTCCCGGCTCTCCGCATCGAGGGAGACGTCGACCCGTCGGGCGAGGGGCTCTACGACCGCATGAACGGCATCGGCGCCCACGAGGTCGTCATCGAGACGCCCGACCACGCGGCCTCGCTGGCGACACTCGGCGACGACGCGGTCACCGACGTGCTGCTGGCGTTCCGCGAGCGCGTGCTCGACCTCAAGAAGGACGCGCGCTTCGAGTACATCCTGTTCTTCAAGAACCACGGCGAGGCGGCCGGCGCCTCCATCGAGCACCCTCACTCACAGCTCATCGCGACGCCGATCATCCCGATCATGGTCAAAGAGGAGCTGGATGGCGGCGCGCGGTATTACGACCGGAAACAGCGCTGCGTGTGGTGCGACATCATCCGGCAGGACCGAGGCGGGCGACGCATGGTCCTCGACGACAACGGCTTCATCGCGCTGGCGCCCTTCGCGCCGCGCTTCCCGTTCGAGACATGGATCATGCCGCGGGCCCATCGCTCGGCCTTCGAGGACAGCGGCTACGAGGAGCTGCAGGCACTCGCGCGCACGCTCCGCGAGTTCCTCGAGCGCATGAACCGCCTGCTCAACGATCCCCCGTACAACTTCATGCTGCACACGGCGCCGCTCCGCGACTCGCGGCTCGCGTACTTCCACTGGCACCTCGAGATCATCCCCAAGCTGACCAAGGTCGCGGGCTTCGAGTGGGGGAGCGGCTTCTTCATCAACCCGCTGTCGCCGGAGGACAGCGCCGCCTACCTGCGCGAAGCCGCCCGGTGATCGGGTGGCGCTCCTCGGCGCGGCGGTCCTCGCCATCTGGAACGACGTCGCCCCGGGCGGCGACGCTGAGTTCAACCACTGGCATACGCGCGAGCACGTCCCCGAGCGCGTGGGGGTGCCGGGCTTCCTCCGCGGCCGGCGCTACGCTACCCTGTCCGGCGGCCCGGCCTACTTCACCCTCTACGAGACCGAAAGCCTGGAGACCCTCCGCGGCGGGGCCTACATCGCGCGGCTGAACGATCCCACGGCCTGGTCGCGCCGCGTGCTGCCGCTGTTCCGCAACAACAACCGGTCCGCCTGCCGGGTGACCCACAGCCTGGGGCGCGGCGTCGGCGGCACGCTGGCGACGCTTCGGCTCGGGCCGCTGCCGGAGGGGGAGACGGAGCTGCGGGCGTGGCTCACGGGGACGACGCTCCCCGTCGTGGGCGAGCAGCCCGGCATCGTCGGGGTCCACCTGTGCGAGGTGGACCTCGGCGCCACGCGGGTGCCGAGCCAGGAGCAGAGCCTGCGCGACCGAGCGGACGAGACCGCCCGGTGGATCGTCCTGGTCGAGAGCGGCGGGCCCGACCCTGTGGAAATGGTTTGCCGCACCTTCATGAGCAGCGAGCAGCTCGCCCGTCGCGGCGCGACCGACGACAGCGTGCTCGGCGTGTACCGGCTCCTCTACTGCCTCGCCCGATGACCCGGGGGGGTCTTATGGCGCGCAGGTTCGACCTCCGTCCCACCCCTGGGCGTTCTTAGCAGGGAATCATTTGGCGATGGACCGAGTACGAACACTGATCATCGCGAAGGAGAACCCTTCATCCACTACGCATTCAGCACGGACTGCGGTCGCCCACTTGTTCGGACTGCCGGAGGCCGACGGGGCTGCGATCACCACCGTCGTCACCAGGCAATCGGCCCTGGGGGCGTCACTGCCCATCTGAGCGCAGCGGTTCGCGGGAACAGCGGTGGGCGCGGCGGACCCACACTCAACGTTGTCCGCGGCTGTATCTCCTGTTCCTGGTCTCGTCCGGGTGGTTCATCGACTCCTACCTATACCGTCGAGCGTGGTCTCGCGCGAGTAGCTCAGCGGTTGAGTCCGAGCGTCCCCCGGAGCGCGACGCCTGAGAGGGACTCCGGTCCGCGATTGCCCGTCTGCTCAGCCGCGGCGCTCGGGCGGCCGCCTCCTCGAGGTCCTCGACCCGCACGGTCCGGTACCGGCGCTAGCCTGGACGCCAAGACGCCGCGGCCGAGCTCGGGGACCGTCTTCCTGACCCTGTGGCCAGGGCATCCTCCCTCAGGACGCGCGTCCCGCCGGAACCTCGGCCGCGCGCTCGTAACCTATAGGGGTCCGAATCAGACGCGAAAGAGCCACCGTCCTCACACCCGACCTTACAGCCGACGTGACAGGACGGCATGCCGGTGGTCAGCGTGGGGGTGCCCCGACGGTAAAGGAAACCCCTACTCCTTGGAGTGCGGGACATCCCTGATTGCGGTGCCGGCGCCAGAACCGATAGTTTGATATTGCCGAGTCCATGGGGAGGGCGAGAGCAAGATGAGCGACCCTAGGCTGTGCCGACGGAATCATGCGACGCGGTTGTTGCGCCCGCCAACGTGCCGTGGGCGCCGGGTCGCGTGGGCTGGGGTAACGCTCTTCATCGTCGTCTGCTGTCCGCGTTTCGCGGCGGCGCAGCCAAGCGTGGTCACCGCGCACTACGACGTCGCGCGGACAGGACAGAACACAAACGAGACGATCCTGACGCCGACGAACGTGAATCAGGGTCAATTCGGCAAAGTGTTCTCGTATGCGGTCGATGGGTACGTGTATGCGCAGCCGCTGTATCTCCCGGGGGTCACTCTCTCTGGCCGCGGTACGTACAACGTGCTGTTTGTCGCGACCGAGCACGATAGCGTGTACGCGTTCGACGCCGACAGCAACACCATGCTGTGGCAGGCCACTTTGCTTGACGCAACGCACGGCGCCGCGCCCGGCGCTACCACGGTACCCAATTCGGACGTGAATACGGGTGACATCGTTCCCGAGATCGGGATCACGGGGACGCCGGTCATTGACCCGGCGACGGGAACGCTCTACGTCGTTGGCAAGACGAAAGAGAACGGACGGTACGTCCAGCGGCTGCATGCGTTGGACATCACGACGGGGGCGGAGAGGATCGAGTTCAAGAGTCCGGTCGAACTGCAGGCGTCAGTACCGGGGAGCGGGAGCGGGAGTAGCGGTGGGACTCTGCCCTGGGACCCCCAGTGGGAGAACCAGCGCGCCGGCTTACTCCTCTTGAACGGGATCGTCTACGTCGGCTTCGGAGCCCACGGCGACAACGGACCGTATCACGGCTGGATCCTGGCGTACAACGCGACGAGTCTGCAGCAGACCGGGGCGTTTTGCTCAACTCCCAACGGAAGCGGGTCGGGGATCTGGATGGCGGGCTCTGGACTGGCGGCCGACATGGTGGACCCGGTCAACCAACCCGATGGACGACTGTTCGTCGCGACGGGCAACGGCTCGTTCGACGCGGCGCCGCCGTACTCGAACAGGATGGACTATGGCGACGACCTCGTGCGACTGGATCTGACGCACGGGGTGCCGACCGCTACGGATTCGTTCACACCATTCAACCAGCAGTACCTGACCGCCAACGACAACGACCTGGATACGGGGTCGGGCGGCGTGCTCCTGCTGCCCGACCAGAGCGGGGGCGGGCCTCAGCACCTGCTGATCCAAGCCGGGAAGGAAGGAAGAATCTTCCTCGTCGACCGGGACAACATGGGTGGGTATAACCCCTCTCAGGATGCGATCGCGCAAGAGATCCCGGCGGCGCCGGCCATGACGGGGTATCAGATCTCGGGCGTCTGGGGGATGCCGGCGTATTGGAACGGCAACGTGTACTTTTGGGCTAGCCAGGACTCCCTCAAGGCATTTTCGTTCGCGAATGGATTGCTCTCCTCGACGCCCACCTCGCAGTCGGCGGAGGTCTCCGGGTATCCGGGGCCGACGCCGACCGTTTCGGCGAACGGCAACGCCAACGGGATTGTCTGGACGATCGAGAGCAGCGCGTACCACACACAGGGATCGGCCATATTGATGGCGCACGACGCGCTGAATGTCGCGACTCTACTTTATTCGAGCAACCAGAATCCGAGCCGGGACAACCCAGGGATGGCCGTGAAGTTCACCGTGCCGACGGTTACCAACGGCAAGGTGTACGTGGGCGCGGCCTACCAGGTGAGCGTGTTCGGCGGACTCTCCGGGCAGCCGCCGCCGCCGCCGCAGACCGCGACGCCGGTGCTCAGTCCGGGAAGCGAGACGTTTAGCTCGGCGATCCAGGTGACGATCACGGACGGCACGCAGGGGGCGACGATCTACTACACCACCGACGGCAGCACGCCGACCACTTCTTCGACGCAGTACGCCGGATCGATTACGGTGACGACGACCGAAACGGTCAACGCGATCGCCACGGCACCCGGGTATACGCCCAGTGCGGTGGCCAGCGCTACCTATACGCTCAGCCAGGGGCAGACGGCGCCGCCGACCTTTAGCCCAGCGGGCGGGTCGTACCTCCTTCCTCAACACGTCTCCATCTCAGACGCGAGCCCAGGCGCGACGATCTACTACACGACCGACGGCAGCACCCCGACGACCTCCTCGATTCAGTACACCGGCGCGTTCTGGATCTTCACGACGACCACGGTCCAGGCGATCGCCGTGGCTCCCGGATGGTCGGAGAGCTCTGTGGCCAGTGCGACCTACAATGTGCTGTTCTGAGTAGCGGCAGCCGGGGCCCCGCTCCACAGCTCGGGTGAGGGACTCGACGCCGCGCGCCTAGTGATCGAGGAGATACGTCGAGTCCGCCAGGACTTCGCGCCACTCGAGTGCGCGCCCATCTGTTTCTTACGGTCCCGGCCGGCCTCGCTGTGATCATCGGCCGGCTGCTTACCACGCTGGGTCCCGTCCAGACGTACGAGCACGTGCCCATTGATGCGGTGGGGCAGTGTCGCCCAGCCGCCTTGCTAAACCCCGTCACGGCAGTTGAGGCGGTGGAGAACCCCGCGGCGCCCAAGCCGTATCACGTGGGTGACCGTGTGCTCATGTGGAGGAGAAGTGGTCGTAGGTAATGAACGTCTCAACGGTCGCGCCGATGAGAACCTCCGACAATGTAGTCGGTCGAGAACTTGCCCCGCGCAGGCGGTCGCAGCCGGTCGGACGCATCTGCCGTATAGCGGTCCGACTCGTCGCTGAGTCTCAGGCCCTTCGCAGGAAATCCGTGGTCGTCGCGGTGGGATCGGCGGGCCCTCGCCTGCGCTCGCGCTGCGGGGCGTGAAGGCCACGGGTCCTCGAATGGGCGCCCCAGTTCGATCCGGTGGGCTCGCGCATCATCATGAACCCACAGGCCGTGCGAGTCCTCGAGGAAACGGGCTCGCCCCCGGCGTGCGTCGCGGTCCTGGCCGTATCTCGCTCGCGCGGCCCGCGATCGGCGCCTCGACGTGAACCGTCCGGGCCGTCGCTGGCATCCCTGGCGCCCGCCCGCAGTTCTCCCGTCGCGCATCACCAGTAAGACAATTCTGGCCTGAAGCAACGAGCGGCGCGTCGAGCCACCGTCACGCTGCGTCCGGACCGAGCGCCCCCGCTCCAACGCCAAGGCGGGCTCGAATCGAGCGGGCGTCGCCCGGCGCCGTCCTCCAGTGGGCCGGTCGTGTCGGTCGCAACGTCCTCGTAACCCCGCCCCGCGCAACCTGAAAGTAATCAGATCCTCATCGACCGTTAACGTCTCTACGCCAAGCTGGCGCCGCTTCGAAATCACCCGAGCGGAGGAGAACGGTCAATGAACAGGATTGCTCGTGCATGCCTAGTGGGGGTCGCTGTATCTTTGCTCGTGACGATCGGAGGGCCGCTTCAACGGGTCGCGGCAGGGAACGACAACGAGAGAGGCGGGGCAGGAATTCGGCGCGTGCTGTTGATCAGTATCGACGGCATGCATGTGCTCGATTACGCGAACTGCGTCAGCGGCGGATACTGCCCGCATCTGAAGGCGCTCGGAAGGAACGGGGTGAGTTACACGCGCACGTCCACCTCCAAACCCTCGGATTCATTTCCGGGATTGATGGCGCTCGTGGCCGGAGGCACGCCGCGCACGGTCGGGGCATTCTATGACGTCGCCTACGACCGCGTGCTGGCCCCGCCGCAGAGGACGACCGGCAACGGCGTCGCCGGCGGCACCTGTGTCCCAGGAGTCGCAAACGGGACGAGAACCGAATATGAAGAGGGCATCGACATCGACCAGACGAAGCTCAACGGCGGCGGGCCCTATAGCGTCACCGGCGGCGGCATCAAATCCATCGATCCCACCCGTCTGCCTCGCGACCCCTTCCACAACTGCTCGCCGGTTTACCCCTGGAATTTCGTCCGGACGAATACGATTTACGGCGTCGTCCACGCCGCCGGCGGCTATACGGCCTGGTCTGACAAGCACGCGGCATACGCCGCCGTTTCCGGCCCAAGCGACAACGCGAGCAACGTCGATGACTACTACTCCCCAGACATTAATTCCCAAGTGATTCCCCTTCCGGGAGTGGTCACTGCCACCGGCCTTGTGTGCGACCCCGTTGCCGATCCGTCCCAAACCGGAGACTGGACCGTCAGTTTCATGAACGTTCAGTGCTACGACACGCTCAAGGTCAATGCGATCCTGAAGGAGATCGACGGCAAGACCCACGATGGCGCACGCGAGGCTCCAGTGCCCGCTCTCTTCGGCATGAACTTCCAAGCGGTGAGCGTGGGACAAAAGTTGATCGAGGGGGGCGTCAAGGGCGGATATACCGACGCCGCCGGGACTCCGACGGTCGCCATGCGGCGTGCAATCCAGTTCGTCGATGCCGGCATCGGCCAGATGGTCGACGAGCTCGAGAGGCACAACCTCCTCGATTCGACACTCATCATCATCACCGCCAAGCACGGTCAGTCGCCCATCGATAGGAACCGCTTCTTCCCGATCCCGGGGCCGGGGCAGACCCCCAACGGCACGTCGCCAGCGGACGTGCTGGTGAACGCCAACCCAAACCTCCTGCCTTTCTCGGAATCCCCCCTCAACCCGAACGGGATCGGGCCCACGCAAGATGACGTCTCACTGCTTTGGCTAGCCGATTCGAAGGACACACTGACCGCGGTCGGTTTGTTGGAGAAAAACGCGGCCGCGGCCGGCATCGGCCAGATCTTCTACGGTCCCTCGCTCGAGACCATGTTCAACGCGCCGGGGCTGCCGCCGCAGGGCGATCCCCGCACGCCCGACATCATCGTCCAGCCGGACGTCGGCGTGATCTACACGGGAAGCTCCAAGAAACAGGCCGAGCACGGCGGCTTCGCCCACGACGACACCAACGTCATGCTGCTAGTGTCGAATCCTGGCTTCGAGCCCGGCACAGTGACGAGCTTCGTCGAGACCACTCAGGTGGCTCCCACGATTCTTCAGGCCCTGGGACTCGACCCCGGCAGTCTCGACGCCGTCCGAATAGAAGGCACTCCCGTCCTCCCGGGGTTGAGCCTCAGGTAGGGAGAACACTGTATGAGGCCGTAGGGTCGGAGCGATGGCGACAAAACCCCGGCCCTCGATCCGGTCTCGGTTCTGTGACTCCGGGCACCCTGAGGCTCTTGTGTGCCCGGGGTCCCGGCGCGGGCGGGAATAGCTCAGTGGTAGAGCACGACCTTGCCAAGGTCGGGGTCGCGGGTTCGAATCCCGTTTCCCGCTCCACCGCTCATCCATAGCGATCGGGGGCCCGGCGGCGTAGCCAAGTGGCCAAGGCGGAGGTCTGCAAAACCTCTATTCAGCGGTTCGAATCCGCTCGCCGCCTCCACCCCAACGATTTCGACCCGCTCGGGAACGCCTGAGACGCGGCGCCGCCCGGCCGGCAGTGGGCAAGACCCGCCTGGCGCCGGCTCCGCCACCTGCTCCATTGACCCTCGTGTTTGCTTCGCCCCCTCGCCTCGTCGAAGACGAGGAGACGCCTTGCCATGACTTGGGGTGGAACGAAGCCGCGCGCCGGCTGGAGGACACTCGCCGCGTCTGACGTGCCGAGCGGTGTGTTCCGTCCTTGCCACGCCCGTTCGCTGGAGGGGGCCCTGGACCCGGCGTCCCGGGAAGCTCGAAGCCAAACAGACCTCGCCCCTCGCGCATTGCATTGCGGGCGGGATCATCGTAAACGAGAGCCGGAGGGCCTGACGGGGGCGTGACGAAACTGGCAACCGTAGAGGGCTTAAAACCCTCGGTCCGCAAGGACTTGCAGGTTCGAATCCTGCCGCCCCTACCACCCTTGCCGGCCGCTCCCAGCACCCAGCGTTTGTCGTGCCGGAGCAGGCGGCGCACTCTGCCGGGGCTGGCGACCTTGGCCACAGAGCGTTCGCGACGGCAGAGCCGAGCACTTCGTGCCGGTTCTAGGGATCGACATTCATGATGAGCTCGGCGGGGGCCGTCCTCCACCTGCGACACTCGTGAACTGCGCGAAGTGGAGACATCGGACCCCTTCACCGTACCGGTCTTGCCCTGGGCAGCGGGGCCGCTCCGACGTGCCCCTGAGGTTTGTCGAATGGTCTCAGTTGACCCACTGCGACCCGCGGCAATGGCGCGGCGGGTTTCCGATTGCGCTGGTGTTAAGTTTGCCCATTGCATGTTCCACGGGCAGCTGGGAGCGCCCAGGAATGACGCAGTCTCAGCTGCGTCAAGATCAGGACGAGTGTACCCGTTAGGCACAGGACGTCGGTCCGCCCGCATGGCGCGACATCCTGTTCAACCGGTGCATGAACGCCAGGGGGCATAGGTACAAGTAGGCCGAATCCGCACTGTAACAAAACGAAAATTGCCACTTTTCACTTGACAAGGCTCAGCCGCGAGTTTTACGGTGAGCGGGAAGGCGCTCGAAGCTCGAAGCGCGGAGCAGCTCACGCGGGGAGAAAGGGAAGAGATGGACGACGGCAGTCACGAACGTCAGCCGGAAGACAGCCAGCCGAACCTACCCGTCGAGCGCTGAGCCTCACACGCTTCCGCTCCGCCGAGGCCGTCCGGCCGGCGGCGGAAGCGGAGGATAGTTCCCCTCCACCTTCCTCCGTGCCTTCCGCGTAGCTCTTGTCGAGGCGCCACCGCAGGTCGTCCGTGGTGGACAGACGCGGGGTGGCGCTGTCTGGCCGCCACAGTTCGTCAGAGCTTTGAGCGTGGCGGTGGGGCTGTCCGTCGGCGACTCGAGCGCCGAGGCTCGCCAGGCGGCCGGGAAGGAAGACACGTTGGTCGACGATGATCTAGGCGACGAGCGCCGCCCGAACGACAGCCGGCCGCATCGACCGATCGAACCCTGAGCATCGCCTGCTCTCGTTCTCCTCGGGCACGACGGCCTGTGGCTCAGCGGGGACTCTCGTGCCCCGTTCTCCTCTGCCCTCGGGCAGCTCCCAGACGATCTTCCAGGCCTTCCTCCGGGCGGCGGGCCGCGCGGTGGGGCGCGGACGGCGCGTCTGGCGGAGTGGGGCGATCTTTCACGGAGAACGGGCGATGCGCAGAGCCCAGCGGATGCTCGAGACAAGCGGCTTACTCGAGCTCTCGCTGCGCGCGAGCCAGGGTCGCGTCCGGCGCGTCGGCGTAGAGGCCGGCCGGCCCGTGCGAGGGCGGGGATCACGGCGTGGCGCGTGGCCGCTTCTCGGCTTGTTGATGCTCGGCCTGGTCACCGCCGCGCACGCGGAATCACCGTCCCAAGAGCCAGAGATCCAGGCTCCCAGCCCACCGAGCCGGCCCGAGGCGGTCACGACGGAGCCGCTCGAGGTGCCACCATTGAAACTCCCCGCGTGGCTCGGCGAGATTCTGGGGGGAACGCCGGAACGAGAGGCGGCGCGGCTGCCGGGTTGGTTTCCCCGCTTCTTGGGTGCGCAGGCCACCGCGATCGATCAGTGGGTGCTGCCGTTTCGCAGCCCCTATCGCGACGCCAACAGCTTCAAGGCTAACGGTGACGACGAGATCACGCAGACCTATGGCCTGTACCTGGGCTCCCGACTGACGACGAGACTCCAGCTGTACTTGGACGTCGAGATGTTCAAGGGCGCCGCGATCGGCAATGCGACCGGCCTCGGAGGTCTCACGAACGGGGATGTGGTACGCCAGGGTGCCGTGAACCTGTCCACCGATCCGTACATCGCCCGCGCGTATTTCCGGTACGTCATCCCGCTCTCGTCCGCGACCGAGCGGGTCGACCGCGCCATGGACCATCTGCCCGGCCAGGATCCGGCGCAGCGCGTGGAGATCAAATTTGGGCGCCTTGCCTCCAACGACGACTTCGATCAGAACCGGTATGCCAACAGTACCCGGATCCAGTTCATGAACTGGTCCCTGTGGAACAACTCGGCCTGGGACTACCCGGCCGACACCCGCGGGTTCGACCAGGGGATCATGGTCGCCTGGATCACCCCGACGTGGGCGTTTCGGGGCGGTAGCTACCAGATGCCCACGTTCGCCAACGGCAACACCCTGGACGAGCACATCTGGAATGCCCGGGGCGACGTGGTCGAGCTCACTCTTCAGCCTCGGCCGGACTGGGGAACGGTCGTTCGGCTGCTGGGATACGTCAACCAGGCCCGGATGGGTATCTACCGGGACGCCCTCGCGAAGGCCAAGCAGACCGGCCAGACCCCGGATATCCGCCAGGACGACCACCCGGGCCGGATCAAGTGGGGGGGCGGCCTCAACATCGAGCAGCCGCTGGCCGATGCCGGGGAAACCGGAGTCTTCCTCCGGCTGGGCTACAACGACGGCAAGACCGAGAGCTTCGCGTTCACCGAAGTCGACCGCCTCGCGAGCGTCGGCGGACAGCTCAGCGGGGGGCACTGGGGCCGCCCGACTGACCGGGTGGGGATCGCCTATGCGCTCGACGGGCTCTCGCCCGAGCATCGGCACTACCTCGAGCAGGGCGGCGCCGGCTTCGTGCTCGGCGACGGCCGGCTCAACTACGGGCTCGAGCGGATTCTGGAGGTCTACTACAACTGGCAGCTCCTTCGGTACGTCCATGTCTCGCCCGACTACCAGTACATCGAGAACCCCGGCTACAACCGCGACCGCGGCCCAGCCCACGTGTTCGGTCTGCGGGTCCGCGTGAGTTTCTGAATACGGAGATAAGCATGACGCAAGGGATGCTTCGAGTGTGTCGGATCGCGTTTTTCGCACCGGCCGTGTGGGCTCGCGAATCTGTGATCGACGCGGTCACGACGCGCGATGCGAAGTCAGACGGGTCTACCGGATGACAGTGTAGATTCCGAGCCTCACCGCGGCAGAGCAGCCGTTGGGACACCGCGCCCGCGGCGCTTCGGGGCGGCTCGCGCCGGCTCGCACAAACCGCTCGCCGACGAGGCCAGGCCCGCGACACGTCGCCCAAGGTCGCGCGGGTCGCCGCGAGGCGCGAGCGGCTCGTCCGTGTCGCCGGCGCCGTGAAGAACCGGCAGCCTTCCTTTCTGTCGATGACTCACCCGCGAGCGAGCATGAAAGAGAGGTCTGACCGCGGGGGTATCCGGGGGACGCACCGGCGCCTGCGCCGCCGAAACTCCGGAAAACGCGTATCAACGGTCGCCGCGCATACCTCTGCGCACCCGCCGCGGTCGGATTTAAAATTGGTTTAGAGTGGATTCGAATCCCTCCCCCAGCACCGCGACTCGGCCGACGCGCCCCCCGTCCGCGAGCCCATACTGGGCGACACCCCATGCGGCGGATCCGGCGGGCCTGCCGAAGGCGATAGCCATCCTCGTCGTTCACGGCATCGGCCCGCAGCGTCCGTTCCAGGCTCTGGACAGCTTCACGGGCGGGCTCGTGGGCGCGCTGCGGACTGAGGGCCATGCGGACGACGAGATCGACGTCACTCACGTCAAGCCCGACCCGCCGGGCGATCATTGCATCCGCGTCCAGGTGGCCGGGAAGAAGGGCCGGCCGGGGCTCAACCTCGACATTCACGAGTACTGGTGGACGGGGCTGACCCAGGGCCAGGCGTCCGTCACGGACGTCGCGCGCTGGGTGTTCGCGACCGCGTTCACGCCGCTCCGACGTGTCGCGTTCAACCTCCCGTTACTCGAAGAGCGGGCGCGGGAGGAGCTCCGCCAACGGGGCGCGGCCGAGAGGGGGCCGCCGTTTACCCGCCGACTCGTGGCCGAATTCGCGCGCGAGTTCTGGCGCCTGGTTTACATCGCCGTGCTGTTCGTCGGCGGTGCGGTCGGCGCGGCGCTGCTGGTCGCGTACTCGGGCCTCTTCGCGCGGGATCTGTTCCGCTACGGCGCACGCTGGTACGCGAGCGGGCGAGGCCCGGGCGCCGCCGACCTCGTGACGGTCGTCCTCTTCCTGGCGCTCCTCGGCGCCTTCCTCGCGCTGCTCGGCTCGATTCCGAGGCAGGCGCTCGACCTGCGCCGCGTGGCCAAACGCCTCGGCGAGCGTAACCCGAGCTTCCTCCGGTTCCTCTGGAGTGGCGTCGGCGACGACCGGCTGCTCGGGGCGGCCCGCGGGGCCCGCTGGGCGTCGACGCCCGTGCTGGGGCGCGTGGTCAGGGCATGGGTCCAGGCGGGCGCGGAGCAGAAACGATGGACCGTCGAGATCCCGTCGCGGCGGTATCTCCTGCTCCTCTCCCTCCTCGGCGCCTCGGCGCTGCTGTGGGTGCTCGTCCAGATCGGGCTCGGAGCAGAGCGCTGGTGGATGCCGAGCCAATTCGTCGCGAAGGGGCTGGACGCCCTCTGGCAGCGGGGGAGGCTCCGGCAGATCGGCCTGGCCGGGGGGCTCCTGCTGCTCGCCGTCGTCATCAAGCGAGGCTTCGTGGACTACGTCGCCGACATCGCGCTCTACACCACGGCAGACGACAACTCGCGCTTCTTCGCCAGCCGGCAACTGATCCTGGACGAGGCGACCCGGAAGCTCCGGTGGCTGCTCCGGCAACCCCGCTACGCGAGCGTGGCGCTGGCGGGCCACTCGCTGGGCTCGGCCATCGCCTACGACGCCCTCGACCGGCTCCGCTTCGAGAGCACGCTCCGCACGACCGGCGCCCCCGGGGCGCAGGCCGCCGGCGGAGAGGCTCCGCCGCTCACCCGCGAGGAGTTCGCCCGCCTCCAGACCTTCGTCACCTTCGGCTCGCCGCTCGACAAGATCGTGTACTTCTTCCGTACGACGCTCCGCCCCTACGAGACCGTCCGGGCGCACATCATCAACGAGCTCCACGGCTTCCGCCGACCCGCGGACCTGCTCGCCAGCAGCTGGCGGATCGGCGACGACCCGCCGTTCGATCCGCGCGATGCGCGCGTGCGGTGGCTCAACGTGTATTCCCCGATGGATCCGATCAGCGCCCGGCTATACTCCTTCCGCGACGTGAAGAACGTGCGGCGCTGGTATCCCATCTGGGGCAAGGCGCACACCGACTACTGGCACGACGCGGGGTTTTACGAGGCGGTCCTGGCGTTGCTGTGGGAGGCCGCGTGACGGTCTGGGTGTTCGTGGTGTCGACCTTTCTGGCCGTCGGCGGGGCCCAGGTGGGCGTTGTCGGCCAGGCCCGCCAGAAGGCGTTGGCGAAGTTCGTGTTCCCGACGACGGCGTCCTGCGAGGCGGCGCGGGCAGGGGTGCGCGAGTTCGCCGACACCGCCGGCAAAACGCTCATGATCGGGCGCTGCCAGGAGGAGATGCGCGCGCCGCGGGTCGCGGTCGAGGGCCCGGAGGGCTAGCCCGAGGGCTCGACTGTCTGGGCGGGATAGGTCAGGCGCACGCCGTCCACGCGCGCCCAGGGCGTCAGCCGATGGTGATGACGCCCCCCGTCGAGGATGTGCTCGACCGGCACCTGGCGGACCGTGAGCGCGTCGGCGATCAGCGAGCGGTGGCAGCGCCACGGAACGGCCTCCGCGCACATCACCGCCACTTGCGCGCGGGCGGCCAGGGCGATCAAGGCCTGGAGGCTCTCGGCAAACTCCGGCGTCTGCATGTAGTCCGCGTACCCGCGGAAGCCGGCGTTCCGCCAGGCGGTGTTGACGGAGTCCGGTCGCGGGCGGCGGAGGCCGCCAAGGCCGGGGACGTGCGCGTACCCGATTCCCGCCGGCCGGAGCGCCTCGGGCAGGGCCTCGCGGTTGTACTGGGGATTGCGCCGCGACCGGGGGACCGTGCGCGTGTCCACCACGTGAGTCACCCCGTGGGCGCGCAGGAGCCCGAGGAACTCGTCGAGGGGCCGCGTGCTATGGCCGATCGAGTAGACGGTCATGGCCTATGATTGTCGTCAGAGACGGCGTACGAACCGGAGGACCGACCGATGACGGAGCACCGCCACGCCACCGTCCGGCCCGTCGCCGAAGAGGCGGCGACCGGCAAGGTGGCCAAGATCTTCGCCGACATCAAAGAGACCAAGGGCCTCGACTCGGTGCCGAACTTCTGGCGCGTCCTGGCGACGAACCCAGACCACCTGGAGATCGTCTGGACCCGCCTGAAGGCCATCATGCACCCTGAGGCCACCGGCCGGAAGTCGAAGCTCGACCCGCTCACTCGCGAGATGCTGGCGCTCGCCGTGTCGGCGACGAACGGCTGCGCCTACTGCATCAACTCCCACACCGCCGCGCTTCGCAAGCTCGGCCTCGACGCCGAGGGGCTCGGTGAAGTCATGGCGATCGTGGGGCTGTTCAACTCGACCAACGCGATCGCCGACGGCTATCAGGTCGAGCCCGACGTCCTGCCGCCGCTCGAGTGACCCCCGGCGCGCGACACTCTGCGGCGGGGCCGCCCCGCCTGCAGGGCGCTCGTGACGGGAGCGGGCCCAGGAGGGCCACACATGCGGACCGCAGTACTCGGTGCCGGGATCATGGGAACGGGGATCGCCCAGGTCTGCGCGGAGGCGGGCCTCGACGTGGTTCTCGAGTCGCGCAGCCTGGCGAACCTCGAGGCGGCGCGCGAGCGGATCAGGAAAAACCAGCGCGAGCTCGTGGCCGCGGGCCTTCTGGGCGAGCGAGAGGCGAGCGCCGCCCTCGCGCGGGTCCGCCTGAGCCAGGACCTGGGGGAGGCCGTCGGCGGCGCAGATTTCGTCTCTGAGAATATTCCGGAGGATCTCGGGCTTAAGCAGTCGTTTTTTCGAGAGTTGTCTCGCCTGGCGGGACCCACCACGATTCTCTCCACGAACACGTCCGGGCTGTCGATCACGGCGATCGCTGCCGGGGTCGACCGGCCCGAGCGGGTCGTCGGCTTCCACTGGCTCAACCCGCCGCACCTCATGCTGCCGGTCGAGGTCACCCGCGGCGAGAAGACCTCTGAGGAGACCATGGGGGCGACGGTCGCTTTCGCCGAGCGCCTCGGGCGCCGGCCGCTCAGGGTCGAGCGCGACGCGCCCGGCTTTCTCTGGAACCGGCTGCAGATGGCCCTGCTCCGGGAAGCGCTCCACATCGTGGAGCAGGGGATCGCCACGCCGGAAGCGGTCGACCAGGCGGTCGAACTCGGCCTCGGGCTCCGCTGGGCGGCCGTCGGGCCGTTCCGCATCGCGGACCTTGCCGGGCTCCCGACCTTTCGGGCGATCGCCGCCTACGTGTATCCGGAGCTCTCGAGCGCGGCCACCCCTCAGACCCTCCTGGAGGACTCGATCCGCCGCGGCCACACGGGCGCCCGCGCCGGCCGCGGCTTTTACGTCTACCCTCCCGGCGCCCACGAGTCCCTGATCGGCCGCCGTGACGCCCGCCTGATCGCCCTCCGGCGGCTGCTGGCCCGGGACGGCCCGCCCGAGCGGACTCTATAGCGTCGCCTCAGTCGATCAACAGGACGGCCGTGCCCTCGACCCGGTCGGCGGCCAGGTCCTGGAGCGCGCGGTTGGCGTCCGTCAGGACGTAGCGCTGGACGCGAGGCCGGATCGGGATCGCCGCCGCCTCGGCCAAGAGCGCCTCGCCGTCTGCCCGCGTGTTGGCGGTCACGCTCCGGAGGGTCTTCTCCCAGAAGAGGTGCGGCTCGTAGGCCATCGCGGGGACTTCGCTCATGTGGATCCCGGCCAGCGCGAGAGTCCCGCCCCTGTCGAGGCCCCGGAGGGCGACCGGGACCAGCTCGCCCGACGGGGCAAAGACGATCGCCGCGTCCACCTTGGTGGGGAACGCCGCGCCGGGGCCGCCCGCCCAGACCGCGCCCAGCTCGAGCGCGAGCCGCCGGTGGGCCGGGTCGCGGGTCGAGACGTAGACCATGCAGCCCCAGTGCCGGGCGATCTGCACGGTGACGTGCGCCGAAGAGCCGAAGCCCCAGAGGGCCAGCCGCCCGCCGCGCGGGATCTCGCTGCGGAGCAGCGCGCGGTAGCCGATGATCCCCGCGCACAAGAGCGGCGCGGCTTCGGCGTCGTCGATCCCCGGGGGGATGGCGTAGGCGAAGGCGTCTGGGACCAGCGCGTACTGGGCGAAGCCGCCGTCATGGGTCCAGCCCGTGTAGGCCGAGGCCTCGCAGAGGTTCTCGCGGCCGGCGACGCAGAAGCGGCACGTCCCGCAGGTCTGGCGGAGCCAGGCGACGCCCACCCGGTCTCCGCGCCTGAACCGGTGCGCGCCCGTTCCGAGCGCCTCGACCTCGCCGACGGCCTGGTGCCCAGGGATCAGGGGCAGGCGGCGGGGGGCAAGGTCGCCCTCGATCACGTGCAGATCGGTCCGGCAGGTCGCGCAGGCACGGACCCGCACCCGCAGCTCGCCCGGCCCCGGCTCGGGGGTCGGGAGCGCGGTCGCGCCGAGCGGCGCCGAGGCGATCGGCGCCTGGGCGCGGAGGAGCATCGCCCGCATCAGCCGCCGCGGTCGGCGCGGCGGCGATGCGCGGCGTAGGCCTCGAAGACGCGGCGGTTCATCTCGCGGCAGGCCTCCGCCGCCCGAACGCGGCGCGCGGGCGTGTCGGCCAGGAGGAGCAGCGCCTGCTGCCCGATCGCCGCGTGGCGGTACTCGTCGGGCAGGATCGCCGTCCGATAGAGGCGGGCCGTCTCGGGATCGACCGGCTCGGCGAGCCGGATGAGCATCTCGAAGCCGTCGCACGACTGCGTCTCCCCCGCGAACTGGAACATCGCGAGCTTCTCGAGGGTCGGCCGCGCGCGCGCCGCCCGGAGCCAGTCGAAGAGCGCCTCCCACTCGGGCAGCGGCTCCCAGGCGTCGGGGTCCTCGCCCAGCTCGCGGAGCCGGTGGCGCAGGAGCTGGTAGTGGCGCTGCTCGTCGTCGAGCTGGCCGGGGAGCATTCCGCGGAGCTCGCGCTCCCGGACGGAGGGAATCCACGCCGCGATCAGCTCCGCCGCGCGGAGCTCGTTATAGACGCCCTGCCGCATCCGGTATCGGAGCTGGCGCTCCAGGGTCTCGCGGGGGGCGGTGGGATCGAGGCGGACATCGCGCCCGACCCAGAACGCGCGGTTTTCCGCGGCGAGCTGCCTGACGAACTCTCTGGTCTCGGTGTCCACGCGCCCGGATCCCTCGCGCCGGCCGACGGCGACAGCCACGGACGCTAGCAGGCGTGGCCTCCGGCCGTCAAGGACGCTGCCGTGTATACTCCATGGGGATGTTTCGGTCTCCCGGCGCGATCGCGTTCCACGTGGGGCCGCTGACGATTCGGTGGTACGGCGTCCTCATGGCCACCGCGATCCTCGTCGGGTTCTGGCTCGCCGACCGCGCCGCCAAGCGCGAGGGCGTCTCCGCCGACAAGCTCCTCAACGCCGGGCAGTGGGCGATCATCGCGGGACTCGTGGGCGCCCGGATCTACGAGGTCATCTTCAACTGGGACTACTACGGCCAGCACCCCTGGAAGATCCCGGCGGTCTGGGAGGGTGGGCTCGCGATCCACGGCGGCCTCATCGCCGGCATCCTCACCGGCCTCTGGGTCGCCCGCCGGGAGGGGCTGCCGATCCGGCGGTCGCTCGACATCGTCGCGCCGAGCATCGCGATCGGCCAGGCCATCGGGCGCTGGGGCAACTTCTTCAACGAGGAGGCCTTCGGGACCCCCACCGACCTGCCCTGGAAGCTTTACATTTCCCCGCAGAACCGCCCCCTGCAGTACGCGGGGAACGAGTACTTCCACCCGACCTTCCTCTACGAGTCGCTCTGGGACGCGCTCGTGTTCGTCCTACTGATCGGCGCGCGGCGGCGGCTCGCCGATCGGCCGAGCGCGGTCTTCTACCTCTACATCGGCCTCTACTCCGTCGGCCGCTTCCTGATCGAATCGATCCGCGTCGACAGCTTCTGGGTGGGCTCCTTCCGTGTCCCCCAGCTCGCGAGTCTCGTCGGCATCGCGCTGGCGCTCGGCGGCCTCCTCTTCGCCTGGACCGGGAGGAAGGTCGCCGCCTGACCCCGCCGCCCCCGCTCCCGGGCGGACCCGGGCGCTGTGGTACACTCATCCGAGTATGTCCATCATCTTGAAAAGAAAAGCCGAGACCCTCCTTGCCCAAGAGCAGGGCACGATCCGGAAGGACTGGGGGGGCCGGCTCCGGTTCGCCCTCGTCTACCCGAACAGCTACGCCGTGGGGATGTCAAACCTCGGGTTCCAGGCAATCTACCGGCACCTGAACCAGATCCCGGACGTCGTGTGCGAGCGTGTCTTCTTCCCGGACCCCGCCGACCTCGAGGAGCACCGCCGCACTCGGACCCCGCCGCTCTCCCTCGAGTCGGGCCGCCCCCTCGCCGACTTCCACCTGGTGGGCTTCTCGATCACCTACGAAGGCGACTTCATCAATACGCTCAGGCTGCTCGGCATGGCCGGCGTCCCGCTCCGGCCGGCGGACCGGGCGCCCCACGACCCCTTGATCCTGATGGGGGGCGTGTGCGCCTTCTCGAACCCCGAGCCGGTCGCGCCCTTCATGGACGTCATCGTGGTCGGGGAGGGCGAAGAGCTCGTCCGGGAGATCGTCGAGTGCTGGCGCGAGGTGGGGACGGACCGGGCGGCGCTCCTCGGCCGGCTCGGGGCGCTGCCGGGGATCTACCTGCCGGACCGCTACCTGGTCCGCCATACCGCCGAGGGGACGGTCGACGAGGTGGTGCCGGCCCCGGGCGCGCCGCCGATCGTGGTGAAGCGCCGGCTCCGGGACGTCAACGCCTTTGAGACGATCTCGACCGTGCGGACGCCCAACGCCGAGTACGGCCACATGGCCCTTCTCGAAGTCGGCAAGGGGTGCGGCCGCGGCTGTCGGTTCTGCCTCGAGGGCGAGATCTACCGCCCGGTCCGTCACCGGAGCCTGGAGTCCTTGCGCGCGTCGGTCGCGAAGCTCGCCCAGGAGTCCCGGCGCGTCGGGCTCGTCGGCGCGTGCGTCTCCGACTATCCGTGGATCGGCGATCTGATGAAGGTGCTGAACGAGTACGGCGTCGAAGTGTCGATCTCGTCCTTGCGCGCGGACAGCCTCACCGAGGACCTGGTGGCCGCGCTGCAGCGGGGGGGCCACCGGACGCTCACGATCGCCCCCGAGGCGGGCACGGAGCGGCTCCGGCGCGTGATCCGCAAGGCGATCACGGACGAGCAGCTCTACACGGCCTGCGACCTCGTGCGCCGGTACGGCATCCCGAATCTCAAGTGCTACTTCATGATCGGGCAGCCCACCGAGACCCGAGAGGACGTGGAGGCGATCGTGGACCTCGCGGGCCGGCTCCTGGAGCGGCTCCGGGTCCTGGACCCCTCAGGGAAGCCGTTCGGCCGGCTGACGCTCTCGGTGTCTTCCTACGTGCCGAAGCCGTGGACGCCGTTCCAGTGGGCGTCCTTCGACGGCGTGGCGTCGCTCCAGGAAAAGCTCGCGATCATCAAGGACGGCACGCGGCGGTTCTCCAACGTCCGCGTCCTCCACGAGAACCCGCGCGAGGCCGCGCTCCAGGCCCTCCTGGCCCGCGGCGACCGCCGGGTGGCCGACTTCCTCGAGCTGGCGGCGCGGCTCGACGGGGACTGGCGGCGCGCGCTCCGCGAATGGCCGGGCGCACCCGACTTCTACACGACGCGGGAGCGCCCGCTTGACGAACGCCTGCCGTGGGATCATTTTGAGGTGGGCGTCACGAAGGCCGGCCTGCTGCGTGAATGGCGGCGCGCCGTGGCCCCCGAGGTTCGACAAGGGGCGTAGGGCGATGGCGGAACAGACTCCTCCTGGGCAGTGCATGCTCTACTCGTTCTTCAGGGCGACCCACGCCTGGGCGGCGGCCCCCAAGGCCGAACGGGGCCGGGCGATCGCCGAGTACCTGGCCGCCGTCGACGACTTCAAGGGGCGGCTCACGCTCCGACCGTATTCCACGATCGGCCTCCGACGGGACACGGACTTCCTCCTGTGGGTGTCCGCGCCGGAGCTCGGGCCGATCCAGGAGCTCATGGAGACGCTCCGGAAGACGGGGATGGCGCCGTACCTGGACAACACGTACAGCTACCTCGCCGTGACGCGCGAGTCCCAGTACGTCAAGGCGCACACGGAGGACGAGGTCCAGGTGACGATGGAGCCCGGCCGCTCGAAGTATCTCTTCGTCTACCCGTTCGTGAAAACCCGGGAGTGGTACCTGCTGCCCATGGAGGAGCGGCGGCGCCTGATGGCGGAGCACATCCGGACCGGTCACAAGTTCCCGGCGATCCGGATCAACACCGCGTACTCGTTCGGGCTCGACGACCAGGACTTCGTCGTCGCCTTCGAGGGCGACGATCCGAAGGAGTTCGTGACGCTCCTCATGCGCCTCCGCGAGACGGACGCCAGCCGCTACACGGTGCGGGACACGCCCCAACACACCTGCGCGCGGAAGCCGCTCGAAGCGATCCTCGCGGCGCTCGGCTAGACTCTCCGCCATGGCGACGAAGGTCAAGGTCGCGGCGACCGCCGACCTCCCACCCGGACGGGCGTGCGTGGTAGAGGCTGCCGGCAAGGCGATCGCGCTCGTGAACGCGGCCGGGCAGCTCTACGCCGTCGACAACGCCTGCATGCACCGCGGGGGCCCGGTCGGCGACGGGTCGCTCGACGGTCTCGTGCTGACGTGCCCCTGGCACGGCTGGCGCTGGGACGTGACGACGGGGGCGAACGTGAATAACCCCGCCGTCAAGCTCGCCTGCTACCCGGTGACGGTCGAGCACGGCGCGGTCTGGGTCGAAGTGTGACGCCGCTCTCCGACACCTTCGGCCGGGCGCTCAGGAACCTCCGGATCTCGGTCACGGACCGGTGCAATCTCCGCTGTCAGTACTGCATGCCCGAGGAGGACTATGTCTGGCTCGCGCGCGAGAACATCCTCCAGTTCGAGGAGGTCGGCGCGCTCGTCGACGTCTTCGCCGACCTCGGGGTCGACAAGGTGCGGCTGACCGGCGGCGAGCCGCTACTCCGGCGGGACCTTGCCGACCTGGTCCGGCTCCTCGCGCGGAAGCCCCGGATCCGGGATCTGGCGCTGACGACCAACGGCGTGCTGCTCGCCGAGCACGCGCCGGCGCTCCGCGCCGCCGGTCTCCACCGCGTGACCGTGAGCCTCGATACGCTCCGGCCCGAGCGCTTCCGCGCGCTCACGCGACGCCCGAACCACGCGCAGGTGCTGGAGGGACTGCGGGCGGTGGCGGCGGCGGGGTTCAGCGGGACCAAGGTCGATACGGTCGTCATGCGCGGGGTCAACGAAGATGAGCTCGCGGACCTGATCGAGTACGGCAAGACGGTGGCGGCCGAGGTCCGCTTCATCGAGTACATGGACGTGGGCGGCGCGACGCGCTGGTCGATGGAGGCGGTCGTCTCGCGCGCGGAGATGCTCAAGTCGCTCGAGCGCCGCTACGGCCGGATCGACCCCGTCGTCGAGGCGAGCTCGGCGCCCGCGGACCGGTACCGCCTCCCCGACGGCACCGTGTTCGGGATCATCTCGTCGACGACGGCGCCGTTCTGCGAGAGTTGCGACCGGAGCCGGCTGACGGCGGACGGCGTGTGGTATCTCTGCCTCTACGCGCTCCGGGGCATCGACCTGCGCGGACCGCTCCGGCAGGGGGTGTCCGCGGCGGAGCTCAAGGCGCTCATCACTGGGAGCTGGCGCGCGCGGGACGACCGGGGCGCCGAGGAGCGGCTCCGGAATCGGCATCGCACGCCGCTCATCCCGCTCACCGAGCTCAAGCGGGACCCCCACCTCGAGATGCACACGCGCGGCGGCTGAGCCCCCCCGGCCGGCCGCGGGCCCCCCGCCGCCTGGCGCCGGCCCGCGTCAGTCGAGGGGCGGGCGGGCCCGGGCCCAGGGCTGGGCCGCCTCGAAGCCCGCCGCCGCCCGCAAGACCAGCGAATCGGCGTGCCAGCGGCCGACGATCTGGAGCCCGACCGGCAACCCGTCCGTGGTGAAGCCGCACGGGACCGAGGCCGCCGGCTGGCCCGTCAGGTTGAACGGAAACGTGAATTCGAGCCGGTGGTGCATCGTGGGCGTCCGCCGCCCACCGATCTCCCTCGGGCCCTGGTGCGGCCCGGACTCGGCCGACCACGCCGGGACCGGCATCTGCGGCGTGACCAGGAGGTCGCAGCTCTCGAAGAACTTGGAGACCTGGCCGTAGAAGACGCTTCGGGCGAGGAGCGCCCGGGCGTGGTCGATCGCCGAGATGCCGCGCGCGAAGTCGATCATCTCCATCAGGCTCGGCTCGGTCCACTCTGGACGCTCTCGGGCGCGATCGATCTGGCGACCGGCGACCTGGACCTCGTAGATCACGCGGTGGAAGTCGGTCGGATCGGGCCAGCCGGGAGCGCGCTCCTCGACGCGGGCGCCCAGCTCCGTGAAGCGCCGCACCGCCGCCGTCGCGATCCGGCGCACCTCGGGATCCACGGCGGCGTAGCCCAGGTCGGCGCTCCAGACGACGCGGAGTCCCTTGAGGTCGCCGTCGCAGGCCGCGAGGTAGTCCTCGGGGGGCGCGTCGATCGACAGGGGATCGCGCGGGTCGGGCCCGGCCATGGCCTGGAGCAGGAGGGCGGCGTCCCGGACGGCCCGCGCCATCGGGCCCGCGTGCGCGCGCGCCGCCCAGTAGTCGGGGCTCGGGTGGTACGGCACCCGCCCGAACGAGGGCTTGAGGCCGACCACCCCGCAGAGGGCCGACGGGATGCGGATCGAGCCCGCGCCGTCCGTCCCGTGGGCGAGGGGACCGAGCCCGGCGGCGACGGCCGCGCCCGCGCCGCCCGACGAGGCGCCCGAGGTGCGGTCGAGCTTCCACGGGTTGCGACAGGGCGGGCCCAAGAGGTTGTCGCAGCTGTCCTTGTGGCCGAAGCTCGGCGTGTTGGTCTTCCCGAGCAGGACCGCCCCCGTCGCCCCCAGGCGGGCGGCGACCGCGCCGTCGGCCTCGGGCAGGTGGGTCTCGAACCACTTGGAGCCGTAGGTGGTGCGGATGCCGGCCGTCGGCTCCAGATCCTTCAGCGAGTACGGAATTCCGTCGAGGGGGCCCCGGAGCTCGCCGCGGCGCGATCGTTCCTCGGCGGCCCGGGCCTGCCGCCGCGCGAGGTCGGCGGTGACGGTCAGGTACGCGTTGAGCCGCGGGTTGAGCCGGTCGATGCGGGCGAGCACGGCATCGCAGAGCTCCACGGGCGAGAGAGCCCGCGCGCGGATGAGCCGGCCCAGCTCGGTGGCCGGCGTGAAGCAGAGCTCGGTGGCGTCCACGAAGCACCCTCCCTGACCGGCGGTGTCTCTGGCGTTGCGCGGCGGGGCTACGGCAGCGGGGCCGGCAGGTCGGAGGCACCCATGAGGTACGTGTCAACCCCACGGGCCGCGCTGCGACCCTCGGCGATCGCCCAGACGATCAGCGACTGGCCCCGCTGCATGTCGCCGCAGGCGAACACGCCGGGCACGCTCGTCATCCAGTCGGCGTCGCGCCAGACGGTGCCGCGCTCGGTGAGCCTGACTCCGAGCTCCTCGAGCAGGCCCGGGCGCTCGGGTCCGAGGAAGCCCATGGCCAGCAGCACCAGGTCGGCGGCCAGCGTGAACTCGCTACCGGGAACGGGCGTGAAGTCGAGCCGCCCGCCCTCGCGGACCATCTCCACGCGGACCCCGTGCAGCCGCCGGACGTGCCCGTCGGCGTCGCCGGTGAAGCGCTCGGTCGCCACGGCGTAGACGCGCTCACCGCCCTCCTCGTGGGCCGAGGAGACCCGGAAGATATTGGGCCACTGGGGCCAGGGGTTGTCGGGGGCGCGGCGGTCGGGCGGCCGCGGCAGCAGCTCGAGCTGGTGCACGGAGCGCGCACCCTGGCGGTGCACGGTGCCGAGGCAGTCGGCGCCGGTGTCGCCTCCGCCGATGATCACGACGTGCTTGCCGTGCGCGGTGATGAACCGGTCGTCGGGGACCGGGTCGCCCTCGCAGCGCTTGTTCTGAAGCGTCAGGTACTCCATCGCGAAGTGGATGCCCCGAAGCGCGCGCCCCGGGACCGGGAGATCCCGCGGCCAGCAGGCGCCGCCGGCCAGGACGATCGCGTCGAAGTCTCGCCTGAGGTCCGCGACCGGCACGTTGACGCCGACGTGGGCGCCCGTCCGGAAGAGGACGCCCTCCTTCTCGAGGAGCTGAAGGCG
>WNFT01000238.1_pt1 | contig 42556 bp, 24 predicted proteins | sample 5400191 | NCBI WGS metagenome assembly WNFT01 (sample SAMN13153359, study PRJNA577476) | soil metagenome | isolation source: 80 cm saprolite under Madrone tree | place: USA:California | collected 2016-06-14 | reverse complement strand
CGTCGGCTTCCTCTACGCCTGCGTCGCCAACATCGTCACCTGGAGCCTGGGCGTGAACCGAGTGGCCGCCGCCGCCGCGGCCGAGGGCGCGGCGCCGGCCGTGCTCGGCCGCCTCCACCCACGGTTCGACACGCCCTGGGCCGCTTTCGTGATCATGGGCCTCATCAGCACGGTCCTCCTCGTCGGCAACGCGGCGCTCTCCTCACGGGCCGACAACGTCTTCTGGATGGTCTTCAAGCTCTCCGGGGTCTGCTTCCTGGTCTCCTACCTCCTGATCTTTCCCGCCTTCGTGCTCCTCCGCCGCCGGCGGCCGGAGCGGCCGCGTCCCTACCGCATGCCGGGAGGGTTCCCGGCGGCCTGGTTGGCCTCCGTCTTCTGCACCGCCCTCGTGGCGATGGCGATCCTGCTGTTCTTCCGGCCCGCTCCCACCGCGGAGGATCCCGCGGCCGCCCTCCGGGAGACCTGGCTTCTCCTCGGCGAGACCCTGCTCACCCTGGCAGTGGGCCTGGCCTTTCTGCCCCGCGTCCGCGGGGGCGACCCGCCGCTTGTTGACAGCGGCCCCGAGGCGCAATAGCGTCGCGCGTGATGAGCGCGCTCACGCCCCGGCCCCGCGAAGGATGCCGGTGGGACCTCGTGAGCCTGGGCGAAGTCATGCTCAGGCTGGACCCCGGGGACGGCCGCATCCACACCACCCGTGCCTTCCAGGTCTGGGAGGGCGGCGGGGAGTACAACGTCGCCCGCGGGCTGAAGCGCTGCTTCGGCCTCGACACCGCGGTCGTGACCGCCCTCGTCGACAACCCGGTGGGCCGCCTCGTGCAGGATCTGATCTATCAGGGCGGGGTCGACGCGTCGCACCTGTGGTGGGTCAAGGACGACGGGGTGGGCCGCAGCGCCAGGAACGGCCTCAACTTCACGGAGCGCGGCTTCGGCGTGCGCGCCGCCCTCGGCTGCTCGGACCGCGGCCACACCGCGGTCTCGCAGCTCGAGCCGGGCGACGTGGACTGGGAGACGCTCTTCGGCAAGGAGGGCGCCCGCTGGTTCCACACCGGGGGTATCTTCGCCGCCCTCTCCGAGACCACTCCCCTCGTGGCCAAGGAGGCGATGGCCGCGGCCCGCCGCCACGGCACCATCGTCTCCTACGACCTGAACTACCGGCCGTCCCTCTGGAAGTCGATCGGGGGACAGAAGCGGGCCCAGGAGGTGAACCGGGAGCTGGCTCCCCTGGTGGACGTGATGCTCGGCAACGAGGAGGACTTCACGGCCGCCCTCGGCTTCGCGGTGGAAGGCCTCGACGAGAATCTCTCGGCCCTCGACCCCGGCGCCTTCCGGAAGATGATCGAGCAGGCGGTGAAGGCGTTCCCGAACTTCGCGGTCGTCGCCACCACCCTGCGCAACGCCCGAACCGCGACCATCAACGACTGGGGGGCAGTCTGCTACCACGATGGGCGGCTCTACCAGGCCTGGAGCCGGGAGGGCATGGAGATCTACGACCGCGTGGGGGGTGGCGACTCCTTCGCTTCCGGCCTCATCTACGGGTTCCTCACGGGCAAGGGGGCGCAGTGGGCGGTGGAGTGCGGAGCCGCCCACGGGGCGCTCGCCATGACCACCCCCGGCGACACCACCATGGCCACCCTGGCCGAGGTGGAGCGGGTCATGAAGGGAGGCGCGGCCCGGGTGGCGCGCTGAGCACGGCATGAGCAAGCACGACGTCCTGGCGCAGATCCGGGAGGTGGGCCTCGTCCCCGTGATCCGGGCGGAATCGCCCGAGGTGGCGGGCCAGGCCATCGAGGCCATCCGGGCGGGCGGAGTCCCCATCCTCGAGATCACGATGACCGTCCCCGGGGCGATCCGCCTGATCGAGGAGATGGCGGGCCGCTACGGCCGAGACACGATCGTGGGGGCGGGGACCGTGCTCGACCCCGAAACGGCGCGGGCCTGCATCCTGGCCGGGGCCCGGTTCGTGGTCAGCCCGTCCCTGAACCCGGAGACGATCGCCTGCTGCCGGCGGTACGGGGTGGCGGTGCTCCCCGGAGCCCTCACTCCCACCGAGGTGGTCGCGGCCTGGCAGGCCGGAGCCGACATGGTGAAGGTGTTCCCGGCGGGGGCGGTGGGCGGGCCCAGCTACATCAAGGCCCTGAAGGCCCCCCTCCCCCAGATCGACCTCGTGCCGACGGGAGGGGTGTCCCTGAAGACGGCCGCGGACTTCATCAAGGCCGGGGCCACGGCCCTCGGGGTGGGGGCCGACCTGGTTGACACGAAGGCACTCCAGGAGGGGCGCGCGGCCGAGATCACCCGCAAAGCCCGGGAGCTCGTGGAGATCGTGAAGACGGCGCGCGGCTCGGGCCCGCCTTGACAGTCCTCCGGCCCGAGCGCACAATTTTTCGGGTCAGCGTCCATGGAACACACGCTTGTTCTGAACGCGACCTACGAGCCCCTGCGGATCGTGTCATGGCAGAAGGCCATGACCATGCTCTTCCAGGGCAAGGTCGAGGTCATCGCCGTCTATGACCGGGAGATTCGCGGCGTCACGGTGCGGGTAAAGCTGCCTTCGGTGCTGCGCCTGCTCCGTCACGTCCGGATGAAACGCCCCTTTGCCGACATCCCTTTCTCTCGCGCCAACGTCTACACCCGCGACGACCACCGCTGCCAGTATTGCGGCCACCGCCTTCCGCCCGGGCAGCTCACCTTCGACCACGTGATCCCGGTGGCGCGCGGCGGCCACAAGGGATGGGACAACATCGTCACCTGCTGCATCCCCTGCAACCGCAGGAAAGGAGACCTCACCCCCAACGAGGCCGGCTTCCGCCTCCTGCGCAGACCCCGCCGCCCCGCCGCCCTGCCGCACCTCACGCTGAGCCTGGGCCTTCATCGCGCCCCCGAGAGCTGGCGCGATTATCTGCTCTGGGACATCTCCCTGGATCAGGCCTGACCCCCGCTTCCCCATCCGCCCAATGAGCCTCAAGGGCGACCTCAAGACGATGGCGCTCCCCGACATCCTTCAATGGATCGCGGTGGGCCAGAAGACGGGTACCCTCCAGGTCGAGCGCCGCTCCATCAAGAAGCGGATCATCGTGCGGGACGGGCTCATCTTCTCTTCCTGGTCCAACGATCCCCGGGAGTCCCTGGGCCAGTTCTTGATCCGCCTCCGCCTCGTCTCCGAGGAGCAGCTCTTCAAGGCGCTCCTCGCCCAGGAGGAGAAGGGGCGCCTCATCGGCTCCATCCTGGTGTCCGAGGGCATCCTCAGCGAGGAGGACCTGCGCCAGGCCTTGAAGGCCAAGGCGGAGGAGACGATCTACGACCTCTTCCTCTGGCCGAGGGGCGCCTTCGAGTTCAAGGAAGGCGACTTCCCCCAGGACGTCCTGATCGCCTTCGAGACCGCGGTCACCCCGGTGATCATGGAGGGGATCCGGCGGGTCGACGAATGGCAGCGCATTCGCGCGGTCTTCCCCACCATGGAGACCACCTTCAAGCTGCGGGGGGTTCCCCAGACGATCCACGATCCCCTCGACCGCCAGGTCCTGGCCCTGATCGCGTCCGGCAAGAGCATGGCCGCCATCAGCCTGGAGCTGCGCCGTTCGGAGTTCGAGACCGCGGCCATCTTCTTCGACCTCCACGCGCGGGGGCTGGTCGCGGTGGACCAGGTGCAGGACGAGGCGAAGGGCCCCGACCCGGTGGGGGCCATCCAGGGGCTCCTGAGCCTCGCGTATCAGCGGCTGCAGGAGAAGCGCTACGACGCCGCGGTGCAGGCCTATGAGGAGGTCCTCGCCCTCGACCGGCTCAACCAGCACGCCAAGAAGGGGCTCATCTCGGCCATGGAGGCCCGCCAGCGCGAGAAGGCGGTCAAGACGGTGCCCCTCGACAAGGTGCCCCACCTGATGATGGACCTGGCGACCCTCACCCGCGAGAACTTCGACTCCCAGGAGGGCTTCGTCCTCTCCCGGGTCAACGGCGAGTGGGACGTGCAGTCGATCCTGAAGCTCTGCCCCATGGCGGAGGAGGACGCGCTGCTGATCTTCGCGCGGCTCCTGGAGCGCAAGGTCATCGAGCTGCGCTGAGAGGGAAGGCGCAGGACGGCGCGGGCGCTCACGAACAACGCCGCAGGACATGGTTGGTGATGGCCTGGGAGGAGGGCGGGTTCTCGCCGAGGCCCAGGGTGTGCAGCATCTCGTGAATGAGCACGATCTCCGCGAAGCGAGACTCGCCGGCCCTCCACTCGCGCTCGAACCGCTCGCGGCAGAGGTAGACCACGCGATGCCCTTGCCCGGTGAAGGCGAGCACGCCGTCGCGGCGGCACGTGGCCTGGCCCGTTCCGTCGTAGAAGACGACCAGCTCGAGATAGCTCTGTCCGGACATTCCCAGCTCCCTTAGCCTCTCCTGCAAGGGGCGGCCCCGCTCGTCGCGGAAATCAGCGAAGACCGTCTGGCAGCGCGCGCTCTCCAGCCGGCGGGCCGCCCCGTCCAGGGCCCATTGGAGCGTCGGCCGGAACGCCTTGGCCAGGTAGACGCGGGGCCAGAGTCCTCGACCGGGGCCACCCTCGGAAGCAAGCGCCCCCGACGACGCCCCGCCCAACACGAGGCCCGACGCCTGGAACAGGGCGAGGGCGAGCCCCAGGGTGCGACCTTCAAGACCACGCATGAGCGGCTCCCTTCTCCGGCGAGCCGCTTGGCCAAGCGCGAACCGGTGCTAGACTCGTCCGACTAGACGAAGCCCAACCCCGGCAAGTTGTTCCGGATCCGTACCGTTTTCATTCCTCATCGAGAGCGCGCGATGCGCCTGCGCTTCGGGAACTGCGTCCTCGACTCCGAGCTCCACGAGCTGACGTGCGAGGGGCGTCCGGTCGCCCTCTCCCCGAAGGCCTTCCGTGTCCTGGAGGTGCTGGCGGAGCGCCGGCCGAGGGTGGTGGCGCATTCGGACCTCCGCGGGCTGGTGTGGCCGGACACCACGGCGGGGGGCACGACCCTCGCCCGCCTCGTCAACGAGGTCCGCGGGGCCATCGGCGACCCCGCCCGGGGGCCGAAAGTCATCCGGACCGTGCCCCGGGTCGGCTATGCGTTCGCCGGCCCGGCGCGCGAAGAGAAGAAGGCAGGACCGGACGCGTCGGCCCGCTGCGTCCTTCAGTGGGGACTCCGTCAGGTTTCCCTCGCCCCCGGGGAGAACGTCATCGGGCGTGCGGCCGAGGCCCTGATCTGCGTCGCGTCACCGAAGGTCTCGCGCCGGCACGCGCGCATCCTCGTGGCCGGGGGACAGGCCACCCTCGAGGACCTCGATAGCAAGAACGGCACCTACCTCGGAGGCCGGAGGATCGAAGGACCGCAGGAGCTCAAGCACGGCGATCGCATCACGGTGGGGCCCGTGCTCCTCGTCTTTTGCGTCTCGAATGCCGAGGAAACCGTCTCGTCGGGAGATTGAACGGATGACCGCGGGCGGTCGGACGGGCCCCAGAGCTCCCGCAGGCGCCGCTCGCGCCCGCAGCCCGCGCGGTAGGACCAGTAGCGGCGGAAGCTCTTGATGTAGAAGTCCTGGTGATACTCCTCGGCCGGGTAGAAGGCCTTGAGAGGTGCGATCTCGGTCACGACCGGTCCGGGGAGCCGGCCCGACCTCTCCAGGCCCTCCCGGGAGGCGAGAGCGGCCCGCCGCTGAGCGTCGCCTTCGTAGTAGATCGCCGTGCGGTACTGCCTCCCCCGGTCGCAGAACTGCCCGGCCCCGTCGAGGGGGTCGATGTTCCTCCAGAAGACCTCGAGGAGCTGTTCGTACGAGACCTTGCCGGGATCGAAGACGACCTGGACGGCCTCGGCGTGCCCCGTGACGCCCGACGCGACCTGCTCATACGTCGGGTTCACCACGTTCCCGCCGGCGTAGCCCGACGTCGTGGACACGACTCCGGGGATCTTGTCGAAGGGCGGCTCCATGCACCAGAAGCAGCCTCCGGCGAAGGTGGCGCGGGCGTGAGCACTCCCCAGGAGGGAGAGAGCGCCGAGCGCAAGGGCGGTCACCGCACCTTCCATTCCTGGATGCCCGCCGACCACTCCGGCGGCAAGACGACCTCGAGGCGCAAGCCGCTCGTCGTCACGGGCTTGAATGCGACCTTGTTGTACCGGTCCTTCTCGACCCCGTAGGGTCCGGGGGTCTCCACCGGCTTCCATTCCTCGCCGTCCTTGTAGAGGACGCGCCAGGCCATGGGCACCCGGCACTCCCCGCTGCCCGTGTCGTCGAGCCAGTAGACCTCGACCTCCGAGACCCGGCTCGGCTGCTCGAAGGCGTAGGCGACCCACTCCGTGCTGCCCTTCTCGGGCCACCAGTGAAAGAAGGAGCCGGTGCCGTCCCGGGAGCTCTTGGGCTCGCTCTGGTCGTTGACCGCCCCCGGGTTGTGTCCCGCCCGCGAGGACGTCACGCTGGCCCGGGAGGCCAGGGTTGGCAGGGGCTGCGGCCGCGCGCTCGTCTCGCGGTCGGGGATCCAGACCAGCATCTCCCCCGGTCCGCGGTTCGCCCAGGCGTAGTAGGGGATGGCGGTGAAGGCCTGGCCTCGCCGGGTCACCTTCCCCTCCGCGTCGTAGGCGAGGGCGACCGCCTGGCCGGTGACGACCTGGACCCCGTTCAGCAGGTCGGGCCGGAACTCGATGGAGAGCGGCGCGTCGCCGAGCAGGAGGAGGTTGCGCACCTTGCCGCCGGGGTTGTCCGGCCACTCGGCCGTGTACACCAGGGGACCGCGCTGCAGGGCGACCCGCCCCTGGTCGGCCTCCACCGAAGAATGGGCCACGACCCGGCGGACCGGCATGGGCAGGCCGAGCTCGATGACGTCGCCCGTCGTCCAGCGCCGGTCGAGCGTTGCGTAGCCCTTTTCCAGGGTGACGGGAACCGGCTGCCCGTTGACCCGAAGCGTCGCCTTCTCGTCGGACCCATCGGCGAAGCGGTAGAGATCGCTGGGCACCGCCTCGCCCCGGGCCCAGCCCGGAACCCGCACGCGGAGCTCGAGGCGGCCCGCCCGCTCCGGGCTCACCGTGATCCGGACCGCGCCCTCCCAGGGATAGCGCGTCTCCTGGACGAGCTTCACCTTGCGGCCGTCGGCCATCTCGACCTCGGCCGTGCTGGCCACGAAAAGGTTCACGTAGAGGGTGTCGCCCTGCCGCGCGTAGACGTAGCCGGGCAGCGAGGCCAGGAAGCGGGTCATGTTGCCGGGGCAGCACGCCACCCCGAACCAGGGGCTGCGCTGGTGCTGGCCGGCCGACTCCAGGGGGTTCGGGTAGAAGAAGGACTGGCCGTCGAGGGAAACCCCGGAGAGGAGGCCGTTGTAGAGCGTCCGCTCCATCACGTCGATGTACCGGGCGTCGGCGTGCAGCAGGAACAGGCGGTGGTTCCAGTAGTCGTTGCCGATGGCGGCGCAAGTCTCGTTGTAGGCGCTCAGGTTGGGCAGCTCGTAGTCGATCCCGAACGCCTCCCCGGAGCTGGTCGAGCCGATGCCTCCCGTGAGGTACAGCTTGCGGCCGACGACGTTCCCCCAGATCCGGTCCATGGCGTCCACGTAGGCCTGCTCCCCGGTGAGGGCCGCCACGTCCGCCATGCCCGAGTACATGTAGGTGGCGCGCACCGCGTGGCCCACCGCCTCCCCCTGCTCCACCACCTTCCGGTGGGACTGGTTGTACGTGCGGCCGGCCCCTTCCGTGCCGTCGGGGCCGCGCTCGTCCAGCAGGAACTTCGCGAGCGCGAGGTAGCGCGCGTCGCCGGTGACGCGGTAGAGCTTGACCAGGCCCATCTCGGTGATCTGGTGGCCGGGCCAGATCGACCGTTTCCCCGGTCCGAAGGTCCGGTCCAGGAGCTCCGCCGTCCGGAGGGCCACGTCCAGGAGGGTCCGCTTCCCGGTGGCCTGGTAGTGAGCCACCGCCGCCTCGTAGAGGTGCCCCAGGTTGTACAGCTCGTGGCTGTCCACCTTCTCCCGGACCCAGCGCTCGTTCCCCGCCCAGCGGTGCGGGCTCTGGGGGTCGATGGTCCGGGTCGTGTAGAGGTAGCCGTCCTTCTCCTGGGCGGCCGCGATCTTCGCGATGAGGCCGTCCAGGTACGCTTCCAGCTTCGGATCGGGCTTCACGCTCAGGGTGTAGGCGGCCCCCTCGATCACCTTGTAGACGTCGGTGTCGTCGAAAGGGTACCCGGGGGGGGACTTGTCCGCGAGCTTCTCGCCCCGCAGGACGGCGGCCGCCCGCACGAAGTGATCGACGCGCTTCGTCTCCTCGCATTTCTTGAACGCGAAGGGGATGGTCACCGTGCGATTGACCTCGATCCGCGGCAGCCAGAACGCGTCGGTGAAGTGCACCGCGGTGAAGGGCACCGGCTGCACGGGATAGTCGCGGGGCGCTTTTGCCGCGGCCGGTTGCGCCTCCGCTCGAAGGTCGCCCGCCGGGACGACGGCGGCGCCGAGGGCAAGGACGAGGACGAACCAGCGTGCGCGGTTCTTCATGGGCGGGCCTCACTCGGCCGAAGGACGCAGGACGATAACGGAAACGGAGTGCGCGGGCAAGGACAACGAAAAGCGGCCGCCCGCCGGGATCATCTGATGACTTGGGAGGATCGCGTCCGGGTTGGCGAAGCGGTTGTGCGTCGCGAGGTCCGGGGCCGCGATCACGTGCCACTCCGCTTCGGGAGCCACCGCGAGGCCGCGCAGCTCGATCCGGGTGGCGACGGGGCCGGGCGCGGTGTTGACCACCTTGACGTAGATCGCGGAGCCGTTGTTGGATCGGCTGGCCACCGCGTCGAGGACCGGCACCCCGGTCCCCTCCTGGCTGGTGTCGAAGGTCGGCCCCTCGACCCGGGTTTCCAGGCGGTCCTGGCCGACGTCCCGGAGGCATTGGTTGTAGAGGAGGTTCACGTAGTAGAGGGGCGAGACGAAGAGGCCGTGGCGGCCGGCCTGGATGATGCCGCCGGGCCAGCCGTTGACCAGGTCGGATACCGCGGTCATGGCGACGAAGGGACTGGCGCGCTCGAACACGTGCATCAGGCGCGCCCCGTAGAGCGCGGCCTCCATCGAGTACTGGCGCGCCTCGGGCAGGTCCAGCCCCCACTCGTTGACGACGAGCCGGACCTTCCGGCCCCGCGCCTCCTCGCGGATGGCCTTCTCGACCTCCTTGTAGAACCGCTCGTAGAAGAGCGGCCGCGCCATCAGGTTGCGCGGGTCCCCCGCCATCGCCTTGCGCCCGTAGTAGTGGTGAATCGCCAGGTAGTCGATGAGGGCGCCGGCGATCCGGAGCACGGTGCGGTTCCAGCTCATGTCGTTGTCGCCCACGGCGATGAGCTCGATGCGGGAGTCGACGGCGCGCATGGCCTGGTGGTAGCGGATGTAGTTGCGCGCATAGGTCTCGGCGTCGGAGTGCCCGCGCACCCAGTCGCCCCAGATCTCGTTGCCGAGCTCCCAGTACCGGACGTGGTAGGGCTCGGGATGCCCGTTGGCGGCGCGCAGGGCCCCGTAGCGCGAGGTCGCGGGGCCGTTGCAGTACTCGACCCAGGCGGCGGCCTCCTCCGCGGTCGCCCCCCCTCCCTCGACATTGACCGTGATCGACGGCTCCGCTCCCACGCGGCGGCAGAATGCGATGAACTCGTCCGTGCCGATGTCGCCGGGCTCCGGCTCGTTCTTCCAGGAGAGATTGGTCCACACCGGGCGCCCGTCGCGGGGGCCGACCCCCCACCGCCAGCGGTAGTCCTGGGCGACGTTGCCTCCGGGCCAGCGGATGAACGCCGGGTGCAGCTCCGCGACCCGCGCCTGGACGTCGGCCCGGACCCCGCCCACGGCATCCTCGGGCTGGAGCGACACCTGATCGACCCACACGCGTCCCTTCCCCTCGAAGAGGATGGCCAGCCGGGCGTGGGGGTCGGTCCGCTCGGCCTGGAGCACGAACCGGTATTGCCTCCAATCGCCCCCCACGTCGCGGATCTCCGCCTCCGCGTAGGTCCGCCCGCCGGAGACGTCCTCCTCGAGGGCGACCACGATGCGGCCGTCGAGGCCGGTCGTCTTCAGCCAGAGGTAACCGTCGTAGGCGACCCCCGACCGCACCGGGATGCGCGGCTGATACAACCCGTGCCGCTCGATCACCCCCCCGCCCACGTCGACGCGCAGCGCATGCGGGGCCGGCTTCTCGGGGAAGTCCTCGAGCGACACCGGATACGCGACCGTGTCGTCCCAATGGAAGATCAGCCCGTAGTCGTCGTTGCGGTCGTCGGGATAGCGCTCCCAGTGGCGGGACAGGCCGATAGCGTTGGGCGCTTCCTCGAAACCGCGGTTGCGGACCAGCTCGGCGGACAACCCGCCCTTGACGCCTTCGAACATGAACTCGACGAACTGTCCGTAGAGCCGGGGGTCGATCCGGCCCTCGACCCGCGCGGCGTCGATGACGATGCGGGCTTCCTCCGACGGAGCGGGAGCGCTCAGGAGGGTCGAGGCGAGGATCAGCTGCAGCACGCCTACTCGTTGCGCACGAAGACCACCGTGGGGTCGACCGGGTAGCGGCCGAAGCGCGCACCGTAGACCGCGAGGCCGCCCGGCAATGCCGCGTCCACCTCCAGGCGGATCTGCAGCGCCCCCTGGGCGGCGGCCCGCTCGAGCGCGGCCCTCGGTACCGCGATCTCCAGCAGGTACCCGTAGGAGCCCGCTTCCCGCAGCCGCCGGTCCTTGAGCTGCGCGTGCCAGGACAGGATCCCCCGGTGATCCGCCGGGTCGTCCGGCAGCTCACGGCGCCCCGCGACCACCCCGTTGACCCGGACCGTCACCGCGCTGGGAAACCGCACCTCGTCCGTCATGGGATAGGAGTTGGGATTTCGGCTCGGGTCGTGGGTGCCTCGGCCCCGCATGTAGTCGCCCGCCATCTCTCCCGCCCCCTCCCGGTCCTTGCCGTAGAGCTGCTTGGCCGACGCTTCGACCAGGAACGTGGCCGCGGCCACCTCGGCGAGCTTCAGCCCCTCCGGCCAGGCCAGGCGGTATTCGAAGTACCCGGCTCCCGCCCCGTTCACCTTCAGCCCGTCGAGCACGTTCCACTGCTTGATCGTCCAGCGGGCGCTCGAAAAGCCCGCGGGATCGATCCGCGACACGTGGGCCCGTCGGCCGTCCCCCAGGGTGACCTCGTCCGGCCGGGGGCCCTCGACCACGAAGGTGGTGAAGTTGCGGTGCAGGACGGTGCCCGCTCGATCGGTGAGCTCGACGGCGAGGACGGCCACTCCCGGCTCCTTCGGCATGGGCACCGAGAGCGGCGGAAGCGCCTCGGACATCCAGGGACGATAGGCCAGGGTCCGGCGCGTGGTAAAGGTGGTCTGCTTCCGGCCCAGGGTGTTCCACCCATAGAGGCGCGCCTGCAGCACGAGCCCGTTTCCCCAGGCCGTGCTGCCGGTCAGGAAGGAGGCCCACAGCGCCACCTCCACCGTTTCGCCCGCTCTCACCGCGCGGCTCAGGTCGGCGGGTGTCCCCACCGCGATGTAGAGCGGCGCGTGCAGGTCCCGCAGGGTCATCCCTTCGACGAGGTCCTCCATGCCCGTGAGCTTCTCCGTGCGGTCGAAGCGCCAGTAGCCGTTCCACTCGTTGATGACGTCATGGTGCTCGGTGTAGAGCCAGCCCGCGACCTTCGGATGACGGCGGAACGCATTGACCGCGCGGTGATAGTCCCAGCTCCAGTCCACGTCGCCCGTGGAGCCTTCGTAGCCCCACACGTTGCCGAACTCGCTGTTGATGTTGGGCTGGCGATCCTGCTTGTACCCCTCCTCGAAGTTCCAGGTCGAGCCGGGGCGCGTGCCCGTGCTGACCTTGTCGAGCTGCTCGTCCCACGCCCAGCCCGGCAGGTAGTCGTGCCAGGAGTTGATGTCGGTCTCGGTGTGGCCGCGCCCGCAGCAGACCGAGTTGTCTTCCACCAGCCGGGTCGGATCGAGGGATTTCGCTAGACGGTAGACCGAAGCCACCCACGCTTGGGTCTCGGGCCGGTAGACCCGATCCGGCTTCTCCTGGCCCGGCTTGGGGACGTTCGAGAAGAGGCCCCAGGTCTCGTTGAAGGGAACCCAGGCGAAGACGGCGGGATGGTTGTAGTCGCGCCGGATCATGCCGCGCAGGGTCCCCTCGATCTCTTTCCGCATCTCGGGGGTGGGCTCGCCCCACGAGTTGGGCACGTCCGCCATGATGAGGACGCCGAGCCGGTCGGCCCAGTAGAGCTTGCGCGGGGACTCCACCTTGACGTGCTCGCGCAGGCCGTTGAGGCCGATCTGGCGGGCCCGCAGCACCTCGTCCCGGACGAACGCGTCGCTGGGAAAGGTGTAGAAGCCGTCGGGATGGTAGGCCTGGTCGAGGGTGAGCTGCAGGTAAACGGGCTCGTCGTTGAGCGCCACGTAGCGGTGGTCCGTGCCCGGCAGGTTCACGACCGAGATCTTGCGCATGCCGAAGTAGGTGCGGACCACGTCGGGACGGGGCCCGCCCCCGGCCAGGTGCGCCTCGACCTCGTAGAGGAACGGATCCTCCAGGGACCAGCGGTGCGGCTCCGGAATCGCCACCTCGAAGCGGACACCGGCCTGGCCCCGCGGAATTCGCTGCTCGACCGCGGCCAAGCCCCCGGTCTGGAACGCCAGGCGCAGGGCCAGGTCCTGCGGCGCCGCCTCGAGCAGGTCGGCCTCGACCGTCACCTTCCGCGCGTCGAGGTCGGGCGTGAAGTGCACGGCCGCCAGCGCCGCCCCCCCCCGCGCCTCCAGGTAGGGCGTCTGCCATATGCCGCGCGCGTTGCCGTAGCCCTGCTTGCCTTCGAGCTTGAACGCGCGGTCCTTGTCGTCCACGCGGAGGGTCAGGCGCTGCGGCGTGCCCGGACGAAGGTGGGGCGTCAGCTCGAACTCGAACGGCGTGTAGCCGCCCTGGTGCTCGCCCAGCTTCCGCCCGTCCAGCCAGGCGGTGGTGTGCCAGTCGGCGGCCCCGATGACCAGGAAGACGCGCTGTCCCTGCCAGCCCGGCGGGATCTCGATCGTGCGGGCGTACCAGCCGATCTGCGCGCGGTCGGAAACCCCCGAGAGCGCGGATCCCCAGGGGAAGGGGACGGTGATGGCCAGCGGGAACGCCGCCTCGCCGTCCTGCCACTTCTGGACCAAACCTTCGTCTCCCGCGTCGAAGCGGAACTGCCAGCGGCCGTTCAAGTTGACCCAGGCGGGGCGCTCGAAATCCGGACGCGGGTGCTCCGGCAGGGGGACGTCCTCGGCGCGGACCCCGCCCGCCAGGAGAACGGTTGCCGCGATGGCCGCCCACACGGTCGGGACCCTGTTCACCGCCATCACCCCTCCTTCACCCGCCAATAGACCGCGAAGCGCTGCCCGAAGAGCCGGTTCAGCGGAATCAGGGACAACGGGCGGCCCTCGTGAATGACGCGGAAGGCGAGCCCGCCGTCGGCCGCCGCTCTCGTCCAGTCGCCCGGGCTCCCGGCAACGACCTCGACGTCGCGCCGATCGACCGTCGCATCCCCCGCGGGCCGGATCCAGTCTCCGGGATCGGCCGAGGGCGCGATCAGCGCGGGAGCCGGGATGGGCTGGCCCCTCATCCCCTCTCCGCGCCGCGGGTTGACGGGGTCGCTGTACATCATCTCGTAGGTGAGCCCCTCGTTGCCCAGGGCGCCCGCCAGCACCAGCGGCCCGTACATGAAGGCCTGCACCGACGGGTCGTCGGGCATCGCCTGCGCGTGCACTCTCATGGGCAGGCTCGCCTCCAGGCGGTCGCCCGTCTTCCAGACCCTCTCCACCGCCCAGTAGCTGGCCGGCTTCGCCGAAGCCTCCTGCGGCTCGCCGTTGATCTTCACCGCGATCCCTCGCGTGGCCCAGTAGGGAACGCGAATGCGCAGGCCCAGCGCCACCGGCTTCTCGCACTGGAACTCGAGGCGGATGCGGTCGTCGTCGGGAAAGCGCGTCTCGTGGCGAACGAACAGACCCTTCTCGGGCCAGTGCAGCCGGGCGGGAACGAAGAGGTTGACGTACAGGTCGCCGTCGTCGTGAAAGAAGACGCTGTCCGCCAGCTTGGCGAAGCTCTCCACCCCGGTGCCCGTGCAGCACCAGAAGGAGTCGAAGGGCAGGCCGAACAGCTTCCAGTAGCCGGATTCGAGCGGCACGTAGAAGGTGGTCATGGCGTCGGCCGGGTTCATGGTGCCGAGGATCCCGTTGAGGAAGGCCCGCTCGTAGAAGTCGGCGTAGCGCGCCTCCGGATTCCAGCCGAAGACGTGCCGGGTGAGCTTGAGCATGTTGTAGGTGCAGCAGCACTCCTGGGTGGTCGAGCTCAGCTCGCGGGCCAGGATCCCGGGCTCGGTGCGCCAGCGCTGGGCATTGCTGGTGCCGCCGGTGCAGTAGGAGCGGTGCACGGCGACCTGCTCCCAGAAGAACTCCACCAGGCGGCGATAGCGTTCCTCGCCGGTCGTCTCGTAGCGGCGGGCCGCGCCCACGAGCTTGGCCAGCTGGGTGTTGGCGTGCTCCCCCTTCAGCTCGTCCCGTCCCTCGGCCAGGGGATCGAAGATCCGGGCATGGTCGAAGCGATGCGCCAGATCGGCGTGCTCCCGGGCGCCCGTCAGGGCATGGAGGTTGTAGAGGAGCTCGTTCATCCCGCCGTACTCGACCTCGAGGAGGCGGGCCATCTCGTCATCGCCGAGGGCACCGGTCCACTTCCGGACCCGGGCCACCATTCCCAGGACGATGTCCAGGGCCTGCTCGTCGCTGCAATGCTCGTACATGTCCAGCAATCCGGCCATGATCTTGTGCAGGGTATAAAAGGGCGCCCACACGGGCAGCCGCTCCTTCAGCCGGTGCATGAACTCCGGGGGGAAGGCCGAGAGCCAACCCCCCCCGTTGGCCCGCTGGCACTTTCCCAGCTCGCCGACGATGGCCCTGGCCTTGCTCTTCAGCAGCTCATCGCCGGTGCTGCTGTACATCAGGCCGCAGGCCGACAGGTAGTGGCCCATGAAGTGGCCGCGCAGCTCGATGTCGGGACGCTCCCACCCCCCGAGCGGCAGGGCCTTCGAGGGCAGACCCGCAGTGAGCCGGAAGGTATGGAGGAGGCGGTCGGAATCGAGGGTATGCAGGTAGACGCGGTTGCGATCCTGGAGGGTATAGCAGCTTCCGCTCAGCAGGCGGACCTGCGTGAGGGGAAACGGGCGGGCCTTTATGGGCGCGGCCTCCGATGGTTCACGTCGCGGTTCGGGGCGCGGGCCCGCCAGGGAGCCGGCGAAGAGAGGCGAGGCCGCCAGCAGGGCGCCAAACTGTCTCCGGCTGAGCTTGTTCCCGCCATGCATGGCAGATGACTCCGACTCGCCAGGGATGCCGATGGTAGTTCCTCCCGCGCTCCTCTGCAAAACGTCTTATGGAAGCCAGAGCGAGTAGAGGGTCACGCTGAGCGGTCCCACGTCCGCCGCTTCCTTGACACCCTCCACCGCCTCCGTCGTGATGTCGACGCCGCGCGGGAAGCCCGGCCGGTTGTGGGCCCAGCGGTCCTTTCCGGTGATGACCCACTTCTGGCCGGACCCGGCGAGCGCCCCTCCGGCGACCTTCAGCCGCAACCTCCGGGCCTCGTCGGTGGGGTTGACGACGGCGAGGGTGAGCGCGCGGCCGTCTTCGCTGAGCGCGGCGGCGACGTCCAGCGGCCGGAGGTCGCCCGTGACGTCGACCGGCGTGACCCCGAAGCGCGCGCGATAGAGCTGCTGGACGAGGCCGGTCGTCTCCATCTCCGCCGCGGTCGCCGTGGTCTTGATCGCGCCGATCACGTTCACGGTCTGGGCGTAGTTGGCCATGAAGAAGAGGTCGCTGTTGCGGAACATCTCGTGCAGGGCGGCGGCGGCCCCGAGCCCGTCCTGCAGGAAGTAGCGGGTGCCGAGCTCGCCGTACTCGTTCGGCCCGTACCAGTAGTTCCATTCGTCGAGGGCGATGCGGATGTCCTTGCCCTTCAGGGACGGCAGATCCCGGCGGTAGGCGCGGTGGGCGTCGGCGATTCCTCGGATCGCCACTACCGGCTGCTCGACGTGCGCGGGAAGGTCCGGCCTGCTCTGCCAGTAGGTGTGCTCGCTCAAGAGCTCCATGTGGGCGACGGACCTGGTGAGCATCTCCTTCGTCCATTCGCCGACGGCGCCCACCCCGATCGGCACGATCTTTGGATCGATCGCGCGCATGGCGTCGACCACGCGGTTGTGCTTCTTGACGTACTCCGCGAGCGGCATGTGGCCGAGCTGCCACTCGCCGTACATCTCGTTGCCGATGCCCCACCACTTGACGCCGTAGGGCTTGGGATGGCCGTTTTCGGCGCGCCTCTTGCCCGTCGCGGTCGAAGGAGCGCCGTTCAGATACTGCACTTCCTCGGCCGCGCCTTCGGGCCCGCCCAGGCCGGTGTTCACCGCGATGTAGGGCTCGGCACCGATCTCACGGCAGAGCACCATGAACTCGTCGATCCCGACGTCGTTCGGCTCGATGCCCTTCCAGGCGGGGTTCTTGCGAGGCGGGCGGCGGTCGCGGTCGCCGATGCCGTCCTTCCAGTCGTAGCCGCTCACGAAGTTGCCGCCCGGCCAGCGGTAGATCGGCGAGTTCAGCTCCTTCAGCCGCGCGAGGGTATCGGATCGCCAGCCCTGGACGTTGTCGGCCGGCATCAAGGACACCGCCCCGATCCGGAAGGCGCCCTTGCCGTACCCTACGATCTCGAGGCGCCCGTTGTCGGTGGAGCCCTGGGCGGTAAAGCTGAGGATGGTGCTCTCGTACTCCGGCGTCAGCCTCTTCACGGCGAGGCTCTCGCGGTCCGAGGCACCCGTACCCCAGGTCAGCGCCACGTGGACGGGGCCGGCTTCGCTCACTCCGGCGAGCACCACCCGAGCCAGGTATCGCCGCCCCTGCACGAGCCCGAGGCGCTCCTGGGAAAGCCCGTTGCCCTGCGGGGTGGCGGCGACGACCGGCGTGTGCTCGCCGGCGAACGGCCGCTCGCGGTCCATGGTCACGGCCTTCTTGTCGCCGACGATCATCCAGGGCGACCGCACGAGCAGCTCGTAGGGATAGCCGTCGCCTTCCCACGAGATCGGCCTCGGAAACTGCATCGCCCACGCGGGGGCTTCGCCGTCGACCGGGTAGTAGAACTTCCGATCCTCGAGCATCTCCGCCCAGAGTCCACCGTAGATGCAGCGTCCGAGATGCTCGATGAACTGGCCGTAGACGTACTTCGAGATCGGGGGGCGCGTCTTAGCGAGGTCCAACGAGACCTCGACGTCGGCAGGCGAAGCGCCGACGATCGGTCCGGTCAGGATGGCCATCGATGTCACGAAGGAGACGAGTCGCATGCAGCACCTCCGCTGGCGGTGTCGATCGGCCAAAGGATAAGCGATTGCCGGGGAATAAATCATATGGTAGGACTATTCCGCGGGTAGGACGGGATACTCATGGCGGCGCACGGAACGACGCGAAATGGGTCGACGGTGGCCAGGCTCTCCCTGCTCCTGACGGCGGCTCTGGCCGTGCCGGCGTGGTCTCAGGTGCAGTCGGGACGCATCGTGGGCACGGTCCGAGACGCACAACAGGCCACCGTCCCGAAGGCCACGGTCACCGTGACCTCGTCGGCCACCGGCCAGTCTCTGAACGTGACGACGAACGACCGCGGGGACTACGTGGTGACGCCGGTCAACCCCGGCCTCTACCGGGTGACGGTCGCCTTGCCGGGCTTCCAGACCGCCGTGATCAACGCGGTGGGGGTCCCGGTCGGGCAGTCCGTCCGCGTGGACGTGGAGCTCACCGTCGGACCGGTGACGGAGACCACGGAGGTGACCGCGGCCGCTCCCCTCCTCGACACCGAATCGGGCACGCTCGGCCACAACGTGACGAACACCCAGATCGTCAACCTGCCCCTCAACGGTCGCAGCTTCTACGAGCTGACGCGCCTGACCCCGGGGGCCGCCGGCCTGCCGGGCGGAGCCAGCGTGGTGCCGATCCGCGCGAACTTCATCAACGGCACCGCCATCAGCGGCGTGCGGGGCAGCCAGCTCACGTTCCTGATCGACGGGGTGGATGTCACCGACCACCATCAGGGCGGCTCCTACATCCAGACCTCCATCGACGCCCTCCAGGAGCTCAAGGTCCAGCAGAGCGCCTACTCCGCCGAGTTCAGCCAGGCGGGCGGCATGCTGAACGTCGCCACCAAGTCCGGGAGCAGCGAGCTCCACGGTGGCTTCTTCGAGTTCCTGCGCAACGACCGGTTCGACGCCGCGGACTTCTTCGTGCGGCAGAAGCAGAAGCTCGACCGGCACCAGTTCGGGGGCACCCTCGGCGGCCCGCTCGTGAAGGGGAAGACGTTCTTCTTCCTGAGCTACGAAGGAACCCGCGAGAGCCGGGAGCTGCCGGTCAACCTCACCGTCGCCTCGGCCGCCATGAAGGGGGGCGACTTCAGCGGCATCAGGAACAGGATCTACGATCCGGTCACCGGCCAACCCTTCCCCAACAACGTCATCCCGACGACCCGGCTCTCGCCCCAGGCGCTCTACTTCGCGAGGCTCATCCCCGATCCCAACACGAGCACGGGGACCTACGCCTGGTCCGCGGACCGCGCGCTGGACGCCGACCAGCTCACGCTCCGGATCGACCAGAGCCTCTCCGAGAAGCACAAGGTTTTCGTCCGCTACAGCTTCCACGACAACCGGATGGACGATCCCAGCTCGAACCTGGGAGCCCCCTACCTTGCCTACCCGGCCCTGGGCAGCGCTCATCTCCATACTCGCGGCCAGAACGTGGTGGCGGCGGTGACGAGCACGTTCAGCCCGACCCTGCTGAACGAGTTCCGTTTCAGCTACCTGCCGCAGGTCGTCGACCTGGAGCCGTTCGGCCTGGGTACGAACTACCTGCAGGAGGCCGGGGTCAAGGGCTTCGAGGAAACCGGCCGTCCGGGCGTCGTGGGCTCCTTCCCGGATTTCACCTGGAGCGGCTACAGCAACATGAGCGGATCGGCCTTCGACCAGCGTCCGAAGACCCAGGACCTGAAGGTCCTGGAGTGGACCGACAACGTGACCCTGATCCGGGGCCGCCACATCTTCAAGGCGGGGACGAAGGTCCGCCGCTGGCTGCCGCACTTCACCGACAGCAAGCAGTACCAGGGCGTTTGGGCCTTCAACGGGTTCGCGACCCAGAACCCGGCGAGCCCCGCGGGCACCGGTGATGCGTTCGCCGACTTCATGCTGGGGATGCCGCGACAGGTCACGCGCTCGTTCCCGGCCGACACCTTCGGTGGACAGGCGACCTACGCCCACTTCTACGCCCAGGACGACCTCAAGGTGACGAGCCGCCTGAGCCTCAACCTGGGGCTGCGCTACGAATACTCGCCGTGGGCCTCCGGCTACCGCGGCCAGGTCGGCACTTTCGACCCCGCCTCCCCGAGGCCGATCATCGTCGCCAGCGAGACCGATCAAATCGACCTGGCGTCGCAGTTCGCGGGGCCCTCGGCCTATGCGCTGTTCAAGAACTACATCCAGACCAGCAGCCAGGCCGGACTCCCCCTGTCGATCACCAGCACCGACAAAACGCAGTTCGGGCCGCGGTTCGGCTTCGCCTGGCAGCCGTTTGGAGACAAGACGGTGCTGCGCGGCGGCTACGGCATCTTCTTCGAGCAGGAGAACACCGACGGGCGGGTGAACAACAACATGGTGCCCTTCCGCCTGGACGAGACCGGCATCAACGACCTGACCCAGCGCCGGACCATGGCCGACTTCTTCCAGGGCCGGGCCCTCACCACCTCCGCCGCGCCCACCATAGGCGCGACCGCGACGAAGCTGAAGATGGGACGCAACCATCACTTCAACCTCGGCGTGCAGCAGCAGGTGAGCCCCAGCACCGTCCTCGAGGTCAACTACGTCGGGAACATCGGGCAGGATCTCAACGGCACCACCAACATCAACATTCCCTCCCCGGCCGGGGGAGGCGTGCAAGGCCGCCGCCCCTACCCCCTGTTCGGCAACATCCTCTACTTCGACACGAACATGTCGAACACCTACCACTCGCTCCAGGCCACCCTCGTGAGACGGGCCTCCAAGGGCCTCTGGTACATGGCGTCCTATACGTTCTCGAAGAGCATCACCACCCAGAACAACCCGTCGGTGGGAGGCAACCCGGGGCGCGAGAAGGCCATCTCGAGCTTCGACATTCCCCACAACCTCGCGGTGAGCGCCGGCTGGGAGCTGCCGGTTGGCCGCGGCAAGCGCTTCCTCGGGGACGCGACCGGCGCGACGCAGATCCTGCTGGGTGGCTGGCAGATGCAGGCCATCCTCATCTTGCGCACCGGGCGCCCGTTCACGCCTATGATCTCGGCGGATCGGGCCAACACGGGCGTGGGAGCCCAGCGGCCGAACCGCACCGGGTCGGGGGAGCTCCCCAACCCCACCGTCGAGAAGTGGTTCGACCCCTCGGCGTTCGTGCTGCCCGCCCAGTTCAGGTACGGGGACGCGGGCGGCAACATCCTGCGCGAGGGCCCGTACCGGAACCTCGACTTCTCGGTCTTCAAGCGCTTCGGGGAAAAGCTCGAGCTGCGCGTGGAGTGCTTCAACCTCACGAACACCCCGAGCTTCAATGCGCCGGCCACCGCGATCGACACCGCGACCGCAGGCAGGGTGACCAGCACGCTCAGCACGCCTCGGCAGTTTCAATTCGGCGTGAAGTTCAACTTCTGAAGCGCCGCTCCACGGAGGCCATGGCATGAACGCTCGCCGGATCCTTCTCGCCTGCCTGGTGGCTTCCGTCCCTTTCTGCCTGACGCCGGGCGTCCGCTCCGCGCCGAGCGACGCGTTCCCGGTCTCGATCAAGGTGGATGCCGGCACGGGCCGTGGGGAGCTGCATCCCATCTGGCGGTTCTTCGGGGCGGACGAGCCGAACTACGCGTACATGAAGGACGGCCGGAAGCTGCTCGCGGCGCTGGGCCGGCTCGGGACGCCCCAGGTGTACTTCCGCACCCACAACCTCCTCAACACCGGGGACGGAGCGCCCGCCCTCAAGTGGGGGAGCACGAACGCCTACACCGAGGATGCCCAGGGGAAGCCGGTCTACGACTGGACGATCGTGGACCGCATCTTCGACGCCTACCTGCAGCGCGGGCTCAAGCCCTACGCGCAGATCGGATTCATGCCCCGGGCGCTCTCCGTCAAGCCGGAGCCGTACCAGCACGAGTGGCGCCCGGGTCTGCCCTACAACGACGTCTACACCGGCTGGGCCCACCCGCCGAAGGACTACGCCCGGTGGGCCGAGCTGGTCTACCAGTGGGTCGAGCACTGCGCCCTGAAGTACGGCAAGGCCGAGGTGGAGCGCTGGTACTGGGAGGTCTGGAACGAGCCCAACATCAACTACTGGCAGGGCACGCCCCAGGAGTTCCACAAGCTCCACGATTACGCGGTAGACGCCGTGCGCCGCGCCCTGCCCACGGCCAGGGTGGGCGGCCCGGACACCGCGGGTAGAGACGATCCGTTCCTGCGCGATTTCCTCGACCACTGCCTGCGCGGGACCAACTACGCCACGGGCGGGAAGGGCACCCCCATCGACTTCGTCGCCTTCCACGCCAAGGGCGCGCCGCGATTCCTCGACGGCCACGTGCAGATGGGGATCGCGCGCCAACTGCAGGTGATCGACGGGGCCATGGCGATCATCGCGTCCTTCCCCGACCTGAAGCAGAAGCCGATCGTGATCGGCGAGTCCGACCCCGAGGGCTGCGCCGCCTGCCAGGGCCCCCAGCTCGGCTACCGCAACGGCACCGTGTACTCCAGCTACACCGCGGCAAGCTTCGCCCGCAAGCACGACCTGGCGGCGAAGCACGGCGTCAACCTCGAGGGCGCGCTCACCTGGGCCTTCGAGTTCGAGGACCAGCCCTATTTCGCCGGCTTCCGGGCCCTGGCCAGCAACGGCATCGACCTGCCGGTGCTGAACGTCTTCCGCATGTTCGGCAAGATGGCCGGCCGACGACTGAGCGTCAAGAGCTCGGGAGACGCCGGGCTCGAGGCCATCATGAAGGACGGCGTGCGCGGCGCGCCCGACGTCTCGGCCCTGGCCGCCATCGAGGGAAAGAGGCTCAGCGTCATGGCGTGGCACTACCACGACGACGACCTGCCGGGGCCCGACGCCGCGGTGGAGCTGGCGGTGGGCGGTCTCCCGCTCCCCACCGGCGACGTGCGCCTGACCCACTACCGGATCGACGAGGGCCACAGCAACGCCTACGCGCTCTGGAAGCGCATGGGCTCGCCGATCGCGCCGAACGCCGAGCAGTACGCACGGCTCCTGGAGGCGGGCCAGCTCGCCCGGCTGGAAGCGCCGGCCACCGTGCCCGTCGAGAAGGGCCAGACCACCCTGCGCTTCGCCCTGCCCCGCCAGGCGGTCTCCCTGGTCGTGCTCGACTGGTGAAGGCTCCGGCCGCGACATGCTCCGCTGGCAAATCGCAGTCGTCGTCGCGATGGCGATCGCGATCAGCTACCTGGATCGCCAGGCATTGCCCGTGGCCATCCAGGCCATCGCCCGCGAGATCCCGGTCACGAACGAGCAGTTCTCGCAGCTGCAGTCGGCGTTCCTGATCGCCTACGCCTTCATGTACGTGGGGGGCGGCAGGCTGATGGACGTTCTGGGCACGCGCCGGGGCTTCACCGCCATCATGGTCTTCTGGTCCCTCGCCTGCGCCAGCCACGGACTGGCCGTGAGCGTCTCTACCCTCGCCCTCAGCCGGTTCCTGCTCGGCATCGGCGAGGGGGGCGGCTTCCCCGCCGCGACGCGGGCGGTGGCGGAATGGTTCCCGGTCCAGGAGCGCTCCACCGCCATGGGCATCATCAACGCCGGCACCGCCTTGGGCATGATCGTGGCGCCGCCCCTGATCGCGCTGGTACTGAGCGCCGCCGACTGGCGATGGGTCTTCTTCCTGACGGCGGGTCTCGGCCTGGCCTGGACGATCTGGTGGCGCCGCGACTATTTCCCGCCCGAGCGGCATCCGAGGCTCGGCGACGCCGAGCGCCGGGAGATCGAGTCGGTTTTCGGGGCGGCCGCCGGCACCCAGGAGGAGCTGCCCTGGCTCCACCTGCTGCGATTCCGGCAGACCTGGGGGGTCGTGATCGCCAAGTTCCTGAGCGACGCGGCCTGGTACTTCTACCTCTTCTGGTTGCCGAAGTACCTCTATGACGCGCGTGGCTTCGACATCAAAGCCGTGGCCGCCTTCGCCTGGATCCCGCCCGCGGCGGCGGGGGTCGGGTGCTTGTGGGGCGGCTGGCTCTCCAGTTGGCTGCTGCGGCAGAAGCTCCCCCTGGACCGCGCCCGGAAGGTCGCCCTGGGCGCGAGCGCTGTCCTCATGCCGCTGATCCTGTTCGTGCCGAGGGTGCCCGTGGCCTGGGCGATCGCGCTCTTCGGCATCGCCTATTTCGGCCAGCAATCCTGGTCCACCCTGGTGATGGTCCTCCCCGCCGACATCTATCCGCGGCAAGCCGTGGGCGCCGTGGCGGGCCTGGTCGGCTTCGGCGGGGCCATGGGCGGCGTGGTCTTCGGTCAGGCCGTGGGCTACCTCCTGGACCATGGCTTCGGCTACGGCCTCGTGTTCGCCCTGGCGGGCTCGTTCCACGTCGTGGCTTTCGCGGTGATCTGCGCGGCCATACCGCGCATCGAGCCTCTGGCGCTCGCTCCCCGCGGTGCTTGACGGAAGGTAACCATGCCCCAAACACGTGTCGCAACCCCGGTGAGAAGAGGGAGAGACGCATGATTCCTGACCGACGTGGCTTCCTCAAGTCCGCGGCCGCGGCCGGGATGGCGACGTTCGCGGGCCTTCGCCCGCTGGCGGCCGCCGACGCCGAGATCGAAATCGATCCCTCGCAGCCGGGACCGCCCATCAACCCGCACCTCTACGGCCATTTCATCGAGCACCTTGGCGGCGTCGTCTATGACGGCATCTGGGTCGGCCGCGATTCGAAGATCCCCAACCTCGACGGCCTCCGCAAGCAGTTCGTGGACGACATGAAGAGGATCGGGGCGCCGAATCTTCGCTGGCCCGGAGGCTGCTTCGCCGACGCCTACCACTGGCGCGACGGCATCGGCGCGGCCGGCAAGCGGCCGCGCACGTATCACTATTGGGAACACCGGATGCCTCAGGGCCGGCACGCGGTGGAGGGCAACGAGTTCGGCACCCATGAGTTCATGCGCTTGTGCCGCCTGGTGGGCGCCGAGCCCTACCTGGCGGCGAACGTCGGCTCGGGGACCCCGCAGGAGTTCCACGAGTGGGTCTCCTACTGCAACGCACCCCCGGGAACGCTCTCCCTCGCCGAAGAGCGCGCCCGGAACGGCGACCGGGAGCCCTTCAACGTCAAGTACTGGGGGGTGGGCAACGAGTCGTGGGGGTGCGGTGGCAACATGACGGGCGGCGAATACGCCACCGAATACCGCAAGTACATCGCGCAGGTCCCCGTCTACCTGCGCCCGTTCTTCGTGGCGACGGGGCCGCGCGGGCACTCCCCTGACGGCGACGTCGGCTGGACGGAGGGCTTCTTCGGCGGACTGCAAGGCGTGCGCGGCCTGGGCGTCCGGGTGGACGGCTTCGCCCTCCACTACTACACCGACTTTCGCCAGACCGCCGAAGACGGCGCGAGGTTCGAGGCCAAGGGCTGGTACGCCGTCCTCCACAAGGGCGTTCACATCGAGGACGTGATCAACGACCACTGGCGCATCATGGGCAAGCACGATCCCCAGCACCGCACCAGGTTCGTCATCGACGAGTGGGGCAACTGGTACCGCGGCGGGACCGAGCTCGGCCCCGAGTACATCCTCAGCCAGACCATCACCCTGCGGGACGCCCTGCACGCGGCCATGACCTTCGATGTCTTCAACCGCCACGCGGAAAAGATCGAGATGGCCAACGTCGCGCAGACGATCAACTGCCTGCACTCGCTCTTCGCCGCGGTGGGAGACAAGTACACCCGGACCCCCGCCTACTACACGTTCGAGATGTACCGGCCTCACATGGCCGGGCGGCGGGTGCCGATGAAGATCGACCTCCCGGACCTGACGGTTCCCCTGCCCGACGGACCGGGCCGGCTGCCCGGCCTTTCCGGCTCGGCCTCGGTTCGCGACCGGAGCCTCACCGTCACCCTGACGAACCCGTCGCTGCAGGACAGGGTGGTCACCCGGATTCGTGTGTCGGGGGGCGGGCGCCTCCGTGAGGCCCGCGCCACCGTGCTGACCCACGAGGACATGCGCGCGACCAACACCTTCGAAAGACCGGATGAGGTCGGCTTGGCCGCTCTGGCGGCGCCGGTGTCGGGGGACACCGCGACCGTCACCATTCCGAAGCAGGCGGTGGTCGCGGTCTCGCTTCAGCTCGTGTAGGTGGTCGGGTTCAGGACGTGGCGATGTGGGCGACGCTGTAGGAGCGCGCCGGCAGCTTGAACGTCATGCTGGATGCGGGGCGCGGCGCCTCGAGCGCGCGGGGCGCGACCAGGGTGGGCCGCTCGAACGTATTGGAAGCCTTGAGGTCCGCGCCGGTCAGGGTCTCGCAGGCCAGGACCCGCGTGGGCGTGAAGTCACGACAGTCCAGGACCAGCTCGCGATCGGCCTGCAGGTCGCGATTCAGCATGAGCAGGCAGAGCTGTCCGTTCCGAGGGTCGAAGGTCGCGGCGAGGTCGACGTAGGGAACCCGGTCGTCGCGCGCCACATCCGCCCGGAGGCCTTCCGCCCGGATGGGGTAGGTCTCCGACTCCACCAGCGGGTCGAGCACGCGCCCCTGCGCGTATTTCAAGGCCCAGGCGTAGGGATAGTAGATGGTCTGGCGGAGGACGGACGTCTCGTTGGTCATCAGAGGGGCGATCACGTTCACCATCTGGGCCAGGCAGCCCACCCGCACCCGCTCGGACTGCCGCAACAGCGTGTTCAAGAACCCCCCCACCAGCAGCGCGTCCTCGAGGTTGTAGACCTCCTCCAGGAGCGGGGGGGCGATCTTCCTCTGGCCGTTGGCGAAGCGCCCGCCCCGCGCGCGGTACCAGACGTTCCACTCGTCGAAGGAGAGCCAGAGCCGCTTCCGCGACTTCAGCACTCCCTGCACGTAGTCGCACACCGCGGCGATCTCCTGGATCTGGCGCTCCATGTCCAGGTTCATGGCGAGGTAGCGCGCGCTGTCGTTGCCCGTGAGCGCGGGGGTGTTGCCGTAGTAGTTGTGCAGCGAGATGCCGTCCACCTGGTCGTAGCACTCCTCGAGGACCTCGCGATCCCAGACGAGGTAGGTGGGCAGGATGGTGTTGCTGGAGCCGCAGGCGATGAGCTGGGTGCCGGGGTCCACGACCCGGATCTGCCGCGCGGCATCCCGGGCCTTGCGCCCGTATTCGCGGGCCGTCATGTGTCCCATCTGCCAGGGGCCGTCCATCTCGTTGCCCAGGCACCAATACTTCACGCCGTGGGGCATCTCGTACCCGTGCTGCCGCCGCAGCTCGCTCCATCGGGTGCCCTTGTCGAGGTTGCAGTACTCGACGTAGGCCACCGCCTGCTCGGGCGTGCCCGTGCCCAGGTTGAAGCCGAGCAGGGGCTCGGTGCCGACGAGCCGGCACCACTCCATGAACTCGTTGGTACCGAACTCGTTCGTCTCGATGGAGTTCCAGGCCCGCTCCAGGACGGTCGGGCGCTTGTTCCTCGGGCCGACGCCGTCGAGCCAGTTGTAGCCCGAGACGAAATTGCCGCCCGGGTACCGCATGATCGGCACCCCCAGTCCCTTCACTTCCGCGGCGACGTCCCGGCGGAACCCGCCCGCGTCCGCTAGCCTGGATCCCGGCTCGTAGACGCCGGTGTAGATCGCCCGCCCGAGGTGCTCCAGGAAGGCCCCGAGCAGCCGGCGGTCCATCTCGGAGCGGTACCGGGCGCGCTGGAGGACGGCGCGAGCGGGCCCGCGGGCCTGAGCGTAACCGATGCTGCCCAGCCACGATCCCGCGGCCAGGGCGGCGCCGGAGCGGCACAGCCCGGCCACGAACTCACGACGGCTGGGGAGCGGGCTCATGGGCGGAGACCCTGGCTCAAGTCCTCCCTCGTGATTCTCGGTTGTCGCGACGGCCCCGGGAGCGGTATTAGTATTACCATATGTCCAGGATGGTGTCCTCGCGCCCCTCCGGTTCCGGCTCCGGCTATCCGCGGGGCGGGCTTCACGGCCAGATCGTCCACGCGATCGGGCGCCAGATCCTGACCGGCAAGATCCGCCCCGGCGACCTCCTGCCCGCCCAGCCGGGGTTGCCCGCGAGCCGCACCGTGCTGCGCGAGGCCATCAAGGTCCTGGCGGCCAAGGGGCTGGTCGAATCGCGGCAGAAGACCGGCACTCGGGTTCGTCCGCGCCACGCCTGGCACCTCCTCGACCCGGACGTGATGGCATGGCAGCAGGACGGTCCTCTACGCGCGCAGTTCCTGCAGAAGCTCACCGAGGTGCGCCTGATCGTCGAGCCGGCGGCCGCCGAGAGGGCGGCCCAGCGGGCCAGCGGGGCCGACCTCCAGACCATCGACGAGGCCTACCGGGACATGGAGCACGCCCTGGGTGGAGACGCCTTCGATTACGAGGCCTTCGATCGGGCCGACCAGCGCTTCCATCAGGCGATCGTGCGGGCCTGCGGGAACGACCTCCTGGAGCGCATGAGCCACGTCGTGGTCTCGGCCCTCCTCGTCAGCTTCCGTGCCACCAGCCGCCTTCCGGGCCGGGCGAAGGCGTCGCTGCCCCAGCACCGCGCCATCCTGGAGGCGATCCGGGACCGCCACGCGCAGCGCGCCGGTCAGGCCATGCGCCGACTCGTGCGGAGCACGGCGCGCGAGATCGAGAAGCTCTTCACGCGCCCGCGCCGCTAGCCGAGGGGCAGGGCCCCCCGACCGGCCCGGACGCGAGCAACAAATTGTATGATCATATGTAGAAATCCCCTTGACAACCCCGGTACGCAGAGGCTATTAGAGGGCAGTCTTACCGAGACCATTCTGAATTCTCGTCGGAGGGGTGATATGGCGAGGTCACGCGTAGTACTGGTTCCTCCGGTACTTACGGTTCTCTTTCTGAGTCTCTGCTTGAGCAGTCCGCTCCTGGCCCAGCGGTCGGACCGGGCGGTCATCGGCGGCGTCGTCACCGATCCCCAGGGCTCCGGAGTTCCCGGCGCGACGGTCACCATCAGCAACGATGAAACCGGCGTCGAGACCGCCCTCGTGACCAACTCCGCCGGAGCCTACACCACCAATCCCCTGGTCCTCGGCCGATACTCGGTCAAAGTCAACTCCTCCGGATTCAAGACGGCCACGAGATCGGGAATCGTGCTCCGGGCCGGCGACGTGGTCCGCCACGACGTCACCCTCCAGATCGGCGAGATGGCCGAGTCCGTCGAGGTCAGCAGCGGCGGGGCGCTCGACGTCACCCGGCCCGACGTCAGCCACAGCGTGGACGAGAAGTACTACCACGACCTCCCGATCGTCACCGCGGCCGATGTCCGCCTGGCCGAGTCGGTGCTCCTGATGCAGCCCGGTTACCTGCCCATGACGCCGAACGGCGACCCCATGTTCCGCGGAAGCCAGTTCAACTCCCGCATCAACGGCGGCCAGGCGAGGGCCACCGAGAACTTCTTCGACGGGGGCGCGTTCGGTTACGCCTCGGGGCACCAGGGGAGCCAGGAGAGCGCTCCCCCCGTGGAAGCCATCCAGGAGGTCACGGTCGTCACCACGACCTATTCGGCCCAGTACGGTCACACGAGCGGCGGCTTCATCGAGTACACGTCCAAGTCGGGCACCAACAAGCTGCACGCCAGCGCCTACGGCAACCTGGCCAAGGACTCTCTCAACTCCCAGGGCTTCTTCAAGCTGCCCAAGACCCCGCTGGACAACAAGAACTGGGGGGCCACCGTGGGCGGGCCCATCATCAAGAACAAGACGTTCTTCTTCATCAACGCCGACTGGACACGGTTCCGCTCCGGCACCCTGGAGGGGTTCGGCAACACGACGCCCATCGACGCCTTCAAGGCCGGCGACTTCAGCGCGCTCCTGACCGGCCAGCAGATCGGCGTGGACGCGCTCGGGCGGCCCATCTTCGGGGGCCAGATCTTCAATCCCGCCACGACCCGCCTGGTCAACGGGGTTCCCGTGCGCGACCCCTATCCGGGCAACATCATTCCTGGCAACGACCCTCTGCGGAGCCTGGTCGCCTCGCGATACGCGGCCCTGATGGTGCACCCGGACCGGCCCGGCCTGTCGAACAACGTGGCCGGCAACCCGGCGGGCGACCAGACCTGGGTCCTGGATGCGCGCAACATCCTTCTCCGCCTGGACCACACCTTCTCGCCGAAGTTCAAGGCGATGTTCAGCGGCTACTACAACAACCGTCCGTCGGTGCGCAACTGCGGCGGGGCCCAGGGCTGTGACGTCCCGAACGACCCCCTGAGCAACTCAGCCGCGAATACGGAGTACCTCGGCGAGGGCTTCACCCAGCGCATCTACACGACGCACGCCCACACCCAGTGGGACTGGATCATCAACAACAACCTGATGAGCCACTCCACCGTGGCCTGGGACCGCTGGTACATGGGCGGCGCCAGCCTCTCCGCGGGCGCGAATTGGCCCGAGAGGATGTGGGGTTCCCAGCAAAAGAGCGGCCTCCTCCTCGGGGACGCGGGGCCGCCGCAGATCAACTTCGCCGGCAACATCCCCTACAACACCCTCGGTCTCTCGTGGCCGAGCTTCGGCTACGAAAAGAACGATCGCTGGCAGTTCTCCACCGACCTGGCGTGGGTCAGGGGCAGGAGCACCATCAAGGTCGGCTTCGAGTACCGGCACCAAAAGTACCCGCACAAGGGCTGGGCCCAGGGCGGCGCCGCCGGCAACTTCGACTTCAACCGGCTCGAGACCGGCGGCTACGACGCCGCCGGCAACAACCTCAGCCAGACCGGAGATCCCTTCGCGGCCTTCCTCCTGGGGCAGGTGCACGCCTCCAGCCAGTACATCTATGCCCAGCCCACCTGGTTCGAAAACTACCTCTCGCCCTGGATAAACGCCGAGTTCAAGGTCTCCCCCAAGCTCACCCTGACCGCGGGGCTGCGCCTGGACTACCAGACGGCGCGCACCGAGCAGAACGACGAATACTCGACGTTCGATCCCAACACCCCCAACCCCGACGCGGGCAACCGGCCCGGGGCGGTGATCTTCGCGGGTAGCGGTCCGGGTCGCACGGGAGCGCGGACGTTCGAAAAGCCGAAGTGGGATGCCTGGGGACCGCGGGCGGGGTTTTCCTATCGGGCCAACGACAAGACCACCATCCGCGGCGGGTACGGGATGTACTACGCCGGAGTTGCCTTCTCGCAGTTCACCGGCGACCCGAACCTCGGATTCGCGTCGAACCCTTCGGCGCCGAACCTCACCAACGGGCTGTTTCCCGCTCTCTACCTCGACGCCGGATTCCCGCAGCAGAACATAAAGTTCCCCCCGTTCATCGACCCCACCATCGCCAATGGCGGAGGGGTGCCGGCCGTGTCGCCGGACGGGGAGACCCTGCCGCGCTTCCAGAACTGGTCCCTGACCTTCCAGCGCCGGCTGACCAAGAACATGATGCTCGACGTCTCCTACATCGGGAACAAGGGAACCCGTCTGGATCACCACGCGCAGCGCGCTGGGCTCGACTACAACATGAACGATCCCGCGGTCCTGGCGCTGGGGGCCGCGCTCTTGCAATCGAACATCAATTCGCCCGCCGCCCAGGCGGCCGGGATCGGATCGCCCTACCCGGGTTTCACCGGAAACGTGGCGCAGGCGCTGCGGAAGTATCCCCAGTACCAGAACATCGAGTGGCGCGGTCTCCCCCTGGGGAGGAGCCTGTACAACGCCCTCGAAGTCGTCCTCGAGCAGCAGCTCGCGCACGGGCTCCAGTACCGCGTCGGCTACACCTATTCCAAGCTGAAGAACAACGGCGCGGAGAGCGGGATGGGCAACGAAGGAATCAACGGCGGGGTCCAGGATCCCATCAACTGGGACCGGGCCGACTACGGGCTCAGCCTGGACGACACCCCACACGTGCTCCTGGTGGGGTTCACCTGGGACATCACGCAGGGTGGCTCCCAGAGCTGGACGGGAGCGAAGAAGGCCCTCCTCGCCGGCTGGAACCTGAGCGGAGTGCTGCGGTACGAGAGCGGCCGACCGCTTCGCATCACCATGGCCAACGACCTCGGTGGCCTCCTCTTCAACACGGAGAAGCGCCCGAACCGCACCGGCGCCGATGCCGTGGCGGCGGGCGGCGATTTCGACCCCCTCACCCAGAACTACTTCAACAAGGCGGCCTGGCAGGACCCGGGTCCGCTCCAATTCGGCAGCGCGCCGAGAGCCGACGGGTCGGTGCGCGGATTCCCGGTGTACAACGAAGACCTGACCGTGTCCAAGACCTTCTCGCTGTCGAACGACTTGAAGATGCGTTTCGCGGCTTCCGTCGGCAACATCTTCAACCGAACGCTCTTCTGCTCCCCGAACACGAACTTCAGCTCCCCCGCGTTTGGCACGGTCAACACGCAGTGCAACCAGGCACGATCGGTTCAGTTTGGCCTGCGGCTCGACTACTGATACAACTGTAGCCGTGCCGCAGTGCGGACCCTAGAGAACGCATCGGGCATGGGTGGCTTGCCGCGTCTTGCCGTCGTCGTCCTGTGCGGCGTTCTGTCGCCGGCTGCCACTTTTGGTGCCCAGGCGCAAGCGGCCCTCCAGAGGGCGGCCGTGCTGGTCCAGGAAGGGCGGCTCCAGGAAGCCGGCCAGCAGGCCCAGTTGGCGCTCTCCGATCCCGAGACGCGAGCCGCGGCCTGTTCGGTGCTGGGTGCCATCCGCCTTCAGCAGGACCGGCTCCGGGAGGGCGCGGAGCTGCTCCAGGAAGCCATCCGGCTGGATCCTCACCTCCTCGGGGCCCACCTGAACCTCGCGCAGGCCTACACCCTGCAAGGGAAGGGCGAGCTGGCCGTTCTCGTCTTCCGGCGGATACTCGAGCTGGACCCGTCGAACGCCGCCGCCCGGATGGCTCTCGCCCGCTCGGAGACGGAGAAGGGAAACTACCGGCGGTCGCTGGATCTGGCAAAGCCGGCTCTCGCCGCGTTCAAGCAGTCGCCCGAGGGATTGTTCATACTGGCCACGGACCTCTTGAAGACGGGGGATCGGTCCTCCGCCGCCGCGCTGGCCGAGGACGCGAGGCGTCTTCGTGACGTTCCCCCCGCCTGGTCCGTCGACTTCGCCCAGTTGCTCGTCAAGGACGGCCTGGTCGCGGAGGGCGTCGACGTTCTCGAGCGCGCCCGAAGGGCCGACCCTTCGTCCTACGAGCTGGTGTTCGCTCTGGGCGGCGCTTTCCTCGTGAAGGGTGATCCGGCGCGGGCCCTCGAGGCCTACGACCTGGCCCTCGGTCTGAAGCCGGCCTCGGTCGCGGCGCTACGGCAGGCGGCCGCGGTTGCCGAGCGGCGGGACGAGCTGGAGCGATCCCTCTCGTACTGGAAACGTGCCAGGAAGCTCGCGGCGGACGATCCGCAGATCCTCCTGGGGTTCGGCCGTGTCTGCCTCAAGATGGATCTCCTGGAGGACGCCGAGCCCGCGTTGATCAGGGCCGCAAGCCTGCGTCCTGGCGAGCCCGCCTATCAGTACACCCTGGCCGTCGCGAAGGTGGGGAAGCGTCAGTACGAGGCCGCCCAGGGTCTGCTGGAGCCGCTCGTCGGGAAACAGCCGGACGATGCGCAGCTTCAGTACGCGCTGGGGTCCGTGCTATACATGCAGGGGCACCTGGCGGAAGCCGCCGCGCGGCTCCGGGAGAGCCTCCGGTTGGACGCTGATCAACTGGCGTCTCCCTACTACCTCGCGCTGGTCGCCCGGGACGAGGGCCACGATGCCGAGGCCATCGAGCGGCTGGAGGAGCTGCTCCGACGCCATCCGGATCACGCCTCATCGTGTGAAGCTCTGGGCGGATTGCTGATGAACGGCCGGCGCTACCCGGAGGCAGAACGGCTCCTGAGAAGGGCGGTCCAGCTCAACCCGAAGTCGGTGAAGGCCAACTATCAGCTCGGCTTGCTCCTGGCGCGCACGGGCCGGAGGGAGGAGGCGGACAAGCAGCTCGAGTTGGCGAAATCGCTTCGCGCGGAAGACGACGCCAGTTCGAAGTTGCAGCTTCGCCTGCTCGATCCCGACGGATGAAGGATTGCCGAATCCTCATTGGATGCGGGGCCCTCCTCGCTCTCGCCCTGGGGGTCACGGCGACCGCCCAGGAGGAGAAGGAGGGAGGGGCTGCCGCCTCCGTGAGCCAGCTCGAGGCGGCCGTCGCGCGTGACCCGGGCAATCCCGGTGCCCATGTAGCGCTCGGCCTGGCGTACTGGAGCCGGAACGAGTACCCCCGCGCCCTTCTCGCGTTTCGGCGTGCCGTCGAGGTCGGACCGCGATCCTCCGAGGCCCATAACTGGCTCGGGGTCGCTCTCTCGGAGAAGTCGGATCTCCCCGGCGCCGTCGCCGAGTTCAAGAGGGCCATCGAGCTCGACCCGCAGTACGGGCGGGCCTACGCCAACCTGGGGTCTGCCCTGGCCACGAGCGGCGACTATGCCGAGGCGGTCCTTGTCTTCCAGAAGGCCCTGGCCCTGCAGCCGGACGACTTGGGCTGTCACTTCAACCTGGGCATGGCCCTCCGGGGACGAGGCGATCTGGAGGCGGCGCTGCCGCATCTGCGGCACGTCGTGGAGGGCGATCCGACGAACGCCGGCTTTCGCTACGAGCTCGGCCAGACGCTGCGCCAGAGCGGTGACCTCAAGGGCGCGATCGGCGCGCTCGAGAAGGCAGTCGAGCTCGATCCCGAGCGGCGCGAAGGCTACTACGCGCTCGGGGTCGCCCTCCGGCAGCTGAGCGCTTTGGCTCGCCGGTCCCTTCCGCCGCGAGTACTTCTTCCCCCTCGGCCGGCGCAGAGCGCACCCGACGAGAAGAGCCCGGCGGAGGACGCCTACCAGCGCGCCCTCGCCGCCGCCGAGCGCGGCGAGCTGGCCGGTGCCCGCGACGGGCTCACCGAGGCCCTCCGCCTGGACGAGAGCCACCCCGACGCGCACCGCGTCCTGGGCTTCGTGCTCGGCCAGCAGGGAGACCTGCCCCAGGCCCTCTCCCACCTGGAGCGCGCGGTCGCGCTGCGACCCGCGTCCCCCGAGGCTCACTACAGCCTCGGCGTGGCGCTGTGGTACAGCGGTTCCCGGGACAAGGCCCTCGCCGAGGTGGGGAAGGCCGTCCTTCTCGATCCCGCCGCCGGTGACGGCCACGCGTTTCTCGGCACTGCGCTGCGCGACACGGGCGATCTCGCGGCCGCCCGGGCGAGCCTGCAGCGCGCGATTGCCCTGCTGCCCCCCACCGCCGCCGTCTACGTCGACCTGGGCATCACGTACCTGCGGGCGGGCGACCTCGACAAGGCGCTGGGACAGCTCGAAGCCGGGCTGAACCTCCCCTCGCCCTGGGTACCGGTGCCGGACTGGAGCTCCGCGACCGCGGCGCTCCGCCAGGCGCTCGCCGCGAGCCCGGGGCGCGCCGAGGCGCACAACGTGCTGGGTCTCCTGCTCGGTCGCCAGGGCGCGGGCAGCACCGAGGTGACGGCCGCGTTCCGCGAAGCCATCCGGCTTCGACCCGGCTTCCTGGAAGCCCACAACAACCTCGGTCTGGTGCTGATACAGTCCGGCGACGACCCGGGGGGCATCGCCGCCTTCCGCGAGGCCGTGCGCCTCGAAAAGGACTATGCGGACGCGCATGCCAATCTCGGCGCGGCCCTCGTCCCCACCGACGCCGAGGACGCCGTGGGGGAGCTCGAGAAGGCCGTCGCCCTGGCGCCGAGCTCCGTGAAGGCCCGGTTCAACCTCGCGGCCGCCTACGGGGCCAGCCCCACGCGGGGGCCGGCCAAGGAGATCGAGCAGCTCGAGAAGGTGATCGAGCTCGACCCCACGTTCGCCCGGGCCCACCTGGCGCTCGGCAAGGTGTTCCTGCGGGAGGGCAAGGTCGCAGAGGCGGTGAAGGAGCTCCAGGGGGCGACGCGTCTCTCGCCCGAGAGCGGGGAGGCGCGCTATCAACTCGGCCTGGCCCTGGCCCGTGGCGGCCGCAAGGAGGACGCCACCTCCGAGCTGCAGAAGGGCCGCGACCTTCTGACCGCCCAAGATCGCAACAAGGCCGCGACCCTGGACGTCCTGGAGGGGCGAGCGGCGCTGGAAAAGGGCGACTTCGAGCAGGCCGCGGCCAAGCTGCGGCGCGCGATCCAGCTCCGGCCCGACTCCTTCGAGGCCCAGAGCGCCCTCGGCGCGGTCATGGAGAAGCAGGGGGACGTGCCCGGCGCCTCTGCCGCCTACCAGAAGGCGGTGGAGCTTAATCCGGCCGACCCCTCGTCGAGACAGAGCCTGGAGAGGCTGCGGAGCGCCCGGATCCAGTCCGGCGCCCCGCCCCGGGGACGCGAAGCGGCCCCGCAGGATGAGGGGCGGATTCAGTCCGGCGCCCCGAAAGACGATCCCCAGAAGGTGGCGGAATTCGAGCGTTACATCCGCGAGGCCCGTTTCGGGGAGGTCCAGCCCCTGCTCGCCGCCTACGTGACGCAGGAGCGCCCGCGGTCCTCCTGGGGGTGGTACGCGCTCGGCTACAGCCTCTTCGCCCAGCAGAAGCTCGGCGAGGCCATCCAGGCCCTGTCCAGGTCGCTCGCGCTCGACGTCACGAACGCCGAGGCCCACAAGATCCTCGGCCGCACGCTCATGATCATCGGGAGATTCGACGCGGCCCAGCGCGAGTTCGAGGAGGGGATCCGCCTCAAGCCGGACTCCGCGGAGATGCACTACAACCTCGGCAAGCTCTTCTCCATACAGGACAACTGGGAGCCGGCGCGGAAGGCGCTCGAGGCCGCGATCCGGCTCGACCCCTCGTACCTCGAGGCGCTGGACGCCCTCGGCTTCGCGATCGAGGCCCTGGGCGACGACGCGGGGGCGGTCGCGAGGTACGAGCAGGCGATCGCCCTCAGCAAGGAGCGGCCGGGGCGCTTCGCCGCCGCCCACGTGAGCATGAGCGCCTACTGCAACCGCACGGGCGATCCGGACAAGGCGCTCGAATACGCGCGTCAGGCGCTCGAGATCGATCCTCGTTCCGACCCCGCCTGGTTCCAGCGGGCGAAGGCGCAGGAGCACCTGGGGCGCCTGACCGAGGCGGTGGACTCCCTCAACCAGGCCATCGCGCTCAACCCCCGAGCCTCCTCGCACTACTACCTCCTGGCCGGCCTCTACCGCCGGCTCGGGAAGACGGAGGAGAGCGGGAAGGCGCTCGACTCCTTCAAGCGCCTCCAGCGCGAGGCGAACGAGCTCGAGAAGATGCGCCGCGAGCACCGCGAGAGCGCGGCGGCGCCGAGCGGCGGAGCGTGAGCAGGGGCGAGCCCGGCTCCCGTCGCGGCTTCCTGAGGACGATGGGAGGGGCCCTGGGGGCGGCTCTCCTGCCGCGGTGGGGAGGAGGGGGGCCGCTGCCCGCCCAGGCCTCGCGTCCCGTCGTCTTCACGGACGTCACCGCCGCCGCCGGCCTCCTGCACGCCCGCAACGTCTCCGGCAGCCCGGACGACAAGCAGTTCCTGCTGGAGGAGATGGGGGGCGGCGCCGCCTTCTACGACTACGATCACGACGGCTGGCTCGACATCTTTCTCGTGAACGGGACGAGCCTGGACCCCAGGGTCCGCGACCGCCGGCCCCGGAGCTACCTCTTCCACAACAACCGTGACGGCACGTTCACCGACGTCACCGAGAAGGCGGGCCTCACCCATTCCGGATGGGGACAGGGCTGCTGCATCGGCGACTACGACAACGACGGCTTCGACGACCTGTTCGTCACCTACTGGGGAAAGAGCGTCCTCTACCACAACAACGGGGACGGAACGTTCACGGACGTCTCGGAGAGCGCGGGGGTCGCGGGCCCGGCAAACCGATGGGGCGCCGGGTGCTGCTTCCTGGACTACGACCGGGACGGGCACCTGGACCTGTTCGTCGCCAGCTACCTGAACTTCGACCCCGCCACCGCCCCCCGGCCGGGCCAGTCGGCCTACTGTCGCTACAACGACATCCCGGTCCCCTGCGGGCCCTTGGGATTCGCGGGGGGCACGAACGCGCTCTACCGCAACCTGGGCAACGGCACGTTCGTCGACGTCTCGGAAGCATCGGGGATCGCCCGCCCGCGCGGGCCCTCCTCCATGGTCTTCGTCGGCACCAACTGGCAACCCACGGGTTCCTACGGCATGGGCGCGGCGTCGGCGGATTTCGACAACGACGGCTGGCCCGACATCTACGTGGCCTGCGACACCGCACCCAGCCTCCTCTATCGCAACAACAAGGACGGGACCTTCCGGGAGATCGCGGTTCCCGCCGGATGCGCCTTCGACGGGGAAGGAGCCGCCCTCGCGGGAATGGGAGTGGGGGTGGGCGACTTCGACGGCGACGGCTGGCTCGACATCGTCCGGACGAACTTCTCCGAGCAGGTGACGACGCTCTATCGCAACTACGGGGGCGCCTTCGAGGAGGCGAGCCTCCGGAGCGGCCTCGGGGTCAACCGGAAGTACGTCGGCTTCGGGGTCGACTTCCTCGACTTCGACAACGACGGGTGGGCGGACATCTTCCTCGCGAACGGCCACGTGTACGCCCAGATCGCGAACAGGAGCCTCCACCTCAAGTACCGGGAGCCGAAGGTGCTCTATCGCAACCTGGGGAACGGCCGCTTCGAGGACGTCTCCGCGAAGGCGGGGGCGGCGATCCTGGCCGAGAACCTCGGCCGCGGGTGCGCCTTCGGGGACTTCGACAACGACGGGGACGTGGACGTGATCGTGAACAACCTGGACGGGCCCCCGACCCTGCTGCGCAACGACGGCGGCAACGGCAACCATTCGATCCTGATCAAGTGCCTGGGCACGAAATCGAACCGCTCGGCGATCGGCGCCCGGGTGACGGTGAACCGGGGAGACCACCGCCAGATACGCGAGGTCATGAGCGGCTCGAGCTACTACTCGCAGAGCGACCTGCGCCTCCACTTCGGGCTGGGCGGGGCCCCCGCGGCGGACGCGGTCGAGGTCGCGTGGCCGTCCGGCCTGAAGGAGACCTTCCGCGACCTGCCCGCGAACCACCTCTTCGTGATCCAGGAAGGGAAGGGAATCGTGGACCGGCTTCGGCTGGGGCCCCGCCCATCATGACGCGGGGCTTCCGCACCATCCTCTGGGCCCTGCCCTGCGCCTCGCTCCTGCTCCTCGCGGTCGCCCCCTCCGCCCCCGACGTGCGGTTCACCGATGTCACCCGGGCGGTGGGGATCGACTTCGAGCACGCGAGCTCCGCCACCTCGAACAAGTACCTGCTGGAGACCATGGGAGGAGGGGTCGCCCTGTTCGACTACGACAACGACGGCCGGCTCGACGTCTTCTTCACCAACGGCGCCAGGATCGACGACCCCATGCCTCCCGGAGCGGCCCCCGACAAGTCGGACCGGAAGTTCTGGAATCGGCTCTATCGCCAGAACGCGGACGGCACCTTCACCGACGTCACGGAAAAGGCGGGTCTCACCGGAATGCCCCAGAACCGTTACGGCATGGGGGTCGCGGTGGGGGACTACGACAACGACGGCTTTGCCGACCTCTACGTGACCAATTACGGCGGCAACACCCTGTACCGCAACAACGGCGACGGCACCTTTCGCGACGTCACCACGAGCGCCGGAGTGGGCGCCGGCGGCTGGAGCGCGAGCGCCGGCTTCTTCGACTTCGACAACGACGGCAAGCTCGACCTCTTCGTCACCCGCTACGTGGACTGGACGTTCCAGAACAACGGCTATTGCGGGGAAAAGAAGCCTGGCTACCGTGCCTACTGTCATCCCGACAACTACGACGGGACCACCAATGTCCTTTATCACAACAACGGCGACGGCACCTTTACGGACGTCTCCTCGAAGGCCGGGATTGCGGACGCCCGGGGCAAGGGGCTCGGGGTGGCGTTCGCCGACTACGACGACGACGGTTTCATGGACGTGTACGTGGCCAACGACTCCGTCCAATCGTTCCTGTACCACAACAACGGACACGGCACGTTCACCGAGGTCGGCCTGTTGGTGGGGGTCGGGTTCAACGAGGACGGAAAGACCTTCGCCGGGATGGGAGTGGACTTCGCCGACTACGACAACGACGGTCGGCCCGACCTCGTGGTCACGGATCTCTCGAACGAACGCTACCGGCTGTTTCGCCAGAACGGCGACGGCAGCTTCCAGGATGCCACGCACAGTTCTGGGGTGGGTTCCGCCACCCTGCTGTTCTCGGGTTGGAGCACGCGCTTCTTCGACTACGACAACGACGGCTGGAAGGACTTCTTCGTCGCCCAGGGACACGTGATGGACACCATCGAGAAGACGGCCCCCAACTTGAGGTACCTGCAGCCGCCGTTGCTGTTGCGGAACGAGGCCGGGCGTTTCGTGAGGGTGGTTCCCGGCGAGGTCTTTCAGGGGGTCTGGGCCGGCCGGGGCGCCGCCTTCGGCGACCTGGACAACGACGGAGACGTCGACGTCGTGGTCAGCAACGTGGGCCAGAGGGTCCTCGTGCTCCGGAACGACGGCGGGAATCGGCAGCACTGGCTCGGGATCCGAACCGTGGGAACGACGTCGAACCGCGATGGCATCGGGTGCCGGGTGAAGGTCGTGTCCGCATCCGGCCTGACCCAGTACTTCACCGTGAACACCGCCGCGGGCTACCTCTCCGCCAGCGACAAGCAGTTGCGAGTGGGACTCGGGGGGGCGGGGTCGGCTGCGCTCGTGGAGATCCGTTGGCCTTCCGGAGTGGTCCAGAAGCTGGAAAACGTCGGGTCCGGACAGACCGTGGTCGCGACGGAGCCCGCCCGACCATGACCCGCCGCAGCATGCTCGCGCTCCTGGCGTGCCTCGCCGACCCCGCCTTCGGCCAGGGGATCTCCTCGCGCCGGGTCAAGCCACAACCTCGCGGCAAGCCTTCCGGCCGCCCGTTCCTGGCGCGTTTCACCGACGTCGCGGAGCAGGCCGGCCTCAAGCAGCCGACCGTCTATGGCGGAATCGATACCAAGAGCTACATCGTCGAGGTGGTCGGGTGCGGAGTGGCGTTCCTCGACTACGACAACGACGGCTGGCTCGACCTGCTCGTCCTGAACGGCACCCGCCTGGAGGGCGCGCCGCCGGGCACCACGAACCGGCTCTACAAGAACAACCGCGACGGCACGTTCACGGACGTCACGGAAAAGGCGGGGCTGACCCGGACGGGCTGGGCGTCCGCCGTCACCGTGGGTGACTACGACAACGACGGCTTCGACGATCTGTTCATCACCTACTACGGGCAGAACGTGCTCTACCACAACAACGGCGACGGCACGTTCACGGACGTGACCGAGAGAGCCGGCCTTCGCCAGGGCTCCGTGCGCTACGGCTCCGGCTGCACCTGGGTGGACTACGACCGCGATGGACGTCTGGATCTGTTCGTCGCCAATTACCTCGATACCACCCTCGAAAAGCTGCCCAAGCCGGGGGAAAACGCCGACTGCAGCTGGAGAGGGGTGCCCGTGAACTGCGGTCCTCGCGGCCTGCCCCCGGGGTTCGTCCAGCTCTTTCACAACAATGGAGACGGGACCTTCACCGACGTCAGCCGACCGGCCGGAGTGGCGGCGGCCTCGGGATCGTATCCCATGACCGCGGTGGCCGCGGACTACGACGACGACGGCTGGCCCGACATCTACGTCGCGTGCGATTCCACGCCGAGCTGGCTCTTCCGCAATCAGCACGACGGCACGTTCCGCCAGGAGGGCCTGGAGCGCGGGGTGGCGGTGAGCGAAGACGGGTTGGAGCAGGCGGGCATGGGGGTGGCAGTCGGCGACTACGATCTCGACGGAAGCCTCGACATGTTCAAGACCAACTTCTCCGACGATACGAACGTCCTCTACCGCAACGACGGGAAGGGCTATTTCAACGACGTCACCATCCGCGCGGGGATTGGTGTCGAGACCCGGTACGTCGGGTGGGGAACGGGCATGGTGGACCTCGACAACGACGGCGTTCCCGACCTGTTCCTGGTGACGGGAAGCGTCTACCCGGAGGTGGAGCGGAAGCTTCCGGACTATCCCTTCCGGACCCCCAGGCTCGTGTTCCGCAACCTCGGCGACGGCCGGTTCGAGGAGCTGATCGACGAAGCGGGCACCGGGGTGGCGGCGGCGCACTCGAGCCGTGGCTGCGCCTTCGGGGACTTCGACAACGACGGAGACGTGGACATCCTGATCATGAACATGAACGAGCCGCCGTCGCTCCTGCGCAACGACGTCTCGGGGAACGGCCACTGGCTGAAGGTCCTTCTCGTGGGGGTCAAGTCGAACCGCAGCGCGATCGGCGCGCGGGTGGTCGCGCGCTACGGAGGCCGCGCCCAGGCGCAGGAAGTGACCGCGCAGTCGAGCTTCTACTCCGCCAACGACCGCCGCCTGCACTTCGGGCTGGGCGCCTCGAGGTTCGCCGACCTGACGATCCGGTGGCCCAACGGCGCCACGGAGAAGATCCCCAACGTGGAGGCCGGCCAGCTCGTCGTCATTCGCGAGGGAGCGGGGATCCTCCGCCGGCAGGGATTCGGGAGAGCGGGACAGGACTCCTAGAGCTGCCGGCCGATCACGGGCGCGATCTGACGCAGCTCGCGCACCAGGCCGTCGAACATCTCGGGGGTGATCGACTGGGGCCCGTCGGAGAGCGCGGTGTTGGGGTCGTGGTGCACCTCCACGATCAGGCCGTCCGCCCCCACCGCGACCGCCGCCCGGGAGAGGGGCGAGACCTTGTCGCGCCGGCCGGTCCCGTGCGAGGGGTCGACCAGGATCGGCAGGTGGGAGACGCTCTTCACCGCGGGGACCACCGCCAGGTCGAGGGTGTTCCTCGAGAAGTCGGAGAAGGTGCGCACCCCGCGCTCGCAGAGCACCACCTCGTAGTTTCCCTCGGAGAGGATGTACTCCGCCGACATCAGGAACTCCTCCAGGGTGGCGGCGAGGCCTCGCTTGAGGAGCACCGGCTTCCTGGCCCGGCCCGCCCGCTTGAGGAGGGAGAAGTTCTGCATGTTGCGGGCCCCGATCTGGATGCAGTCCGCGTAGCGCTCGATGAGGTCGACCCCTTCGGGGTCGAGGGCCTCCGTCACCACGGGCAGCCCGGTCTCCTCCCGGGCCGCGGCGAGGATCTTGAGCCCCTCCTCGCCCAGCCCCTGGAAAGAGTAGGGGCTGGTGCGCGGCTTGAACGCGCCCCCCCGCAGGATGTGGGCGCCCGCCTGCTTCACCCGCCGGGCCACCGTGAGCATCTGGTCGTGCGACTCCACCGCGCAGGGCCCGGCCACGATCACCAGGCCCGGCCCCCCCACCGGCACCCCTCCGATGCGCACCACCGAGTTCTCCGCCTTGACCTCGCGCGAGACGAGCTTGTAGGCGTGGGTGACGGGGATGACCTCGAGCACGCCGGGCAGCGTCTCGAAGACGGGCGCTTCCTCCGCGCCCTTGTTGCCGGTGATGCCGATGGCGGTGCGGTGGGCGCCGGGGATGGGATGCGCCTTGTAGCCGCGAGCCTCGACCGCCTCCACCACGCCGCGGAT
>WNFT01000269.1_pt1 | contig 42656 bp, 34 predicted proteins | sample 5400191 | NCBI WGS metagenome assembly WNFT01 (sample SAMN13153359, study PRJNA577476) | soil metagenome | isolation source: 80 cm saprolite under Madrone tree | place: USA:California | collected 2016-06-14 | reverse complement strand
GGCATCGGTGGCCGGCCATGGCCACGCCGACAAGCGTCAAATACAATTGATGGTGCGCGCCTTGCTCTCGATGAACGAGACACCCGAACCGTCGGACGCCGCGGACGCCCTGGCTGTGGCGCTCTGCCATTTGCAAAAGGAACAAGCTCGGCGGCGGTTTGGGCTGCGGGATGAAGACTTATCTCTTAACCTGCGGTCCGCCGTGCGATCTGCCGGACTGCCGGCCGAAATCCGGCCTAGCCGCGCAACGCTTGGCGGGTTGCCGCGCATCGTATCCACGCGCCGACCATGAAGACTTCCCTCCTCCGTTTCTTTCTGCTGATTGCCGCAATCGCTCTGGTGGCATCCGCGGGGCTCTGTGTTCCTGCACCTTCGGGCCCCAAGCTGACTTTTCGGCGCGTCTTCAAAGGAAGCTCACCCGAATTCATCGAGATCACCGTGCGGGAAGATTCGGATACTGCTGCGTACGAAATCCGACAATTGGACGAGGATCCGGGCGCATTACCCTTTCAAGTGAGCGCGGCGTGGCGCACGAAGATGTTCGATCTGGCAGGGCAACTCAAGCATTTCCAGGGGCAGGATCTGGATGTGCATCGCAAGATTGCCAATCTTGGCGAGAAAACGTTTCGATGGGAAGCCGGCACCGAAGTGCATGAGGCAAAATTCAATTACACTTTGAATTCGGCGGCCGCCCAGCTTTTGCAGATATTTGAAGGCTTGGCACGCCAGCAGGAACACGTGGACTTGATTACGCGGCGCATGAAATACGATCGGCTGGGAATCAACGACGCCTTGCTGCAGTTCGAATCCGATCTCAACCGCAGCCTTGTGCCGGAGCCGCAGCGCGTTCTGCCGATGCTCGATCAGATCGCCGGCGATTCCCATTTTGTCGACATCGCGCGGCAGCGCGCACGTTCCCTTGCCGAACGCATCCGCCATCAAGGCTAGATAAATTATCGAATCTTTTTGGACGGCATGAGCGATATAACCTAGGCAATAAACAAGGAATTCTGCGATGGGCCGTCTGCAATGGAACGAATTTGGTCGCAACACCGTAGCGATGAACAGCCCACTCAGCCTCCGGTTTTTTTTCCGCAGGACAATCGTGTTCTTTGCGGCCATGCTCTTTGCGTTCAGCGGAATCGCCTTTGGCCAGAAAAAACAAAAGCTCGAAAAGAGTTTTCGCGACTGGCTGGAGCGGGACGTCGCTTACATCATCACCAAAGACGAACGCGACGCCTTTCTGAAGCTAACCAACGACGAGAATCGAGAAAAGTTCATTGAAACGTTTTGGGAAATCCGCAATCCGGCCCCCGGTTCACCCATCAACACGTACAAGGATGAGGTTTACAGTCGCATTGCCTTTGCTGACGCTCGTTTCGGGATCGGTTCCGGTGTAGAAGGCTGGCGTACCGATCGAGGCCGCACCTACATTACCCTGGGCCCTCCGCAACAAAAACAGGTTTACCGGAACTCCGCCAATCTGTATCCCATGGAAGTCTGGTTTTACAGCGGCGCCAATCCCGCTCTGCCGCCGTTTTTCTACGTCATGTTTTATCAACGCGAAGGAAGCGGCGATTACCGTTTTTATAGTCCGTACGCGGACGGCCCGGACAAGCTGGCTACCGGCGTGGAGGCCATCAACTCGCGTTCCGCCGCGTTGCGCATGATTCGAGATTCCGCGGGGCCGGAGGTGGCGCGAATCTCGCTTTCGCTTCTGCCTGATGAACCCGTCGACGAGACTACGGGGATTGTCAGCCTGCAATCCGACATCCTGCTGAACAGCATCAAGAATCTCGCCAATCTGCCGGCGAACCGTGATGACATCCTCCGCCGGAGAGCCAATCGTGAAGCGGTTACATCCAGGTTGGTCCTCGAAGGCCGGAATCTCGACATTGTCACCTTCCCGGCTCGCGATTCGCGCGGATTGACGCGCCTCGACTACGCTCTCCGTTTGCACAGTCCGAGCGACCTCAGCATGGCCGAGGAGAAAGATGCACGCTATTCCTACTCTGTGGAGGTCGGCGTCCGTGTTTTAAGCGCCGAGAACAAACTCATCTTCACGCAACAAAAAACGCTCGCGGATTCCATCACCAAGAAACGCCTTGATAGCATCAAGGATAGAGTATTCGGCTATGAGGGGACACTCCCTCTCCCTCCCGGCAAGTATCATATCGAGTTCCAGTTCACGGATTGGTCCAAGAAAGCGGCGTTCCATACCGTGCGGGAAGTCTCAATTCCTGTGCCCTCAAAAGACTCTCTGGTTGTGCCTGCCGTGATGCCATTCCTGTCCGCGGAAAATGCCGATCCTGGCCTCGCTGATTTGATGCCTTTTGCCATCGGTGGCGTGCAATTTACGCCCATGCCCAGCAGCACGCCGACTCTCGCCCTGGGCACCAACCTCCAAGTCGTCTACCAGATTTGGAGCGCGCCTTCGGATCCGCGCGAAAACCTGGGGAAGAAAATCGATGTGGAATACGCATTCGGCCGGCCCGCAGCCCCCGGCAGCGCCACCAAGGTCAAAGACGAAATCAACCGGGAACAGTTCGACGCAGCCGGATCGTTAGTAACCGGGAAGAAGCTGTCGCTCGATCAGCAATCCAGCGGCAACTATATTTTGAACGTCACGGTGAATAATCCTGAGACGAACCACAGCGGATTCGGAACCATGAATTTCAAAGTGCTGGATGCCCCTCCCCAGCCGGAACCATGGGATGTGCTTGAGCCGGGAATTGTTCAGGACGCGGAAAAGGGCATTCTCGACCAACAAAGGGGACTTTGTTACTGGGCCCTCGGCCAGTATGACGAAGCTCGCGTCTGGTTCCGCCGCGCGTTGCAAGTGGATCATTCCAATGACGTCGCCCGGGCCCGTCTTGTCGATGCCTATTTTTCAAAGAAGGATTATGCCGCGGTCGTCAGCCTCTTTTCGGATGCGGGCGTAACGGAAACGACGGATTCTGAAACGCTTCTTCGCATCGCCACCAGTCTCCAGAAGCTCGGGGACACATCCAAAGCCATCTCCGTGCTCGAAAGGGTGCTCCCTTCCCGCTCGGAGGAGGGTCCTCTCTATCTGGCCCTGGCCCAGTACTACGCGGAAGTCGGGAACCCGAAGAAGGCGGCGGACCTGTCACAAAGGGGCAAGTCTCTGCTGGCGGAAGCTCCAGTTAAGCCATGAGTGGCATAAGCTCTGGCAGCTCATTCCTGCCCTCGCACTAATCCATATTTTTGCATAATTATCCAAGAATCAGGAACAAGGCATGGCTATCTCCCCCGACGACCAACTGGCCCTGCTGTAACCTGCTGAATTTCCAAATCTTAACATTGTATAAATTGCTTCCGATTTTGGCAGTTTTTATGCAGAGTTTGTGAGAGGATGCCCATGGATTTTGGGGAATCGAGGGGCTTCCTTATAGACATTTCTGCGGTATCCGCAAGACACAATAAGTTTTTCAATCCTTGAGACGTCACGAAGGGAGTTCGAGCTCTATGAGACATAAATGGCTCGCGATCAGCTTGGCTTTGGTGTTTGGCATGGTCTTCTCAATGTCGGCCGCAGCTCAAGACCAGGGGGCTGCCCGCGGCAATTTGGGCGGCATTGTTTATGACGCCTCCAAAGCTTCCGTTCCGGGAGCCCAAGTTACTATCACTGGTCCGATCGGAAGTCTCTCGCAATCGACGACGGACCAGGGGTCCTTCCTCTTCTCCACGCTGATTCCTGGCATTTACTCCGTCAAAGTGCAGAAACCAGGCTTCAAGGTCGCCAGCGTAAAGAGTGCCGAAGTCCAGATCAACAAGACCACCAGCATCGAAGTTATTCTCGAAACGGGTCAGGTTTCAGAAACCGTGGAAGTCAGCGCAGCCACCGTCACCGTGGATACTTCCACCTCGGCAGTTACAGCGGATATTTCCGACACCTTCTTCCAAAATATTCCTGTGCAGCGCGGCGTAGCCAACTTGTTTTATCTCAGCCCCGGCGCAGTCGATGGTATTCAAACGGGCAGCAACAATCCGTCCATTTCCGGGTCCAGCGGACTGGAAAATTCCTATGTGGCTGACGGCGTTTCCATCAATGACCCGGCCTTCGGAGGTTTGGGCGTTTGGGCACGTTCTTACGGCGCGCTCGGCAGCGGCATTAACCAGTCTTTCGTCAAGGAAGTGCAGATCAAGACTGGCGGGTTTGAGCCGCAGTATGGGCATGCCAGCGGCGGCATCGTGCAGATCGTCACCAAGTCCGGCAGCACCAAGACCCATGGCGAAGTTGGCGGCTACTTCCATCCTCTGGGTATGCAGACCACTCCCCTCAATGCGGATGATCCCCAGTTCGGCAGAGTGAACTTGTTTGGCCGCTACCTGGGCAATGCCACCTACGAAGGCGATGCCGAACTTGGTGGCTACGCTCCCATCGGAAAGCTGCGCGATCACCTCTTTTATTTCGGGAACTTCAATCCGAGCGTCAACAACCAATACGTCGCGCCGGCCATTGGCTCAGGCCTTTTCACTCTTTATAACGGTCAATTGCAGCGCACGAAGACGTCCTACGACTATGCCGGCAAGTTGACTCTTAAGATTAACGACAGGCATACCGTAGAATCCTCGGTTTTTGGTGATCCCTCGCACACCAACAATGTTCCTTGGGCGACTCTGAACGCTTCGGACAAAACAGTAAATTCCAAGTGGGATTATGGCACGCGCAACTGGGCGGCGCGTTACGACGGCACACTCACCTCGACGTGGCTCATCGACGGCGCTTTCACGTGGAGCTGGAATCACTTTAGCGAGAAGCCATTGGCAGACGTGACCCAGATCCTTGACGAGACCAACGCGAATTTGCAAGGCACGTTTAACGCCCAGGGATTTGGTTTCCTTGAGCCATACGATTCCAACACGCGGAGCATCGCATTCGATACTTCGAAGACCTACCGTTTTCTCGGTCAGCACACCTTTAGTATCGGTTACAACTGGCAGTTTCCAGTCTACGACGACAGTACATCGTTTTCCGGTGGAAAATTTGCCATCCCGGCCACAAATGCTTCCGGAGGTGATCCCGGCTACGGGACCGCCACGAACCCGACGGTCGCGGGGAAGATGACCAATGCCTCGCTGGTGTTTGAGCCTATCACCGATCCATTCACTGGAAAGACAATTGTGCCCAATAGCTCAGGGTGCACGCTCTGCCCATATATGTTGTTCCAAAATCCAGACCCTACTTCGGCGACGAAGACTGCACTTGGCCAGGTCGTTCTCGTTCAATCTCGTGGACGGTTTGATGGCGGTGTTACTAAGAGCTCCGGAAAGTATCACGCAGGTTATGTAAACGACTCCTGGGCTCTCGGCAAGCGCATCACCGTGAACCTGGGCCTGCGATGGGAACAGCAGCGCCTCGTCGGTAATCAGACCAACAAGGTATTCAACGACATGTGGTCTCCGCGGATTGGCTTTGTCCTCGATCCCAAGGGCGACCGCAAGACCAAGTTCTACGCCAACTATGGACGATATGCCTTCGTTTTGCCACTCGACGCAGCCGTCCGCGCTCTTAGCGCAGAAGATGACATTCTGGGTGCCTATTGGGCCCCCGCCTCCACCACTACCGGCTGCCCGGTTGGAACGCCCGCGGGCAAGCCTTGCGTCAAGACGGATTCGAGCGGAAACCCCGATTACGCCAACCTCTTTCAACCCAGTTCGTCCACGCTTCTCAATTCAGCATCTGGTGGCATCGGCAATGCCGTGAACGTCGGCCTCAGTGGCGGTGAGCCATTCCAGCCAGGAATCCGCATGGAATATACCGACGAATATGTCGCCGGTTTCCAGCACGAATTTCGCGGCGGGCTTGTCTTCGGCGTGCGCTACATTGACCGCCGCCTGAAGCGTGTCATTGAAGACGAAGGCGGCATTTCCGTGGAACAATTCAACGCCTTGGCTGCCAATGGCGGCGGCTTGAACTACTTCATCGGAAACCCCAACGCAAAATCGGACATTTTCGTCAATCCCAACGAGCAAAAGTTCAGCGGGGTAGACGAAACTTTGGGACCTTGTGCGGCAAACGGCGGCCAGTCACTCGGCGCGTTCGACTGCGCCCTCCTCACCGCGGAGAAGAACCCGTCAGCCGCCAACGCTGCAGCACTGGTAGCGTTGGGCTTTCCTTCTTCCTGCATAGATACACGCAACGCTCCAACCCCTTATGTCGCGCCAAATGTTGCCAATACGTTTGGCACGGTCCTCGGCAGCGCGTGTTTCCCCGCCGTCAATACGGGCACTTGGACCGATTCCTCCGGCAATCTCCTTTCCGACTGCACTAACTTGGCTCAGAGTAAGCAGGCGGGTAGCTGCGCTGCATTTGGAGGAGAATTCTACGCCGATGGAAAACCGGACACGTACAAGGATCCCAGGCGTGTCTATCAGGCAGTCGAGATCGAATTCAATAAGGGCTTCAGCCACAACTGGGCTCTGGTTGCAAACTGGCGGATCGCCCGCCTCAACGGCAACTATGAGGGCGCATTCCGCAACGATAACAACCAGGCTGATCCAGGTATCAGCTCGCTTTTTGACCTTACCGAAGGAGCATTCGGCCTGCTCGGTAAACAGCAGGGGATTGGTCCTCTAAACACGGATCGCAGACACGTAATCAACGTTTATCCAGTCTACGTCCTGGATCATAGCCGTCTAAAGGGCATGGTATTCGGCGGGGGCCTCCGAGTGCAGACGGGGTTGCCCCTGACGAGCTTGGTTGCACAGCAGGCGTATCAGAACGCGGGCGAAGTGCCACTCTTCGGTCGCGGCGACCTCGGCCGGGCACCTACAACGGCCGGCATCGACGCCCACCTGGAGTACCCATGGAAATTTAATGACCGTGTCAGCCTTAAGTTCGGCTTTGACGCTTTCAACATTGCTAACCGAAAATCGAAGACGTTGATCGACCAGAACGCCGACCAAGGTTTCGGGGTCAACAATCAGGACTTCAAACTGCCGTTCGCGACCACGGGAATGAACAACTATTTCTTCCAGCAGCCGTTCAGTTCGCGCATGAGTCTGCGACTGGTGTTTTAGCCGAAACGCTCTCCCGGGAGGGCGCTGCCATGCGCTCTCCCTTTTCTTTTGTGGCGCAAGGAAAACCGAAGCGTACGATCCTCGTTAGTCGGTCTCTGTCCTTAGTTGGAAGGTTCAATGGCAATGTATTTTTCGCTTCCCAGGCCTCGTCAAAGCAAAAACCCACTGATGAATCGGCTTCCCCTCGCGGCATCCATGTACGCCTCGAATCCGAAGAGGGCGGAGCCGCCGACGATTGCGTCACCGAAACGGGCGGCAAGTGCCGCTTCCTTCCCACTTCGTCCGGAATGTACATCGTGCGGCTCAGCCAAATCGGCTACAAGGAGGTTTCCGTTCACGTCAATCTCGTGGACACCCTGCGAGGATTTGTCACTCTCGACCTGAAACCCGATCACGCAAACGCTGCGCCTGAGACGCCCGACGGGGTCTCCGGCGATTCCATCTCTGCCACGGACCTGAGCATTCCAGAGAATGCTCGCCAGGAATTTGAAAAGGGCCAGAGCGCCATGAAGGAGAATAAGCTGGACGCCGGCATCGCTCACCTGCGCAAGGCGATCAAGCTCTACGATACCTACCCAATGGCTTACGCGCTCTTAGGAACCGCCTATCTGGAACAGAAAAAGTGGAGTGACGCTGAGACGGCTCTGCAAAAGTCGCTCAGGTTCGATTCCAATTCCGCGGATGCGTATCTGGCGTTGGGTGCGGTGTTCAATCAAACCAGGAACTATCCACAAGCAGAAGCGGCACTTCTTCGCGGGCTGGAGCTAAAACCCGAAGCCTTCGCAGGCCACTACGAACTTGCCAAAACCTATTGGGAATTGGGCCGCTGGCGCGAAGCCGCCCCCCACGTTCGCAAGGCGGTCGCCGGCATGCCTGATGTAGCTTCACCCCACGTCCTCCTGGGGAACGTCATGCTGCGCGAAAATAACCCGCAGGGCGCGCTGAGCGAATATCAGGAATACCTCAGACTCGATCCGAACGGCCTAATGGCGCCGGGCGTGCACCAAATAATTGAGACAATTCGGAGAACACCTCGCCCCTAATTAAGATACTCGGCTGCTCGGTTCATTCTCTCTAGCCTAAGGTGCTGTCACCTCACTCGATTCCATTGCGCTGGCATGAAATCCCGACGCTCTCCAGCGCGTATGTTAGCATGAGGTGCGTTTGTGTCCCCAGGCTCTATGCCGCGTCCGACCACCATGAATTTGTCCGAGGCTGTGGCTATCTCCGCTTCCAGCCTTTGGGCGCACAAGCTGCGCAGCGTGCTGACGCTGATCGGCGTGGTCATCGGTGTCGCTGCGGTCATCGCCGTCGTCAGCCTGATTAACGGCGCAAATCAATACGTCGCCACGCGAGTTTTCCGTCTGGGCGCCGACGTCTTTGGGCTTTCCAAGCAGCCTTCCATCATCACCAACGTCGACGACTGGCTCGAATTCCAGAAGCGCAAGCGCCTTACCTATGACGATTTCGAAGCTGTGCGCGATCTCTGCAAGTCCTGCAAGGAAATCGGCGCCTCGCTGGGCGGCCGCGTCGAGGTGAAAAGCGGGCTGAACTCCCTGAAGGATACCAACCTTCGCGCCTGGACTCCGCAGATGCCCGAATTGTATGACGTGGATCTCGTCGCGGGCCGCCACATCACCGATTCGGATTTGAATAGCGCGGCGCCGGTTTGCGTGATTGGCATGGACATCGTGGAAAATCTCATGCCCGGCTTGGATCCCGTCGGCAAAGAGGTTCGCTGGAACAACATTCCCTGCGAAGTGATCGGCGTCGGGAAAAAAGAGGGCTCCTCCCTGGGAACTTCGCTGGACAACTGGATCATCCTGCCGCTCAGCACTTACAACAAGGAATACGGCAATCAGCAGACTTCCCTGCGCATCACCGCTCGTGCCGGTTCGGCTGCGAACATTCAGCTCACCGTCGATGAAGTCCGCCAGATCATGCGCGGACGTCATCACTTGTCCTACGGAACCAAAGATGATTTCGCAATCGAAACGAGCGATTCCTTTCTCTCGTTGTGGAAGAGCATCAGCGGCTCTTTTTTTGTCGTGACCATCGCCATCGCTTCGATTTCGCTGCTCGTCGGCGGCATCGTCATCATGAACATCATGCTCGTAAGCGTCACGGAAAGAACGCGCGAGATCGGCGTTCGCAAAGCGCTGGGCGCCCGCAGCGGGGACATTCTGCGCCAGTTTCTCATCGAGTCCTCGACCATTTCGGTGATTGGCGGAGCCCTCGGCGTCATCTTCGGCGTGCTGGCGGCCAAGCTCGTCTCGTGGGTCTCGCCGCTACCGAGCGCTGTACAACTTTGGTCGGTGATGGGCGGACTGGCAGTCGCGCTGAGCGTGGGATTATTCTTTGGCACCTATCCGGCATCGAAGGCCGCCAAGCTCGATCCCGTGGAAGCGTTGCGTTCGGAATAAGCGATCAACTCCATGGCCACGATCGGAAAAACACTCTCGCAAACGACCGTCCTTCCGGTGCGTTCCCTGGTTCGCAAGGAAGGCGCGCTGAAGCTTCGCGGCGAAGTGCTGCTCGCGCTGGATACGTTGCGGAAAAATCCGTTGCGCTCCGCGCTGACCATTCTTGGCATCGTCATCGGCATCACCACGGTCATCACCGTCAGCGCCATGATCAACGGCCTGAATGACAACGTCCTGGCGGGAATCCGCGAGCTGGGCTCGGACACCATCATTGCCTACCGTTTCCCCTGGGCCTCGCTCTCGCGGCCGCCGAGCGAATGGTTTACGCGAAAAGAATTGCAGCCGGAATGGGCCGAGGACATGTCCAAGCTGCCGCATGTCGCCGCCGCTTCTCCCTCGATGCGCATCTTCATGCCGCAATTCGGATCGGGCACCGCAGACGTGCGCCGCGGGGTCTATCGCGCCAAGAACGTGATCCTACAAGGGAATTCCCCGTCGATCGGACGCATCTTCGACCTGAAAATCGAATACGGGCGGATGTTTAACGAGACGGACGCCGACCACCACATGCCGGTGGTGCTACTCGGTTACGACACGGCAAGAATACTTTTCCCGGAGTCCGTTGCCGACAGCATCGGGAAAGAAGTCACCATCAACGGCCAGCTCTTCAGCGTGATCGGCACTTGCGAAAAGCGCAAGCAGGGAATTTCCGGCGGCTCAAATCCGGAAGACAACATCGCCATGATGCCGGTAACCACGCTCCGCAAACTTTACCCCAACCAGAAGGATTACGTTATTTTCGCCAAGGCTTCAGACCCCGCGCAGGTCGGCCAGGCCGTCGAGGAGATGCGGGATCTGCTGCGCCGCAAGCGCCGTCTTTCAAATGACAAGCCGGACGACTTTGCGCTCTTCACTTCGGATTATTTTCTCGACCTGTGGAACAAGATCAGCAGCCTGATTTTCATTTTGATGTTCGCTGTCGCTTCGGTAGGACTGCTTGTCGGCGGCATCGGCGTGATGAACATCATGCTCGTGAGCGTCACGGAACGCACGCGGGAGATCGGCGTTCGCAAGGCCATTGGCGCCAAGCGCGGCAACATTCTCTCGCAATTCCTGATTGAAGCGGTCACCCTAAGCGCCGTGGGCGGCGTCATTGGTGTTCTGTTTGGTTCCGGACTCTCCTTGCTGATGCGTTATGGCCTAAAAATGCCCGCAGTCCTCTCGCTCTTCTGGATCGCTACGGCTCTGATCATGTGCGCCCTCATCGGCATCGTCTTCGGCGTCTATCCCGCATGGAAGGCCGCGCGGCTCGATCCCGTTGAAGCCCTGCGCTACGAATAGTCATTGAATATACGCGCGCAATTCATCGTGGATTAGGCCAGTTCCGCAAGTTGTTTGAGCGGCACTACGGCCGCCTTCCCGTAGTGCTCGCCTTCCAGAATTCGGACCTGGCAGTGCGACCGGGCTGGCTGGATCTCCAGGATTCTCACGGGCGTTCCGTTCTGCACCATCAGCAGCCTTTGTGAAGCAATCAGAAGCGACAGCCCCACATCGTCGTTCGCCGCATCGAGCTTCTCTCTTTCCACGGCGGTTTCTTCATCGACGGACACCAACGTAAATGACAGCGGACCATCGCCGCAGACTTTTGCAACTCGGCCCACCTTCGAAGTCGCAGTTGGAGCCTTCGCGCGCGTTGCGGCCTTCGATACCTGCTCAACGGTGCCGATGAATCGGTAGCCACGCTTGGGAAGGGTTTCGACGAAACGCGGCTTCTTCTTGTCATCGCCCAGAGCATGGCGCAGCTTCTTGATGGCGGTGTTGAGGCTGTGCTCGAAGTCCACAAAAGTGTCGCCAGACCAGAGCTTTTTCTCGAACTCCTCGCGTGTGACCACTTCTCCCGGACGCTCCAGGAGCAGGGCAAGAACCTGAAATGGTTGGACTTGCAGCTTTATCTTGCGGCCCGCTTTGTAGAGTTCACCGGCCCGAAAATCCACTTCAAAAACGTCAAAGCGTGCGATAAGAGGGGGACAGCCAGGCGTCGACATACGAACCTCTATGCGTCGCACGAATATATCACGGCTCTCGAAATTCACGGCTGGGCCGCCCACACGGGTCTAAGTCCTAAGTCTCCCTGAACTTCCGGGTTCACCCGAAGACTCCCTCCAGTTCACCGGCAGTGCATTGCGCTTCCATCGCGACTGCGCGAAAGTGCGAAACATCTCATGACGCTTCAGGGGCGCCAGGAGCAAAAGAAAGCCAGCCTGAATAGAGCTGATCAAAATGAAAGAGGAGGTTCCCATGAAAAAGCGTCTTTTTGTGATAGCAGCATTACTGATGTTCGCGAGCATCGCGGCCACTCAAGTTGTGCGGGCAAATGAGCCCATGTTGGTGAACATTCCCTTTGCGTTCGTAGCCGGCAATGCGACACTGCCGGCCGGTGAGTATCGCGTCGAGAAGTTGGACGGAAATTCCGCCGTGGTCTTGATTCGCTGCTCAGACGCAAGCGCGGCAGCCGTGGTGCTCTCGAATACCGCCCAGGCAAAAGAGACACCAACCCAATCGAAGCTGATCTTCAAACGCTATGACAACCGTTATTTCCTTTCGCAGGTTTGGAGAGCAGGATCCATCCGCGGAAGAGAACTCCTGAAATCGCGGGCCGAAAAAGAAATCGCGCAGTCTGCGCGCTTCGAAACGAAAGGCGAAGTTACGCTGCTTGCTAGCCTGTCCCCCGCCAGGCCGTGACGTGCCTCCCCAACCCCAATCGCAAGCCAGCGGACCGGAAGCCGGAGCCTCAGCTCCGGCTTCCTTGTGTTTCTTGATTCAATTGTTTCGAATATTCCGCGCGTAGAAGGGTCTCTTGAAGCCTATCTGCTGAATGCGCAGCAAGACGCCGTACCCGTGCAGCGGGCCAAGCGAAACGGCTTTCAGGATCAGCATGTCCAGCGTTCCTTGCAAGAGGTCCATTTGTTTGTCCACGGAATCCATCTCTCCTAGATAGCCTAGGAATACGACACCCGCCATTTTCGTCCCTCGTTCTTCATAACGCCAGGCATCCTCGCCAGTTGTATATCGTCTACGCTTTCTGCGGGTACTCCTGTTTCCAGAGCTCCCACAAACCCTGCTTGTCAGCTTCGCCCTTCCTGCTTAGACTCCTTTCTAAGCAGTCGACACCATTTGGACAGGCCAGCCCCAATGAGACAGGATGATTTTCAGACGGGCGGAGATCGCTTTCCGCCGACGCGCCGCTCTGTAATCGAGGCAGTTGGTAGCCTCGATGCGGAGGAGCGTGAACGCGCGCTCGAAACCATCTGTACCGCCTACTGGAAGCCCGTCTACAAATACGTCCGCTGGCGATGGAATCGCGCACCCGACGCGGCACAAGATCTGACGCAGGGATTCTTTGCGGAACTGCTGGAAAGAGAGCTGCTCGAGAAATTCGATTCAAACAAAAGCCGCCTGCGAACCTATCTGCGTGTTTGCGTGGACAGCTTTGTCATGAACGAGGACAAGGCTAGCCGGCGGCAGAAGCGCAGCGGTGGCATCCCTCATGTCGCCCTCGATTTTGCCGCTGCGGAGGAGGAACTGGGCGCGACCGCAATCGATCCTGCGAAAATCGCTTCGCCGGAATCCCTCGAAACGTTCTTCGAGAAAGAGTGGGTCCGCAGCCTCTTTGCCCTCGCCGTCGAGGACTTGCGTAAATCATGCGAGCAGCGCGAACGCGCTCGTACCTTTCGGCTGTTCGAAGCGTACGACCTGGAAGGCAATGAGAAGAGTTCTTACGAGCAGCTTTCGAAAGACTACGGAATCTCCGTGGCCGACGTGACCAACGCGCTCGCCTGGGCGCGCCGCGAGTTTCGCCGCATCGCACTTGACCGTCTCCGAGAGCTGTGCGCCAGCGAGGAAGAATTTCAACGCGAGGCGCGCGCCGCTTTTGGCTGGGATGCGAAATGAAGTTTCTTTCCAACAGGGCCCTCGAACGTTTGCGCGAAGGCGCCGAAGTCCCCGATCTTGCAGGCACACGTTATCGCTTGCTGGATCGCATTGCGCGCGGCGGCATGGGTGTTGTCTACGCCGCACAAGACGAGAATCTCCAACGGCGCGTGGCCTTGAAAGTCCTCGATGTTCCAGGAGGAGACGGCGACCTCGCCAGCCGGCTTATCCGCGAAGCGCGCGTGCTCGCAGCTCTCGAGCATCCCGGAATCGTTCCCGTTCACGACGTGGGGACGCTCGCCGATGGGCGGGTTTTCTATACGATGAAATTCGTCGAAGGCCAGCGCCTCGACAAATACATCGAGTCGGTCACTGCTGTTCCAGACCGCTTGCGACTTTTTCTTCGCATTTGTGAAGCCGTTGCATTCGCACACGCGCGTGGGGTTCTGCACCGCGACTTAAAACCTGCAAACATCATGGTCGGCCCATTCGGCGAAGTGCTGGTGATGGATTGGGGCCTCGCAAAAATTCTGCGTTCCGGCGATTCGAACGCCGCTCGCTCCGCTGATCCCGAAGCTACGGTTTACGAGAAGCCAAAACCCTCTGCTCTTTCAGGCGATGCCACGGAAATCTCCGTCGTGACCGGGCACGGCGCCATTCTGGGGACGCCCGGTTACATGTCTCCCGAACAAGCGCGCGGCGACGTGGAACTCCTGGACGCTCGTAGCGATATCTACTCGCTTGGCGCCCTGCTGCGGTTTATCCTCACCGGCCTCCCGGAAGGCGTTTCCGCGCCGCGAGTAGTCCGCCTCGATAAATCCTTGGCGGCCATTTGCGCTAAGTCGACCGCGGCTTCTCCGTCAGATCGTTATCCCAACGTTCAAGGGATGGCTTTGGACATTTCGCGCTATCTGGACGGGCTCGCTGTGGCCGCGCACCAGGAGACTCTTCTCGAAAAGGCCGGGCGCTTTTACCGCCGCTATCGTTTCTTTATCTTGTTGATTGCAGCGTACTTGGCGATGCGTGTCCTGATTCTGCTTTTTCTGCACAGATAAGTCTAAAGGAAATCAAGAGTCTGTTGTATAGAACAGTAGAAGCCATAGGAACTCGATCGGAGGATGGCGATGAATAAAGTGCTCCTGGGGCTCCTGCTTGGTGCCGTGCTGGGTGCCATCGACGGCGGGTCGGCCTGGTTCACTCCCGCTGTGCGAGCGCAATTGGTAGGAATCATCTTCGGCTCGACGATCAAGGGACTGATTGCCGGAGTAGCGGCCGGCATTTTCGCGCGCAAGGTGAATTCCGTGCCGCTCGGCATTCTCTTCGGTCTGGCCGTGGGATTTGTGCTGGCGTTTATCGTCGCATACTTGCAGCATGGCTACTATTTCGAAATCATTTTGCCGGGCAGCATTGTCGGATTGATTGTGGGTTATGCCACGCAGCGTTATGGTGCGGCGCCAACCCCTGTGGCAACTCGCTAGAACAAGCAGGGGAACAATTCAAAAGCTTCGTTCCATCAATTTAGGAGGAGAACCATGTCTCGAGTCATCCATTTTGAAATACCGGCGAGCGATCCGGAACGCGCCGCCAATTTTTACCGCAAGGCCTTCGGTTGGAAGATTGAAAAATGGCCCGGTCCCACGGACTACTGGATGGTGAACACCGGCGCGGAAGGGACGCCCGGAATCAACGGCGGCCTCATGAAAAATGCGGAGGTAAAGACAACCACCAACACCATCGGCGTGGACTCTGTCGACGCCGCTGTGAAAACCGTGCAGAACGCCGGCGGAAAGCTAATCATGCCGAAAACTCCGATCCCTACGGTTGGGTATTTCGCATACCTCGAGGACACCGAAGGAAATCTTTTTGGCGTGATGCAAGCCGACAAGAATGCAAAGTGAAACCGCGGCGGAATCGCAGGCACTCTCGCAGGAGGGACGATGAACCTTACCAAGCCGGTCCTCGGACTCGCCGTAGGTGGAGTGCTCGGGCTTCTTGATGGATTGAGCGGCTTCTTCGAACCATCCCTTGCCCCGGTGATGGGAAGCGTGATCACTTTTTCGCTGCTGAAAGGATTGCTTGCGGGAATCGCCATTGGATATGTTTCGCAGCGAGTTCATTCCATGCTGCTCGGAATCCTGGCTGGCGTAGGGATTGCCGCTGTGCTGAGCCTTCTCGTGATTCTGCGCGCGGGGATGGCCTTGTTCTGGGACATCATGATTCCAGGCATGCTTCTCGGTCTAATTGTGGGATTCGCAACGCAGAAGTTTGGCCGTGCCCGGGAATGGGCAGCGCCAGCGCACTGAAACCGTGATTTGGGTGGTCTAATTTCGTGGGAGTTATAGAAATCATTCTGAAGGAGGACGATCTGTGAACAGCTTAACGAAAACACTGGGCGTGCTCGTTTTAAGCATGGGTATCATGCCCATTCCAAATTCTGCCGCCGGCAACGGGGCAGAAGCGTTTGAGAAACTCAAATCGCTGGTTGGCCATTGGGAAACCGACAAAACGAACATGAACAAGGCCACGCTGGACCTGGAACTGACATCCGGAGGCACGGCGGTGCTCGAAAAATTCCACATGGTGGATAACGGCAAGCCGGTGGAAATGACCACGCTGTATTATCTGGACGGCGACCAGGTGAAGCTGACGCATTACTGCATGGCGGGCAATCAGCCGACCATGAAGGGATCGTATGCCCCGGAGTCGAAGACCCTGACTTTTGATCTGGTCAGTATTTCGAATCTGAAGACCCCCAACGATGGCCACATGCATCACGCCACCTACACGTTTATCGACGACGATCACTTCAAGACCACCTGGACATTCCGCAAAGAACAGAAAGACGCTTTTACGGAAGACGTTACCTACGTCCGGACAAAGTAAAATATTCTCGCCGAAGTAAGTGCAAAAGGGCGTTCCGATCGTGTCGGAACGCTCTTTGTGTTGTTACCCGTGTAAAATGGCAAGCATCGAATAGCTGTCGCGACGGTTTGCGAACGCAGGAGCGATGCGATGGGATTTACGGTATTTGCCGGGCATAAGTATCTCAACCTCGAAACATTCAAAAAAGACGGCACGGGCGTGAAAACGCCCGTATGGTTTGCAGCCGATCCGTCATCAAGTCTCGATTCGACCGATGCCAAGCTGTATGTATATACGATCGGCGTTTCCGGAAAAGTCAAACGCATTCGCAACAATCCGCGCGTGAAGGTCGCGCCATGCGACATGCGCGGCAAAGTGCTCGGTGATTGGGTCGATGCTCAGGCGCAAATCGTAACCGGCGAAGAAGATGTACGCGGAGTGCGACTGCTCAACAAAAAATATTTCCCCTGGAAACAGTTGCTGGATTTCTTCGCGAAGTTCCGGAATCGCCAGCACACGGTATTCGTGCTCCGTCAAGCATGAATCGAAGCGACAAAACAGTTGGATAGGGACGCTAAGACGCCTCAACAGCTAGTGATGCTCGGCGTAATCTTTCTATTTGGAGGACAGGCGTTCTGCTTGTTGGGACCGCTATGATATGAGCGCGCCGTGCATTGCCGTTGCCATACAATGTTCTACGCAGGCGCTGTATTCGTCTGCCTCAGTGCGATCCTGCGTTGGGGCGTCAAGCGCAGGCTGTAGTTACCGACGACAAGGTGCGTGAGTCACCTGGGCCAGAGCCAGCCAAACGTGCCCGCAGTCAGCAAACTGTAGACGAGCCCGTCAAACACTTCCTTGAGGGTCATGCTCCAGGACTGACCCTTCCAGATGCTGTTGACCAGTGGTCCTAAACCAAAAGCAAGAAATGCGGCAGTGCCGGCGACGCGAAACACTGCCAGATAAGGCGCGCTGGGCGCAACCGTGCGCCCCGTGAGATAGGCAACGAAGACGCCGACAAGCAGGCAATAGGCGAACCACATGCCAAGAAACTTGGGCATGGCCACTGGGCCATTAGGATACAGGGTTAGAAACCCGACCGGCCCTTGCTTGAATTTTTCCTGCATGGCAGGCGAATTCATATCTTTATGCGAGCAATAAGGGAAGTGATAGAGGCCCGGCGTCAAACCAGCCGGCCGCAAGGCGGCAAGAAGCTTGTCCTCCTCGGGAAGCTGCCGATAATCGCTAACGTGATACTTCAGCACCATATGGATGATCGAGCTGGCTACAAACACGATGACGGCCGAAAGGAAGATAGGCAGCAAAAGTGCCGTGAGAGAAACCATGCATTGCCTCCTTGGAAGTACGTTCGAATGCAGGAAGTTAGGCCGAGGCTACCGCCGAACGGGGGCTGCGGTCAAGAAGCTAGATTTGGCGTCAATAGTTCAGTTTGAGCGAGAACTGGATCTGCCGTGAAGGGCCAGCCGTCTTGCTGATAACGCCAAAGCCGCTCCCCAGGACGATGTTGGAGGGCAAGCCGAAATTGACCTCGTTGAAAATATTGAAAAACTCTGCCCGAAACTGAAGATTAGCGAGTTCTCCATTTCCGCGATGGCCAAAGGCGGTGTCCTTGATCAAGGCAAAATCAAAATCGCGGAAGCCGGGACCGCGAAACGTGTCGCGGCCGAGAGTACCGAACCGGCCGTGGAATGGCCCGGTTCCACCAGGGATGTTGATGGGGATTGAGAAAAACGAGTTGTTTGTTTTGCCCAGGCCGAAATAGTCCTCCCGCACCGCGCGGCTCGTCGAAAATATCGGCATGGCGAGAAGGTCGGGACGATCCGTCCCACCCAGCCCTGCGCCGGTTTGCTGGACGCCGGAATACACCGTGAACGGAGGCCCACTCGTCAGCGTCGTGATGTTCAGGACCTGCCACCCTTTGGTGACCTTCTTGCCCAGCGGCTGAAGAAAACCCACGCGTTCCAACGGCAAGGACTGGATCAGGCTCAGCGTGAAAACGTGGGTCACGTCAAAAGTGGAAGGCCCCTTGTCGGCGCTGGGATTCCGGGGATCTTGCGGCAACGTTTGCAGAATCACGCCGGGGCTCCCGGAAATCCCGCCCGGCACGGCGCTGGTGTCATCAATACTTTTGGAAAACGTGTAGCTGGCCTGGAAGCTGGGGCCCGCGCGGGAATTATTCCGGCTGAAGCTCGTTTGCAGCGCGTGGTAGCTGGAATGCGCTCCTGAGCTCATCACTGATTCGGGACCGAATCCTCCGGTCGCTCGCCCTGCCGAATTGAATTGCGTGTATGGCGCGAACGCCGGCTCCGCTCCTCCGTAACCATTCGGCGAGAGCACGCTGGCCAGGTGGACTCCCGCAGTGCCCACGTACGAAGCGCTTAGCTTGATGCTGCCGACTTCATGGTCGATCCCCAGCGTCTGCGTGGCGATATACCCGTTGCGAGAATGTGGGTCGAAGCTCGTCGCCGAAAATAATTGCACCTGATTGCCGGACGTGAGCGCGGCCAAATCATTTTGAAATCGCTGCACGTCCATCCGCGTGTTCGCCGGAACATTGCTGCTGCTCCCGGACGCAAACAGCAGCCCGCCTTGCGTGGTATAGACCGGAGGAAGGCTGAGGGTTGCAACAGAATCCTGAAAATTCAGTGGAGAGCCGGGTTGAGCCGTCAGCAACGGCTGAAAAACGAAGGGAAGCGCGCCGGTGACATAATTCTGCAGCCAAAGGTTGGGAAGAATCGTGGTGACGGCGCCGCCGGCGTGGAGGGTCGTGTGTTTCGTCAGTCCGAAATCCACAGACAGCCGGGGGCCCCACCCGCTCCAATCCAATGCGTAAGGAGGCTGCGGATTGTACACGTAGATCTGCGTCGCGCCGGGAGTCAAATATCCTGCCGGCTCTCCGTTTGGCCCGACCGGAAGTGCCAGCGACGTGCGATGCTTCGCTTCATGAATCCGGCTGTTCACTTCATAGCGCAGCCCATAGTTGATGCTAAATCGCGTCGTGGCTTTCCACGTGTCCTGAAAATAAAAATTGTAGGCCTCGCGGCGGACAGCCGCTTCGTCAAACTTGTCTCCCTTGGGCGTCAAGCTGGCAGCCGCAGTCACCGTGTAGGAATACGGCGTCGCGGTCAGCAGGCCGGTGAGTGAATCCGGCAACTTGTCACCGGGATGAATGTCATGTTGGCTGCTGGCGGATGGAATCAGCACGGGAGAATACGCGGCGCCTCCCCCAAAAGTGTAGAGCCCGTCGGGGTTCGTTCCAAAAATCGTGGTGTCGCGATTAAAGCGCAGTTCCGCGCCCCATTTGAAGGAATGCGCACCATGCGCGTAAACCATGTCTTGCTTGAATTGGTACACGTTTCCATAAGAACCGAATACGGATCCATCGGCCGAATTGAAACCCTGAAAAAGACCGTCGCCAAAGGCGATCGCGGGCTGCGTCTGGTTGCTGGTGAGGAAAAGAGGCGTGCTGCGGATGTAGCCGATGGTCGTTTGATAGCTGAAGCGTGGAGTCGCCGCGCGGGAATATTTTATGGCCGCGCTTCGTTGGTGATCGAGGAACTTCACGCCAAAGTCCGGATTCAGCGCGGTCTGATCGGGGTTCGTCGTCGGCCCGGTGACCTGGTTGCGGCTGGCACGCAAAAATAGTGTGGCCTTCTCCGAAACGCGATGATCGATCCGCAACGAAGCCTGGTCCGTCCTGGTCGTAACTTTAGAAGAGGTGGCATAGGTGCGCGCCCCGTATGCTCCTTGAGCGTCGTTCGGCAAAGGATAGCCGGTCAGCAATGCCGCGACCTTGCTGCTGACGGGGACCGTCAGCGTGTCGCCGGGAAAAGTGGTTGTGTCGATTCCCTGCCTCTCCGCCTGCGTCGGCACAGGGAATACCTGCGTTGTCCCCAGAACTTGCCGGAATCCCTGATACTCCGCGAAGTAAAATGTCTTGCCGCGTCCGTCGTAAATGTGGGGAACGAAGAGCGGCCCGCCGTTGGTCACGCCAAATTCATTTCGCGCAAATGGCGGGAGGCGCCGTGTATCCAAGTCGCTCTTGTGATCGAAAAAATTTCGCGCGTCGAAGGAAGCGTTGCGCACAAACTCAAACAAGCTTCCATGCACTTGTTCGCTGCCGGACTTGGTGATCACGTTCGTAAATCCCGCCGCGCCATGTCCCGTGTCCGCCGGCATGACTCCGGAACTGGATTGCACTTCCTGAATGGCATCGACGTTGAAGTTCGAAAACGTCGCCCCGCCGAGTTCCGGATCTGTAGTGTCCGCCCCATCCAGGGCGAAGACGGCAGCTGATCCGCGCTGGCCGTTTACCGCAAATTGTTGCGTGAAATTGGCCGCACCGTTGGTGTCCGTCATTGTGCCGGCAGCCAGCAGCAGGAGCTTGCTGAAGTCCCGTTCATTCAGCGGCAAGCTGGACACTTCCCCCGTCGAGAGATGTTCGCCCCCGCTCGCCTGCGGAGAGGCGGCATTCTGAGCGAGCGTCACGCGAAGTTCGTGTCCCTCTGCCGGGAGCCGAACTTCAGTTGTGAGTGTCGAACCCTCTTTGATGATCACCGGATCGACTGCAGCCCAGGTTCTGTTCCCGGCGTTTGCTGTGAGTGTGTAGCTGCCTGCGGCGACTCCAGTGAACGCAAACTGCCCGCTCGCAGATGTCGTCGCGGAGTATTCCTGTTTGCTGTTTGCTCCAATCAGCTTGACGGTGGCCATGCCCGCTGGATTCCCTCCCGAGTCGCGCAGCACACCACTCAAGGAGATCAATGGAGTCGAGTGCAGAGAGGGAACAAGAAGGAATACAACGAAGAGAAAGCAGGCACGAACCAATTCGCGGGACCAGGAGGGCATCGCGAAACATTATACGCGGGTTGATTTTGTCCACGGTATTGCCTTAAGCGGTCGCTATCGCAGCCACGCGGATGTTGGTATAGAATGGGCCGGTTTTCGAACCTCATTGAGGAAATCCAATGAAAAAGCCTGCTTTGCCTTACCTTAGAATTAGTTCCCTGGTCCTCACCTCCTTGATCCTCTCTTCCGGCTTCGCCATCGTAGCGGACGACTCTTCCTCCTCGCTTCCAGCGCCGCCAGTGGCGAAGAAAGTTCCGAAGACGACGGAAATCAATGGCCATACGCTGGTAGACAACTACTATTGGCTGCGCGAAAAGAAGAATCCCGAAGTAAAGGCTTATCTGGAAGCGGAGAACGCCTACACCGATGCAGTGATGAAGCCGACCGAGGCTTTGCAAAAAAAGCTGTACGACGAAATGTTGGGCCGCATCAAGGAAACCGACGTGGAGGTTCCTTACAAAGAGGGTGGCTATTTTTATTATTTGCGCACCGAAGCTGGCAAACAGTACGGGATTCGTTGCCGGAAAAAGGGCAGCATGGACGCTCCCGAAGAGATTCTGCTGGACGTAAATGAACTTGCGAAAGGCCAGAAGTTCATGTCGCTCGGAGCCTACAGCGTCAGCGACGATGGCAACCTGTTGGCGTACACCACCGACAACACCGGATTCCGCCAGTTCACGCTGGCCGTAAAAGACTTGCGCACGGGCAAATTGCTGGCGGACCACGCCGAGCGCGTCGACTCCGTCGCCTGGGCGAACGACAACAAAACCATCTTCTACACCACCGAGGACGCCGTCTCGAAACGCTCGAATCAGTTCTATCGTCACAATGTCGGCACCACCGATCCAGATACGCTCGTCTACGAAGAAAAAGACGAAAGGTTTGATATCGGGGTGGGAAAAGCTCGCAGCAAGGCCTACCTCGTGCTTTTTGCCGCCAGCCACACCACCAGCGAAGCACGCTACATCCCTGCCGAGCAACCCTTGGCCGAATGGAAGGTGATGGAGCCTCGCAAACAGGACGTCGAGTACTACCCGGACCACAATGGCAATTTCTTTTATATCCGGGTCAACGATACAGGACGCAATTTCCGTCTGGTCAAAGCCCCGGTCTCGGATCCCGGCGGCAAGAATTGGCAGGAAGTTGTGCCGCATCGCGCGGACGTCATGCTCGAGGATACGGACTTCTTCAAAAACTACTACATCTCTTACGAACGGGAGAAGGGCTTGCCGCAAATTCGCGTCACCAACCTGCAAAGCGGAGAGTCTCGGCGCCTCGAATTTCCGGAGCCGGCTTACGTCGACTACGCTTACATCAATCGTGAATACGACACCAGCAAATTTCGCTACGGCTACCAGTCGTTCATTACGCCGCAGTCGGTGTTCGAATACGACATGGCAAGCGGCACATCCACGCTGCTGAAGCAAAAAGAAGTGCCCGGCGGCTATGACCGCACGCGCTATCAGGTGGAGCGGATTTTCGCGACCGCGTCCGATGGCGTAAAGATTCCAGTCACCGTTGTGCACCTGAAGGGCGCCAAGTTGGATGGAAAGGGCCCGCTGTATCTGACCGGCTATGGCTCCTACGGCTATCCATACGACATCAGCTTTAACTCCAACCTCTTCAGCATGGTCGATCGCGGTGTGGTTGCGGCCGTGGCGCATATTCGCGGCGGCGGCGAAATGGGCAAAGCCTGGCACGATGATGGGCGCATGATGCACAAGAAAAACACCTTCACGGACTTCGTTGCATCGGCGGAGTATCTGGTGTCCCAAGGATATGGCTCTAAGGACCGCTTGGTGATCGAAGGTAGAAGCGCCGGCGGCCTGTTGATGGGCGCAGTTCTGAATCTGCGGCCGGACTTATTTCACGCCGCCTTGGTTGGCGTTCCGTTCGTGGACGTCATGAACACCATGCTTGATGAGTCTCTGCCTCTCACCGTCAGCGAATTCGAGGAGTGGGGCAATCCCAAGCAAAAACCGGCTTTCGATTACATGATTACCTACTCGCCGTACGACAACATTGAACCAAAGAGCTACCCCAACATGCTGGTGCGAACCTCCTTCAATGACAGCCAGGTGATGTACTGGGAGCCCGCCAAGTATGTCGCCAAGATGCGCGCGATTCGAACGGACCACAACACTATGATCCTGAAAACCAACATGAATCCCGCCGGCCACGGCGGCGCCTCCGGCCGATACGACCGCTTGCATGAGACGGCCTTTGATTACGCGTATTTTCTGACCCAAATGGGCATTCAGAACTGACCGCCCGCCGGCCAGTCTTCTGTCTCCAGCCATAAAACCACGCGCCGATTACCCGGGTTTGTGGTTAGAATACTAGTTACACCCTGTTCGAGGGGGAGTTGAATCGTTCCCAGGCGATTCAGAATTCCAGATAGCGCGTTCCTGGGGGTAGCAGATGAAAATGCAATTCGTAGTGCGCAGTGTGGTTTTCTGCCTGGCGTTGTCCTGCCTGATTCTTCCATTCACAGCCCACGCTCAAAGCCAGGTCCTGGGCGAGGTGAAGTTGGTCGGAAAGACTAAAGCCGATAAGACATCCGGAGTTTGGGTGGATGGACAGTACATCGGCTACGTCATGGAGTTGAAGGACGACAAGAAACTCTTGCTAATGCCCGGCGAACATGAGATTGCCGTTCGTCAGGCAGGGTATACGGATTTCACGAAGAAGGTCGTCGTGGAACCTCACAAGAAAACCGAGGTGCAAGTTGTCATGTTGAAGGACCCTCGGACTCGCCTGCCAACGGTTACTTCTCTCATCAAGCTGAAAGTCACGCCAGAACGGGCTGCGGTTTTTGTTGACGACGCTTTCGCGGGAACGGTCACCGAATTCAGCGGTGTGGGACACGGGATGCTCGTCAGCCCCGGGAAACACCGCATCAAGATTGCCCTTGCCGGATACCAGGCTTTCGAAACGGAGGTTAACCTGCTTGCGCGTCAGAAAATGACCATCAAGACGGACTTGCTGCAGGGAAGCATCTCGCAGGCCGGAACTTCGATAAAACAAGAGTAGGAAAATCCATTCGCGATCGTTCGTGGCTCTGTTAGCTGCCAGCCGTGACAACGGTATCGCGCGAAGCGGCAAGAGCGCGAAGCGAGTCGATATAAGGTGCGCGGGCGACGCCACGTTCCGTGAAGATGGCAGCGATGTACCGCGCGGGAGTAACGTCGAATGCGGGATGGGCCGCGTGAACATCGGGCGCTATTCGAATGCCCTGCAGATGTGTGACCTCGGCCGCGGAGCGCTCTTCGATGGGGATGTGCTCGCCATCCGGTATGGATAAATCGAAAGTCGAAACCGGCGCGGCAATATAAAAGGGCACATTATTTTCTTTCGCGAGTACGGCGATCTGGTAGGTTCCGATTTTGTTGGCGGTGTCCCCGTTCGCGGCGATACGATCAGCGCCGGTGACGATGGCGCCGACTTTTCCTGATTTCAAAAAGTGGCCGGCCATGTTGTCGGTGATGAGCGTAAGCGGAATGCCACCTTTGTGAAGTTCCCAAGCGGTGAGGCGCGCGCCTTGCAGATACGGACGCGTTTCCGGCACAAGCACGTGGAGCTTTTTGCCTTGTTCGAACGCCACGCGAATCACTCCGAGCGCCGTGCCGATTCCGGCGGTGGCAAGCGCGCCGGCATTGCATTGCGTCATTACCTGGCCTTCGCGCGGCATGAATTCCGCTCCAAAACTGCCGATGGCTTCGTCAGTCGCCTTTTTCTCTAGATGAATTTGCTTGGCTTCGTCCACCATTCCCTGCCGGATTTTGCCGAGGTCTGAACTCCCGGAAATTAATTCCGCGAAGCGCCGCGTCATGCGCTCGAGCGCCCAGAAAAGATCGACGGCCGTCGGACGAGTCTTAGCAAGCGTCCCGCAAATCTCAATGAATTCAGCGCGGAGTGCTTCCACAGATTCTGCGGCGGAATGCAGCACGCCGAGGGCCGCGCCCATCGCGGCGGCTACGCCAATGGCGGGAGCACCGCGAATGACCATTTCGCGAATGGCTTTGGCAACTTCACGGTAGTCCGTGTACGTGTAGCTGACTTCTTCGGCAGGAAGGCGGCGCTGGTCCAGCATCACCACGCCGTGCTCCGTCCACTTGATAGGTTGGGCTACGTACATGCGTTCGATGTTCTCACGAAATCCAATTGTAGCGGAGGCCGGGGCCGAAAACGAATCGCGCCATTTGCGATTCAGCGGCCCGGAGGCATCTGGGTAAAGCCCTTGGTGGCGATGATCGAGGTAATGGCGATCATGGAATTGTAGCCGAGGTGAAGAAGGAAACTCGCAAGAACGGTTCCCGTCCAGGCACGCGCAAAGGTGAAGATAATGCCCACCAGAGTCAGGAGGCCCACAAGGCCCCAGGTCCATCCGAGCTGTGCGCCGTGCATGAGGCCGAACAAGGTCCCGGTGATAACAATGCCGACGAAAGTGCCGAACCGGATGGCGCGAGGAGGATCGGCGCCGGCATTTTGCGCCAGGTCCGAAAATTTGCTGGCGAAGAGCGGGTACAGGTAACCGCGGAAAACGGTCTCCTCGACCAGCGGAGCAACGAAAACCGCCATGGCCATGAGCAGCATGGCGCCGCTGCGGCTTTTGAAGAGCTCCTGAATGGGAACGTGATCCACGTTCTTGACGCGCGAGCTGGCTAAGGCCACGAAAATGGCCAGGCCGCATCCGGAAAGGAAATACATCCACGGGCTGCCCATGCCAGTGGTGGGATCGGACCTGAGTTTCTTCCAGCCGAGAGAACGCCAAAAGGGCGAGCCGCGCAAGACCGCGAGAGTCATGTAGAGAAAAAGAAAAAGCAATGCGTACCAGAGAACGTTCGTACCGACCAAGAATTGCGGCTTGGACTCGATCATCTGCTGCAATTGCTTTTGCGTGAGATGTTTGTTGGCGGAGAGCAGCAATACGGCGCCGACTTGAACGATCAGCAGGCTGCTAAAGCCAAAAATCAGGAAGACAATGAGATGTGACCACGACCAGGAGATGCATAGGTCTTCAGGAAGAAAAGGCTTTTCTTTGCAAGGAGTGGCGGCCGCAAAAGAGATGGGGTCGCCCCCCAGAGGGGCAGAGAGCGGGTCCGCGGAATATGAAGCGCGTGCATCCGTGTCCAAAGGCTCCGACTCAAGAATCGGCTCAGGCGGCTTCGGCGGATTGTCGTCAAAGAGGCTCATCGTTTTCCAGTTCGGCGTTTCTTCGGCCAGCCGGCAGCCAGCGCGCCGGCGACGAGCGGCATAAGCAGCTCGTGGTGGCCGGTGATGGCGTAACCGTGCGATTCAGGTCCGCTGCGTCTGTGGGCGGACGCGGTGGGGCGCTTCACTACATTCTGCAACGGACGATAGTGCTGGATAAAGTCGAAGTTCGCAGTGGTAATAGGGCGCAGCGGCACGCCTAGATTGCGTACCACGGAAATCGCTTTGAGAAAGATCTCGGGCAGAACAACTGCTGAGCCCCAATTAAGATAAACACCGCCGGGATGCATCTGCTGCACCAGAGCGCAAAAGAGGCGGAAATCGTGATGCGTGGCATCGCCAAGCGCGGCGCCGTTGGCGGCTGGATGCATGTGGGGGATGTCCGTGCCGATGGCCAGATGAATCGTCACGGGGATGCGGTGTTTGTACGCGGCGACCAGGACGCTGGAATCGGCATGTTTAACTTCGATGACGCCGCTGGAGAGAAATTGTCCGCCGGCTTCGCCGTAACCAATGCGAATGCGATGCGCAAGCTTGGCGATTTCGTTGAGATACTTCCCTGTTTCTTCGGCCATGCCGAATAGGCCTTCGCCAAGGCCGGCTTCCACGTCTTCGGAAGTGTTGCCAGCGAGCGCGATCTCAAAATCATGGATGAGTGCAGCGCCGTTCATGGCGATACCGGAAACGAATCCGCGTTTCATGAGATCGATCAGAACGGGACCAAGGCCGACCTTGATGACGTGGCCGCCGATGCCCCAGAGGATCGCTTTGCGCTGTTTGCGCGCGCCGTGGATTGCGCCGAGGAGTTGGCGAAGATCTTCGGCAGCTAGAATGTTCGGAAGCGAATCAAGAAATTTGGTTAGCGAGCTGTTCGTGCCGGACGGCTTCGCGAAATCGCGGACGCTGACTTTGCTCTTGCGCGAAGCAAGCGGATACGTGTGCACTGCGCCAAGCGTCAGCGGCTGGATGTTGTAAGCGGTCATGGCAGAAGGCAACACTTTAACGGCAAAGAGCGAATGGGAGCAAGCAAAGAGGAGGTCACCTCAGCACAGGAACCGGCCGACGGGAATGACGCCGCCCAGGGAAACGATGAGAGGAATGTCAGCCAGACAGGAGATGGCGATGCCACCCAATCGCCACAGGCGATCCGTCCGACCGTTTCCCGCAATCCATTGTGAAGGAGCAATGGGGCCAGGCAGGATCAGCAGGGCCATGATGGTCCACTCGATCCACCGCACGGGAACGTAGACGCATAGATAGGCAATAACGTTTCCCGGAAGACCGGGCGAGAGAGAGGTGATCAGGACGCTGCTGAACAAGTAGATGAGAACGCCGAAGAAAAATCCGAGCGAGAGGCGAATCGCGCCAAAGATAATGGCGCGGCCAAGTAAGCGGGAATTCTGCGGCCGGAAAACACGCAAACCTAAATAGCACCAGGCCGAGTAAGCGAAGAATTTGCCGCCAAAATAGAGAAGAGCTTCCATCATTTGCACGGTCCCGTGAAAGAAATGCTCCTATTTCCCGTTGCCATTTGCCCCGGAGGCCGCGACAGAAAGTACCCGCGCCAGGACCTGGCCGGTGTAAGACTTTTTTGTACGGGCGACGAGTTCGGGCGGGCCTTGGGCGACGATGCGGCCGCCGCCTTCGCCGCCTTCGGGGCCGAGGTCGATGATCCAGTCGGCTTGTTTGATGACGTCGAGATGATGCTCGATGATAAGCACGGTATTCCCGAGATCGACAAGCCGCTGCAGAACATCGAGAAGTTTTCGCACGTCGTCAAAATGCAATCCCGTGGTGGGTTCGTCAAGGATGTAAAGCGTGCGGCCAGTTTGGCGCTTCGAGAGTTCTCGCGCGAGCTTGATGCGCTGCGCTTCGCCGCCGGAAAGAGTCGTTGCGGATTGCCCGAGCGTGACGTAGCCGAGTCCGACTTCTACGAGCGTGGAAAGTTTTTGCTGAATCTGCGGAATGTTTTCGAGAAGCTTCAGTGCATCGGAAGAAGGCAAATTCAAAACGTCGCTGATGGAATGCCCTTTGTAGCGCACGGCGAGCGTTTCCGAATTGTAGCGGCGGCCGCGGCAAACTTCGCACATCACGTAAACGTCAGGAAGAAAATTCATTTCGATGCGGCGGAGGCCGTCGCCCTGGCAGGCCTCGCAACGGCCGCCCTTCACGTTGAAACTGAAGCGGCCGGGGCGGTAGCCGCGTTCGCGCGATTCCGGAAGCATGGCGAAGAGATCGCGGATGGGCGCGAAAACGCCCGTGTAGGTGGCGGGATTCGAGCGCGGCGTGCGGCCGATGGGAGCTTGATCGATCTCGATGACTTTGTCGATTTGGTCGGCGCCGAGAATTTCGCGATGCGCGGCGGGCGCTTCGGAAGAGCGATAGAGCTTCTGGGCGAGCGCGCGATAGAGAATGTCGTTGACGAGCGTGGATTTTCCGGAGCCGGAGACCCCGGTGACGACGGTGAGCAAGCCAAGCGGCAACGTAATGTCTACGTCCTTCAGATTATTTGCGGCCGCGCCGAGAATCTGGATGGCTTTGCCGTTTGGGCTGCGGCGTTTTTCTGGGACAGAAATTTTCGCCGTGCCGCTTAGATATTGGCCAGTGAGCGATTCAGCAGTGGCCTCGATTTGTGCCGGCTTGCCTTGCGCGACCAGGTAGCCGCCCGCGTTGCCTGCGCCGGGGCCGAGGTCCACCACAAAATCGGCTCGTCGAATAGTGTCTTCATCGTGCTCGACGACAAGGACGGTGTTGCCGAGATTGCGGAGATGTTCGAGCGAGCCGAGAAGTCGCGCGTTGTCGCGAGCGTGGAGGCCGATACTGGGCTCATCAAGAACGTAGAGAACGCCGCGAAGCCGCGAGCCGATCTGCGTGGCCAGGCGAATACGCTGGGCTTCGCCGCCGGAAAGCGTGGCGGCGGAGCGGTCCAGGCTGAGGTAACCAAGGCCCACAGCAAGAAGAAAATCGATGCGCTCGGCCACCTCTTCGAGTGGACGCGCGGCGATTTCTTTTTGGCGCTCGTTGAGCTGCGCGATCATCTTGTCCACGGCGGGACGCGCGGCGGTGAGTGAAAACGCGGTGAAATCCGCGATGGAACAACCAGCGAGTTTGACGGCCAACGATTCGGGCCGCAGGCGCTTGCCATGACAAACGCTGCAGAGCGTCGCGGACATGTACTGCGTCATCCACTCGCGGTAGGCGTCAGAGCCAGACTCTTCGAAATTACGTTCGAGAAATTTCAGAATGCCTGGGAAGCGAAAACCCTTTTCTGTTTTGGATTTCTTCGGGGTTGATTCGCCATCCGATCGAGCGTTCGACGGCGGGTAACCGTACAAAAGCATGTTCTGAATGCGCGCGGGGAATTTTTCAAACGGCGTTTCGAGATCGAAGCCATGTGCGTACGCGCCGAGTTCGAGCGTACGCTTGAGGATCGCTGAGCCAGAGCCTGGGCCGAGGCCACCATCGAACAGCGGGCGGCTCCAATCATTGATGATCCTGGAGGGATCGAAATCATACTTGGAGCCGAGGCCGTTGCACGCGGGGCATGCTCCGTAAGGCGAGTTGAAACTGAAAGAGCGCGGCTCAAGTTGCGGAACGGAAATGCCGCAATCGGGGCACGCGAGCTTTTCGGAAAAAGTATGTTCCTTTCCGCCAACGATGGCTACGGTGACGAGGCCGCTGGCCAATTTGAGCGCGGTGGCGATGGATTGTTCGAGGCGCGCGGCGATGCCTTGCTTGACGAGCAGTCGGTCAATCACGATTTCGATGGTGTGATTCTTGCGCTTGTCGATGACCGGAAGTTCATCAAGCTGGAAAAGCTCGCCGTTGATGCGCACGCGGACGTAGCCATCGTGTGCGAATTTTTCCAGCTCCTTGCGATACGCGCCCTTTCGGCCGCGGACAATGGGCGCGAGGATCATGATGCGGTCGTCGGGCTTGCAGATTTCACCGTGCAGGATGGACTGGACGATCTGCTCGCTGGACTGGCGCGTGATGGGCTTGCCGCAATTCGGGCAATGCGGAACGCCGACGGACGCGTAGATGACGCGAAGATAATCGTAAATCTCCGTGATAGTGCCGACGGTGGAGCGCGGCGAACGGGTGGTCGTTTTTTGCTCGATGGCGATCGAAGGCGAGAGACCTTCGATGACGTCGACTTCGGGGCGCTCCATCTGGTCGAGAAACTGGCGCGCGTAGGCGGAGAGCGATTCGACGTAACGGCGCTGGCCTTCGGCATAAATGGTGTCAAAGGCGAGCGAAGATTTTCCAGAGCCGGAAAGGCCGGTGATGACCGTGAGGCTGTTCCGGGGAATTTCGACACTGATATTCTTGAGGTTATGCTGTCGCGCGCCGCGGATTACGAGTTTGGTCAGGCCCATGAGACAAAACCGCTCCCTCCACAGGAGCCCCGGCGCTCAGTAGGTACACTGAGCCCAAGATAACTTCTCACAATAGCAGGAGGGAAAGAACAGGGTCAAGAAGACCGGGTGGCCTCGTAGGTTTCCCGTCGCCAACAAATCGATGTCTAGAAATATTAAAATTGATAACATCACCGTGTTGGGGGAAGGCGCGGAGCCCGTCCGAAGGAAGGGAACAATGAAACCTTTGATTCTCCTTGCCGCTTTCCTTTTTCCTCTTTGCGTCTCCGCACAGCAATCCGGTGTCAGCAAAGCGCGAATCTCCATTCCGGGAGTTCCGGGTGTGCTAGAGCTGGACGTCGGGCCAACCGCCTGGGAAGCGCATGTGCGACCTGACGGCAAGGAGACCGAGTTGCGGGCCATGGGACGAGCTGACAATCTTTTAATCTCCGCCTTCCTGCAAAGGGTCAAGTTTGACGCCAGCTCCGAAAAGTGCCGGGCCGAGTGGTGGGCCATGACCGCAAAAAGCAGTCCCCTCAAGCGCAAAGATCTCCGGCAGTCGGAAAACGACAGGATTGCAGTCGTGGAGTACGTGATACCGGAATTCGGGGGTCAACAGATACGCCAGAAGGTCGTTCATGCCTACCTTGGAGCGCGTGATCTTTGTGCGGAGATCCATCTGTCGAAGATCCAATTTGTCTCCGAGGAGCAGAAGATGTTTGATGACGTGCTCACAACTGTGCGGCTGTTACCCGCGGAATCTGTGACGGCCAACCAAGGCCACGATCTGAAGAGTCAGTACGTCACGGAAGGGAGCCGATTTTACCTGCAGCACAATTACAGTGCGGCGGCGGAGCGTTACCAAAAAGCTTTAGACCTGGAAAAACAGGACCCGACACTCAGCAAGAGCTCATTCCGCGTCTTGGTGGACAACCTGAGTATGTCCTATGGGATAGGTGGAAAACTCTCCGATGCCAGGAAGACCTTAGAGTACGGCATTACCCAGGATGCAGAGTATCCCATGTTTTTCTACCTCTTAGCTTGCACCTACGGCGAGATGGGGAAGATGGATGAAAGCCTCGAACAATTGCGCTTGGCGTACAAGTTCAAAGCCAATGTGATTCCAGGAGAATCAGTACCTGACCCACTTAAAGACGATTCCTTTCGCAACTTTGTCAAAGACAAGAAATTCGTCGATGCGGTCCACGAAATTCAAAAGCAGTAGCTCTCTGCCTCGGCTAGAGGCCGGCGTAGGTTTGGCGGCGAAGGAATTGGCCTGAGCCGGGGCGGCCGACGAATTTGCCGGCCTCGATGACGGCGCCGCCGCGGGAGAACACCGTCTTGGGGGCGCCCTTGATCTTGATGCCCTCGAACATGGAATAGTCCACGCGCATGTGGTGGGTTTTGGCGCTGATGACCTCTTCGTGGTTGGGATCGAAGATGACCAGGTCGGCGTCGGAGCCGACGGCGATGGTGCCTTTACGCGGGTAGAGGCCGAAGAGTTTTGCCGGCGCGGTTGCCACGAGCTGGACGAAGCGATTCGGCGAAAAATGTTTGCCGTGGACACCACCGGTGTAAACAAGACTTAAGCGGTGCTCGATGCCCGGGCCACCGTTGGGAATTTTGGTGAAGTCGTCCTTGCCGAGTTCTTTTTGCTCCTTGTAGCAGAAGGGGCAGTGGTCCGTGGAGACAACCTGCAGAGTGTCTTTCGCGAGGCCCTGCCAGAGTTTTTCCTGATTCCATTTTTCGCGGAGCGGCGGAGTGAAAACGTATTTGGCGCCTTCAAAACCGGGCGCGTCCATATTTTCCAGCGAGAGATACAAATATTGCGGACACGTTTCGGCGTAGGCGGGGAGGCCACGGTCGCGGGCTTCGCGGACTTTTTCGAGCGCGTCGTTGCAGGACAGATGGACGATGTAGACGGGCGCGCCGGCCATTTCCGCGAGCGCGATGGCGCGCGAAGTAGCTTCCGCTTCAGCCGTGGTGGGGCGAGTGAGCGCGTGATATTTCGGCGCGCGTTTTCCTTCGGCGAGGGCTTGCTGGACGATGACATCGATCGCGCCGCCATTTTCCGCATGCATGCAGATGAGGCCGCTGTGCTTTGCCGCCTGGCGCATGGCCTTGAAGATCGTCGCGTCATCGAGCATGAACACGCCGGGATAGGCCATGAAGAGCTTGAAGCTGGTGACGCCTTCGCGGATGAGCTGGCCCATTTCCTCAAGCTGCGCGGAGCCGAGGTCGGTGATGATGCAGTGGAAGGCGTAGTCGGTAACGGCTTTGTCGTGAGCTTTTTTCATCCAAGTGTCAAAGGCCTGGCGGAGCGTTTGGCCTTTGTACTGGATGGCAAAGTCGATCAGCGTGGTGGTTCCGCCAAACGCGGCGGCGATCGTTCCGGTCTCGAAATCGTCGGCGCTGGTGGTGCCGCCGAAGGGCATGTCGAGGTGCGTGTGGACGTCGATGCCGCCGGGGATGACCAAGCAGCCGGAGGCGTCGAGGACGCGCGTGGCGTTTTCCGTGGGAAGCTGGGCGGCCATGGCGGTGACCTTGCCGCCCGCGATGCCCACGTCGGCGAGAGAAGTGTCGGTGGCGGTTACGACGGTGCCGTTGCGGATTACGGTGTCAAAGCGCATTTCTACTCCTCAGGGACCGTTCTTCGGCGACAAGTAGGGCAGGCGCAATGTGACCCAAACGAAGGCCCGCACCCTCGGTTTTTTTGTAAGTGTTGCATCTAAAAGACTTAAGTATCGCGTAAGCCCTTTGTTTGCAACACCTAGTAGATGGCACAAAAAGTAATGAGAAGCGGAGAAAAGTAGATCCCTTCCGCCAAGGTCGAAACCCGCAAACTTCGCCGGTCGCCTGCGCTCGGGATGACACTCGAAGACGGTATTTAAGCGCGTTGCTAGACATGTCAGGGCCGGTAATGCGGCAGGATTTTGTGTTGGTATACGTCGAGGGTTTTTTCTTCGTCGCCACACATGAGGTAGATATTGAATTGGGTGACGCCGACCTTGCGGAGGCGGTCCAGTTTTTTGCGATGCTCGTCGATGGGGCCGATGATGCAGAAGCGGTCGACGACTTCGTCGCTGACGAATTCGGCGTTGTCGCTGCCGACTTCGCAGTGGTGGAGATAGTCATACTTGCCGCGATCTTTGACGAAAGAAGTCAGCGCCGGCGGAAGTTCTTCCGGCTTGTATTTGGAGATGAGGTCCATGACGTGATTGGAAACGAGAGCGGGAAACCAGCGGACGTGTTCGCGGGCGGTTTTCAGGTCGTCGGAGGCCCAGACGGGGGCGGCAGCCATAACCTCGATTTTGCTGACGTCACGGCCGGCTTCCTTGGCCCCTTCGCGGACGAAGCCGAGGCACCAGTCGATCAGGTCGGGGTCGGCAAACTGGAGGATGACGCCGTCGCCGATGCGTCCGGCGGTGCGCAGGGCTTTGGGGCCATAGCCGGCGACCCAGACACGGGGAATTTCGCCACTGGCCCAGGGAAATTTTGTGGGGACACCATCAAGGTCGACGGTTTTGCCGGCGTTCAAGCTGCGAAAGATGCGGACAAATTCTTCGAGATTCTCGAGAGTGGTGGGCTTTTTGCCGAGGACGCGGCGGGAACTGTCGCCGCGGCCGATGCCGAGTTCCATGCGGCCCTGGGACGCGAGATTCAAAGTAGCGAACAGGCTGGCGGAGACGGTGACATCGCGGACGGCGGGGTTGGTGACGCAAGTGCCGAGGCGCATTTTCTTGGTGTTGGAAGCCATGAGCGTAAGGAGCGGAAACGGCTCCTTCCAGATGACGTGGGAATCGAAAATCCAGCCGAAGGAGAAGCCGCTTGATTCAGCCTGGCGCGTGAGGCTAAGGATGCGGTCAATGGAGATGTCCGGTTTGATGGTGATGCCGAAGTCCATGGAAAATTGTCCTCCTCAGCCAGCGGCCTGCGTAAGTGGTGAAACGCGGTTCATCAACGCGAAGTAAGTGAGGAAACTCACCAGGAAGCCGACGAACCAGGCGTAGTTGTATAAGACGCGCAGGGGCGGAAACACCAGGCCAACGAAAGCGACGGCAGCGCCCGCAGCCAGGGCCGCGACGGCGGTCCAATTGAAGCCGCGCGAGTATTCATACTGACCATTGCGCTGATAGAGATCTTCGAGGACGAGGAATTTTCTGCGCACGATGAAGTAATCGCAGATGAGGACGCCCGCAATGGGGCCGAGAAAGCCGGAGTAGCCGACGAGCCAGCCGAAAATGTAACTGCCGTAATCGGCCATCAATTTCCAGGGTTGCATGATGATGCCCATGGCGCAGGTGATGAGGCCGCCGGTGCGAAAGCTAATGCGGCGCGGAGAAAGATTGGAAAAATCGTTGGCCGGAGAAACGACGTTGGCGGCGACGTTCACGTTAAGAGTAGCCATGAGCAGCGCGATCATCGCCAGAACGACAGCGAAGGGATTGCCAAGGCGCGAGAGAACGGCGACGGGATCCCAGAGCGCCTGGCCAAAAATGATCATCGTGGCGGACGTGACGGCGATGCCGATGAAGGAATAAAAAGTCATCGTAGCGGGGAGGCCGAGAGCCTGGCCGACAATTTGATCGCGCTGGCTGCGGGCGTAGCGCGTGAAATCGGGGATGTTCAAAGAGACAGTCGCCCAGAAACCGACTACTCCAGTGAGCGAAGGGATGAAGAAGCGAAAGAATTCGGCAAAGGTTTGAAATTTCGAAGGCGTGGCGAGCATGGGGCCGAAGCCACCGGCTTTGCGCCGCGCCCAGAGAAGAAGAGCCAGCCCGATGAGAAGCAGGAACGGAGCGGAGATGCCCTGCAAGAAGCGGATGGTTTCAATACCGCGAAGAATTACGAGAACGTTGAGGAGCCAGAAGAAAACGAAGCAGATGGCCGGGCCGGACGAGAAGCGCGCCCAAGAAGGCGCGAGCGCCACGATCATGGCGTTGATGGCTTCGCCGCCGATCCAGGTTTGGATGCCGAACCAGCCGCAGGCGACAAGAGCGCGCAGAATGGCGGGAACGTTGGCGCCGAGAACGCCGAAGGACGCGCGGGCGAAAACCGGAAAGGGGATGCCGTATTGCGCGCCGGCGTGGGCGTTGAGCAACATGGGAATCAGCACCAGCAAGTTGCCGAGAAACACGGTGAAAAGCGCCTGCCGCCAGTTCATGCCGCCGGCGATCATGCCGCTGGCGAGCATGTACGTGGGGATATTCACGCTCATGGAAATCCACAGCGCGGCGTAGTTATAGGTGCGCCAGACGCGGCGTTCGCTGGGGACGGGAGCGAGGTCCTTGTTGTAGAGCGAACTGTTCTGAATGGTTTCGGCGCGAAGCGTGGCGCTGTGAATCTCACTCATCTTGAAGGTCTACTCCCACTCTTATCGCGAGTCGCAACTGCGTTTGCCGCGAACGCGGAACCCAACTTAACTGGCCGCGGCGCTGGTTGCTGCCTGGGTGCGCACAATTTCGCCGTAGGATTCCGGACGGCGATCTCGGTAGAACTGCCAGGTGTCGCGGACTTTCTGAATTTCGTCGAGATTCAATTCCGCGACCAGCAGTTCGTCCTTATCGCGGCTGGCTTGAGCGACAATTTTCCCGCGCGGGTCGCAAAAGTAGCTCTTGCCGTAAAATTCGCCGATTTTCCATGGAGCTTCCGTGCCGACGCGGTTTATGGCAGCGACGAAGTAGGCGTTGGCGACGGCGTGGGCGGGTTGCTCGAGTTCCCAAAGATATTCGGAGAGGCCGGCCACGGTTGCCGAAGGGTTGTAGACGATTTCCGCGCCGTTAAGGCCGAGGATGCGCGCGCCCTCCGGGAAATGGCGATCGTAGCAAATGTAGACACCCACGCGGGCGTAACGCGTCTGGAAAACGGGATAGCCGGCGTTTCCGGGCGTGAAATAAAACTTCTCCCAAAAGCCCGGGTGACAATGCGGGATGTGATGCTTGCGGTATTTGCCGAGGTAGCGGCCGTCGGCGTCAATGACAGCGGCGGTGTTGAAATAGACTCCGGTCATCTCCACTTCGTAGACGGGGACGACCAGGACCATCTGATGCTTTTTGGCGAGCTTTTGCATGAGCGAGATGGTGGGCCCGTCGGGGATGCGCTCGGTCAGTTCATACCAGCGAGTCTGCTGCTCGGCGCAGAAATAGGGGCCATAGAAGAGTTCTTGTAGGCCGAGAATTTGCACTTTTTTCCTGGCGGCCTCGGCGATCAGGCGCTCGTGCTTGGCGATCATTTTCTTCTTGATGTCGGCGAGCGAACACTTTTCCGGAGACCACTCACATTGTGCTTGAATCAAGCCACTGCGAACCGTACGCGGCATGGCGACACCTCCCGAGCAAACGCAGGCGAAAAGTCTACTCTGTGCGCGTGTGTGCGACAAGTTTCAGCAACTGAATGTGCTGCTCCGCTGGCGTTAACGAACCGCTGGAATGAGTACAATAAACCGCGGTTGGATTGACGCTTTGGACCTTGAGAACTACCATCGACGGCAAACGATTTTCGATATTCCGGGGGGCTAGCTTGGGAAGAACGGGCAAAGAAATAATCGTGCGGTTGTGGGCCCTCGGCTTGTTAGTGCTTTTGAACGGCAGAGTCGCGGACGCACAGGGGCATGGAGCTCACGGAGCGACGGGATCGCTCGGAACCGTGGAGTTTCGAATTTCGTGTACAGCCAAGGCGCAGGAATCGTTCACGCGTGGCGTGGCCCTGTTGCATTCGTTCACCTACGGGGAATCCGCAGAAGCCTTCCGGGAAGCCGCCGCAAGAGATCCCCGCTGCGCCATGGCGCATTGGGGCCTGGCAATGACGGAATACCATCAAATGTGGGAACCGTGGCCGGGACCTCCGGAATTGCGGCGCGGCGCGGCGGAAATTCAGAAGGCGCGCGCATGGAAGCCGCGAACACCGCGCGAAAAGGATTACGTCGAGGCGCTGGGTAAATTCTACGACGGCTGGGAGAAGCAAGACCACACGGTCCGCGCCAAAGCCTACCGAGATGCGATGGAAGGAGTTCACGAGCGAAATCCAAAAGATCAGGAAGCGGCCATTTTCTTTGCCCTGGCGCTGGTGGCAACCGCCGCGCCGGAGAACAAGACGTATGACAATCAACGGAAAGCGGCGGCGATCCTGGAGCTCCTGTTTGCAGCGCACCCCGATCATCCCGGAGCGGCGCATTACCTGATCCATGCGTATGACAATCCAGGGCTCGCCCAGCAGGGAGTGGGAGCGGCACGGGCGTATTCCAAGATCGCTCCCGACCTGCCACATGCTCTGCACATGCCGTCGCACATCTATACGCGCCTGGGATTGTGGGAGGATTCGATTTCATCGAACGTGGCTGCTGCGGCGGCGGCGCGAAAGCATGGCGATCAAGGGGAAGAGTCTCATGCCTTGGATTATCTGGTCTACGCTTACCTGCAAGCCGGCCGAAATGCCGATGCGGAGAAGATTCGAGACGGCCTGACTGGTCTCGGAACCGTGAACGCTTCGTCCCTGTTCAAGATTCACTATGCAAAAGCTGCCATTCGGGCGCGGTGCGCGCTGGAACAGCATCAATGGAAGGAGGCCGAAAACCTGGAGCCTGATCCGGAGGTGGAGCCGCAAGTGGCGGCGATTTCACATTGGGCGGCCGCACTGGGAGCCGTGCACACGGGAGACCTGCAGGCGGCCAAGCAACACGCGGAGCAGGTGCGCAGACTTTCAGGAGAATTAGCAGGAAAAGGCGACGCTTATTGGGCGGAACAGGTTGCGATTCAGGGCGAGGAAGCCGGGGGATGGGTGGCTTTTGCAGAACATAGAACCTATGACGCTTTTCGTCTGCTAAGAATGGCGGCGGATCATGAAGATGCCGCGGAAAAACACGCCGTGACGCCGGGAGCGATCCGACCCGCTCGGGAACTGCTTGGCGATCTGCTCATGGAAATGAACCGACCGAAGGAGGCGCTGACCGCATATCGGCAGGTACTAGTTGTAGCGCCTGGAAGACGAAATGCATTGAAGGGAGCAGCCGAGGCCGCTCGAATGTCCGAAATGTCAGGCAAACTGGAGCAATAATCGGAGATTCCAGTGCCAGCGGATTTCGGCGTGATTTGGCCCGTCGTCTGCGGAGCCGCCTGCGGAGTACTGAGGCAGGTAAATTTTCGGGGGCGGTAGAGCTTTTTTACTTGGAATTCGCACGGCAGTCCATTGAAAACAAACATGTTAAGAGTGGCCTGGGGCTTGCACTTCTTGGGCAGGTGGGGGAGGCGAGCCGAGGATCCCTTTAGGGGATTGAGGGCTGGGCCGGTTCGCTACTCCCCCCTTACACTTTCGCCGATTGGTGATCTAAAAGATCTTCCCCACGGTCACCGACACCCCAAACCACCCCGGATTCAAAAGTCGGCGAAAGTGTGTTTGAACACTTGGGACGCGAACCCGGGGCAAAAAATTTATCGTGATCAGACGCAGTAAAAGACCTGAGGCGCCGCGAGAGTTATGTCGTGAGGCCGCGTGTCGTAATCCGCGAGCGTGAGAGCCAGCATGATCGCCAGCCAGAAAACGGAGCATACAATGACCAGCTGAGTGCGCCCGGGGCTATAGCGGGCATGCATGAAGTAGAGAACAACGAGCGTGGCCTTGATCGTGGCAATGCCAAGCGCGATGACAATGTTGAAAGGGCCGAAGTTCTGGAATGCAGCCCAAACGGTGATGCCGGTGCCGAGCATCAAGGCCCCAAAGATTGCGAAGTAAATTTTCGGCGAAACAATGTGCTCGGACACGCGCGACCCTCCTACCGGTGCCTGTCAATCAGATACAACAACGGGAACAAATAGATCCACACAATATCGACGAAGTGCCAGTACAAACCCACGACTTCCACGGGTGTGTTGTATTGCGGCGTGAAGCGCCCGGCAAAGGAACCCTTGATGAGCCAGAGGAGGAGGCCGGCGCCCACGATCATGTGGAGGGCGTGCAAGCCGGTCATGCCGAAATAAAGTGAGAAATAAAGCTGGCCGTGCGCGTTGATGTCCGGATCGTGTGCGAAAGCCTCTTCCACTTCCTTCTTTTCCAAAGCTAATTCTTTTGGATCATCGCCGGGCATGGGATGCGTCGGGTGGTACCTCATGTCAAAGCCGCGGCCGGGAATGAGATGGTGGTCGAACTTCTGCTTGTATTCGATAGCCTTGACGCCAAGAAAGACGGTGCCCAGGCCAAGCGTGGCGATCAGGAAAATACTGACTAATTTCTTTTTGCCCACTTGGGCAGACCAGACGGCCATGGCCATGGTCAAACTGCTCATGATCAGCACAACCGTGTTGCCGGCGCCCAAGGTGATGTCGAGAGTATTGCTACCGATGCCGAAAGCGGTGCTGAACGCGCCGCGATTGATGGTGTAAGTGAGAAACAGGCCGCCGAAAAACAGGACTTCGGTCACCAGGAAAATCCACATGCCGAACGTGGCGGTTTCTTTCTGCTGCTCGAGCGTTTGAAAATGTCCGTACAGATCGCCGGTGCGGTGCACTCGGTACTCCTCTTCCTAAGCCAATGCAGGGCCTGGCTTGGGCCGCGAACAGGGCGGACTGAAGTCCGCCCCTACATAAAGATCAAAGTCGCTAGTCGTCTCCACGAGCGGGCGCGAGCGGCCGTGCTCCTGCCGCCAAACCAAGATCGGGGCGGTTCTGAAAGTCGTATGGTTCCCAGGTAACTTCGGGCGTGACATGGAAATTTTCCGTGGGCGGCGGCGAATCCGTTTTCCACTCCAGACCCGTGGCCGGCCAGGGATTCTGCCCGGCGACCTTGCCGTAGCGCATGGACCAGGTCAGGTAAAGCATCGGCAGAAGATAGCCGAGGGCGAGAATGGAGGCGCCCGCGGTGGAAAGCACGTTGAGTACCTGAAATTCCGGCGGATAAGTGTGATAGCGCCGCGGAGAGAGATTCCGGGTAGAGCCTGCCGGTAATCTTGGGCCACCAGAAGTGCAGGCCGCCGACGTAGCCCATGACTGCGCCGCCGACCATGATGTAGTGGAAGTGGGCGACGACGAAATAGGTGTCGTGAATGTGAATGTCCAAGCCCAGGCAGGCAAGGAAAAGCCCCGTGAGGCCGCCGATCACAAACAAGCCAATGAAGCCGAGCGCATAAATCATGGGCGGATCCCAAGAGATCGAGCCTTTGTAGAGTGTCGAAGTCCAATTAAAAACTTTTACCGCCGAGGGAATCGCCACCAGGTAGCTGAGGAACGAAAAAGTGAGGGCGGCGTAGGTGGACTCGCCGGTAACAAACATGTGGTGCGCCCAAACCAGGAAGCCGATAACCGCGATGGCGATGCTTGAGCCGGCGATGAAGGCGTATCCGAAGATGGGTTTGCGCGCAAACGTCGGAATGATTTCACTGACCACGCCCATCGCAGGAAGAATCATGATGTACACGGCGGGATGCGAATAGAACCAGAAGAGATGCTGAAAGAGTATGGGGTCGCCGCCGAGAGCGGGATTGAAAAAGCCCAGGTGAAATATGCGTTCAAGGCCGGCAAGCAGCAGCGTGATGGCGATAACGGGGGTGCCCAGAATCATGACAAGACTCGTGGCGTAATGCGCCCAAGCGAAGAGAGGAAGGCGGAACCAGGTCATGCCGGGCGCGCGCATGGTGTGGATGGTGACGATAAAGTTGAGACCAGTGAGAATGGAGGAGAACCCGTTGATGAAGATGCCGATGACTGCAGGCGTCACGGCGGAATTGGAATACACGCTGCTGAGCGGGGTGTAAAACGTCCAGCCGGTGTCCAGCCCGCCGGTGCCAAACGAATACAGAACGAAGGAACCACCGAGGATGTAGATGTACCAACTGAGAAGATTGACCTTCGGAAAGGCCAGATCCTTCGCGCCGATCATCAAGGGAATCAGGAAATTGCCAAGGACGGCAGGAATCGAGGGGATCAGGAAAAAGAAGATCATGGCCACGCCGTGCATGGTGAAGAGCTTGTTGTAAGTTTCCGGCGTGACGAGCGCCCCGGTGGGCGTCAGGAGATGGATGCGAATCATGGTGGCGAGGACGCCGCCGATGAAAAAGAAAACAGTAACCGAGGCGAGGTACAGCATGGCGATGCGTTTGTGATCGGTGGTGAGCAGCCACGAACGGATGCCCGAGCCGTAGGTAGCGTTCAAATAATGTGTATCCGGCAATTCGTTGTCTGGCGCTGGCGGCGTGTTGCTCATAACTTATTTGTTCCCCGTAGGCGGCGCAATCCCGGCGCCCTTCGCTGGGATTGGCTGCGACTGCAGCGACTTGATGTAGGCGGTGAGAGCGAAAATCTGCTCCTCCGTCAACTGTCCCTGGAACGAGGGCATTAACGGCAGATACCCGGCCACAATTTTTGCGTTTGGCTGAAGAATAGATTCGCGGATATAGGCATCATCGGCGGTGACGGTGGAGCCATCCGCAAGGAGAACTTGCGCGCCATACACGCCGTTGAGGGAGGGAGAACGTCCCGTCCCATCAGGGACATGACAAGTGATGCAAGCCTTTTCCGCAAAGAGTTTTTCGCCCGCAACGACAGGATTGGCGTTCCCGCCCGATGATCCAGAAAGCCACGCGGCGTAGTCGGTTGGCTCCATGACGGTAACCCAGCCGGCCATCAGCGCATGGTTCGTGCCGCAGTACTGTGAACAAAAGAAGTGGTAGCGTCCGGGCTTGGTGGGACGGAACCACATCGTATTGTAGTGGCCCGGCACCACGTCCATTTTCACGCGGAACGCGGGAACGAAGAAGTCGTGAATCACGTCCTCGCTGGCGAGGACCAACCGGACATTGCGGCCCACCGGTACGTGCAATTCATTGATTTCCTTAACTCCGTTGGGCTGCTGCGCCTTCCACATCCACTGCTTGGCGATCACGTAAACATCCAGCGTGTCCTGCGGCGTGTGGCGATAATCCACATAGACGACCGCACCCCAGCCGAACATGGCCATCGCCAGAATCAGTGGAACG
>WNFT01000239.1_pt1 | contig 42781 bp, 41 predicted proteins | sample 5400191 | NCBI WGS metagenome assembly WNFT01 (sample SAMN13153359, study PRJNA577476) | soil metagenome | isolation source: 80 cm saprolite under Madrone tree | place: USA:California | collected 2016-06-14 | reverse complement strand
AAAAGCTTGATATTTCACATATCCTACGGTCCCAATGATCACAAGCCGACAGACAAAACGCTGGAAGAAATTTTTGATAGGATGATGTCGAGCTTGAAATTCAACAAGTGATTGGTTGCCGGGTTTAGGAGGTTGTTATGAGAAAGATGATTCGTTTAATAATGTTTATCTGTTTAGCGAGTGCAGTGACAAATCTCTACGCAGGTCCATCGGAAAAGAGATTTGAGGGAGAATGGATGTCGCACAAAAATGTGGATTTTGGAATTCACTTGCATCAGGACTGACGTCCACAGCGCTTATTCGGATGCAGTGTTAAAGGTACGTTTGACGCTTCACGACCGCAGTTTGAATTGGAAGGTTCTACAAGTAAAACAGAGTGGAGAGCACTACATTCCGGACAAGGCAACTCTATCTAAAGAACATTAGGATCAGAAAAAGAGATGGGTTCGAGGCCCAGATAATGCACCACTTCAGCTGTTGGCGAACTCGCTAGGTTGGGAAACATTCGAGGTTGCTGATGCAAATGAGTTGTCGATCGAACCCGATGACTGGACAGCGGCAATTGTGAAGTCGCACAATTACGGCCGCGATTTTGCGGCGCTGCAAAAGTTGCTGCCGCTCGATTTGCGTTACGTCGGGTTGATTGGGCCGCGAAAACGGCGCAATCAATTGCTGGGCGACCTTCTCGAGTTAGGCGTCACGATCAACGCCGGGTTCTTTGCGCCTGCTGGGCTCGATCTCGGCGCGGAGACGCCGGAGGAAATCGGGCTTGCGATTGTGTCCGAAATTCAGCGCGTATTCGGAACCGGCTCGGGCGATTCGCTGCGGGAAAGGAAAAAGCCAATCCACAGTGTTACAGATTTCGCCGACACGTCGGCGTTTTCAACGCGGTGACATGTCACCGCACGGCAAAAGCCAAATTGGCGCCGTGATCTTAGCGGCGGGCGGATCGTCGCGATTCGGCCGGCCCAAACAACTGATTCCACTCCGCGGGAAAAGCCTGATTCGTCATATCATCGATGCGGCGTGCAAAGCCGGTTGTTCGCCCGTTGTCGTTGTAACCGGGAGCGACGATGAAAAGCTTCATCGCGAGTTAGAACCGAGCGAGTGTTGTAAGAAGTGCAAAATAAAGAGTGGCAGCGCGGGATCGGCAGTTCGATTCGCTGCGGAATTCGGGGTTTGCTCAAGAGTGCGCCAGATGTTGAGACAAGCGTGTTGCTCGTCTGCGACCAACCCGCAGTGGACGCACGTATAATTGAACGCTTGATCGCGCTGCGCGAAACGACCAGGAAAAGTATCATCGCTTCAAGGTATGCGGATACTCTGGGCGTTCCCGCCCTTTTTGACCGTTCGTTTTTTCCGGAATTGCTTTCACTCGGCGATAAAGCCGGCGCGAAATCGATCATTTCGAGAAATCGGAATCGGGTTGAGGAATTTGCGTTCCCACAAGGCGAAGTTGATATCGATACTTGGGAAGATTGGGAAAAACTCGATCGATGGAGTCATCCTGAACGAAGTAAAGGATCTCGCCTAAGCTGATTTGCTCGTGCCGTTTAGTTTTGGGGATTCTTTGCTTCGAGTGCGAGATCCCTGCTCTCTGCGCGGCTCGGGATGACGAACATCACCGTCCGCCGAAAAGTCTTCGAAACGATTTGAACAACCGACCGGGGAAAGCTGCAGCTTTTTGAGGAAGACCCGGGGGCTGCTGCGCAAACGGCCATTGCGCACCGCCATGCACCTGGCATGCGGCGTTTGGCACCTTGTCCGCAGGCAAATCGATGTCGTAAGCGGTCCCGGCCGCCATGCATCCTGTGGTGGCTAGTTGATTGGAAGTCGAACAGACCGTCGCATGTTGGAGTGGCATGGTCGGTTGCAACGGCTCGGCCGGATAGTGCTGCGACGCTTTGTTCATCACTTGTGTCCAAACCGGCAATGCCAGCGCGGCGCCGTAACCATGCGGAATGATCGTTGTCGGCTGATCGAATCCCACCCACACGCCACAAGTCAACGTGCTGGTGTAACCGAGAAACCACGCATCCTTGTAATCATTGGTGGTGCCGGTCTTACCTGCCGCCGGCAATTTGAAGCCGAGTGACCGCGCGCTGGCAGCAGTGCCACTGGTCAGAACTTGTTCCATCAGCTGCGAAGTCATCCACGACGCGCCCGGATCCAGCGTCGGCACTGAGATATGCGCGGCGAGATAAATCGGTTTGTGCCGCTGATTGTCGATCCGCTCGATGATGTAAGCCTGCTTGCGCACGCCCGCATTGGGAAAAACAGAATACGCAGCAGTCAAATCTTTCAGGTCCGTCTCGAACGAGCCGATGAAGATCGCCGGGCCATGCGGAACGTTTTGAGAAACGCCGAGATCGTTAGCAACCTTTTGCACGGCGTCGAGCCCGGCGAATTGTCCAACCCGCACACTCATGGTGTTGCGTGAATGGATCAGACCGTACGAGCAAGGCATCGTGCCGCCGTAGGTGCCGTCAGAATTTCCGGGCGACCAACTTCCCGCTCCCTCGATTTCACCGGGTTGAATCGGGCCGTCGCTGATCGCAGCTCCCGGCAACAGCCCGTGAATGAACGCGACAGTGTAAACGAACGGTTTGAATGCTGAACCGACCTGCCGGTTTGCCGGAGCCAGCGCCCGGTTGAACTTGCTTTGCGCGTAATCGCGGCCGCCGACGAGTCCGCGAATGCCGCCGCTGGCATTGTCGATCACGACCACCGCCCCCTCCAGATAAGGCATGGCGGAATCCCCTTCTCCATTCTCAGGCGGTTTGTAATTTGCTTTGAGCGGATGATGGAAATTGGATTGATGTTCGATTTTCGTGAGCTGCTTCTCGAGTGCATCCTGCGCAGCGTTTTGCACGGCCGGATCGAGGGTCGTGTAAATCGACAGGCCGCCGTTATCAATCTGGTCCTGGGTTAACAAGAGATTCAAATCACGTTGCACCGCGTCCATCGCATAATTCTCCTGAATAAAAGGCAGACGCTTCGCATGCGGCGTAATTTTCGCCCGCTTGGCGTCCTCGGCTTCAGTTGGTGAAAGTTTTTTTAATGCCACCATGCGATCCAGAACAACGTTGCGTTGAATCCGCGCGCCCTCCGGGTTTTTCAACGGCGAAAACCGATTAGGGCTGCGGATCAAGCCGGCCAGGACCGCAGCTTCGGGCAGGCTCAGCTGCGAGGCGCTCTTGGCAAAATAAGCTTGTGAGGCAGTCTCAACCCCATAACAACCATTGCCGAAATAAATTCGGTTCACGTAAAGCTCCAGAATCTGCTGTTTGGTAAACTGGCGTTCGATGCGCAGCGCGACCATTGCTTCCAGTAACTTCCGACTGAGCGTGCGACCGCCGAGTGGCAGGCTGTTTCGGGCAAGCTGCTGCGTGATACTGCTGGCGCCTTCCTTGGCTGAACCGCTCATGATATTGCGGACCAAAGCGCGCAGAATCCCGCGCCAATCGATCCCTTTGTGCTCATAGAATCGAGCGTCCTCGCGTGCCAGCACCGCGTTGATAAAAAAAGGGGAGACTTCGCTTAGGGAAACCTTGAGACGGTTCGCGCCAGCCAGGCGGCTGTAAATTTTTCCGTCAACATCATAAACGGTGTTACGCTCCGGCATTTCGCCGACGTTCTTCATGTCGAACGTTTGCGCCCACGTTCCGTAAAACAGGAAAACGGCGAAGCCGGCAGCTGCGAGTAAAATGAGCAGCGTGATCTTCCAGCCGTAGCGGAAAAGAATGTTCCCGCTTTTCTTTTTTCGCGACCGGAGACGAGCGAAGAACTTCATCGCTGAAAGGTTAAAACAGTTAAAAGAGTTACAAGGTTAAAATCGGCTTAACCTTTCTGACTCTTTGACCTCTCAGCGGTTCAACTATTCAACTTCTTAACGTTGTAACCCTTTTAACCAATCACAAATTAAGTTTCACGACGCCCTCGTGTTCCTCGGTTGCACAAGGCGCATTGGTTGGAACATCAGTCGTCGCGTCGCTCGGCTGGACGAGCTTGTTCTCGATCAAGTACCGTTCGACTTCCTCACCGCTGACATCGGCAAGCATCTGCCCGTTAATTTCGACACAGGGCGAGAGTGGTTGTCCGCTCTTGGTTTCCATCTCCCAGCGGAAGGCCGGATTCTGAATAATATCTTTTTCTCTATATGGAAGATTGTATTTGGTCAGCACGGCGCGCACACCGGCGCTCCAGCCACAATAGGTTTTCAAATAAGCGGTAATCTCAGGAGTTTGCATCGGCAGAATATATCACAACTTCGGAAGTTGTAATCTTCCCAGACCTGGCACGCTGCCCAAGCGCGGTGATAAACATTGCTACAACGCCGTGCTCGCGGATCTAAGCCGGATCTACAGATTTTCGATTTCCCTCCGCAGCTCTTCCTTTGATCTTCCAAGTTTTTGCTGAAGTCGCCCGAGCAACTCATCATCTTTACCTTCCGCGAATGCGAGATCGTTATCAGTCAACTGTGCGTATTTCTGCTTCAGCTTGCCTTTCGCTTCGTTCCAACTGCCTTTCAATTGTAGTTTGGTCATACTGTTAAAATAGTTCACGCACCGAGCCTGAATCAGTTGCCTCTTTAGAGCAAAATGATGCACGCGTCGGCGGGACATAAATAGGCTCAGGACACGCCCCAATTTAACTAGCGAACTGGTGGAACAACACGCAGACAGACGGCCACGTCGGACTGAAATACGAATCGTTAGTATGAAACAAATACATTTGTCTGCTTGCCGGCGTGGCGCTGTTAGCTGCTTGCGAACAAAAGGAAACCACCGTGACTAATCCGCCTGCAGAGAAGAAAGAAAGTAACACCACGGTGATAAAAGAATCTCCAGCCGCTGCCACCAAGCAGGAGAAAACTGACATAAACATCAACACATCGCCTTCGCCGTAGACACGAAGTCAGTCCATCTGCAAAACGGCTTACACCCAGCTGAAGCAGAGTGTTAATGATACGCCAGACTATTTTCCGCGCGTCACACTTTGTGCCGCAACGGTCGTAGCGCGTGAGTCAATTTCTGCAAGCCTAGCTCCAGTCGCGTCTTGACTGTTCCAAGCGGCGCATGCGTCGCGGCGGCAATTTCCCTGTGGCTCAGCCCTTTGAAGAAAGCCAATTCAACCGCTTCGCGTTGTAATTGAGGCAACGCCCGAATGCTTTTTTTCAAGAAATGCCGGAGATCATTCAAAATGAATCCTTCAGCAGCGTCGCGCCGCGGACTTTGTGAATCTTGCATCACCCGTTTCTCGTATCGCTCCCTCGCCCGAGAATAAGCCTGGCGCCGGCGCAACCGATCGATAGCGCGACGCCGCGCGATGGTCACCATCCACCCGAGCGGCTTGCCGGCTTTTGGTGAATAACGGGCGGCCTCCTCCCAAACCTGAAGAAAAATTTCCTGCAAAACATCGTCAGCCTCGGCCTGTTCATGAACGACGCCGTCGATCGTTGCTCGCAATCTTTTGCTGTGCCGGCCATACAACTCGGCGAAGGCGTCGTGACGCCGGCGCGAAATATCTTTCATCAGCACCTCGTCTGGCACACAGGCTACTCCGGGTTCGTCAAGAGTGGCCCCAATCATAGCCTGTAACCCTGTGCCCGCAGCGCGGACGCTGGCGCGCGACCTTCCTGTGTTTTATCAGAGGCACGCCACCCGTTTGATCTAACTACGTGAGAGACCAGCGGCGTTGCTGGGTAGATCCACAAATGTGGCGTCGAATTGCAGCCATCGGTCGGACAGTGCAATTCATATTTACGATTGCCCAAGCGGCGAATTTCCACCTGGCGACCGTTAAATTTTCTTTTGCAGATCATGCAAAGGCGCTCATCATCGAGCGATCTCCAGTTTCTAAATCGATCTTCAGCACCTAAAACTGAGAGCCGATCGTCGAGTTTGAGATGGGCAACCATAATGCAAAAGGCAGTCTGCTCATTGCATCGACGAGCACAATCGGGCCGCTGGATGATTGTGTGATCGGGTAAAATCCTAGAAGACACCTCATAACATGGTAGCCGCCTTGCTATGTCGAGGCGGTCTAACGGTGCCCGTCGCGGCCGGAACTAAGGGGGACGGCGGATAAAGGCTGCGGGCCCGGCCAGGACTCAGACCCGCAGGTGTTGGAGGGGACAGCTTAAGAAGCCCGTTTCAAGTGAAACGCAAGTTCCGCAATAGCGACGCGATTCCGTTGTTCGCTCTTTTGGAGCGCTCAGCTCCTCCATTGCCGTAATTGGCTGGCATCGGCGCCGCAGTTTTGCGTTCTTCGGCTGCCATCATTTCCACCTTGGCGAGAATTTCATCTGTAGGCAGCACCCAATCCATCGGAACTGAGTTACAGCGCTCGGTTGGACAACTCAGCCGTAGGGAACCCTTGCCGCGTGTTCCGCCAGCTACCTCGATTTGCTGGCCAGTGATAATCTTGCCGCAGACCAGACAGTAACGTTTCTCATCCAGCGAGCGCCAATGGCGAAACTGATCGAGCCGACGCAGCGCATCCAGTTTATCTGCGTCGGACAATGTAACTGTAGGAGATAACGCCACGCTTCAAACATATACGTCCCTTGTAAGTGACCGCACAATCGGGCGCGCGGCGGATTGTCCTATCGGTGAAAACCTTAGCGGGTAGCGACGTCGATCCGGCTACAGTAAAAAACCACATCCAATTCCGGCGAGGCATGCGTTCTACACGCAAATGAAGAAGAACAATGGTCAAGCTTCGCGTGAGCACCACGTCATGGATTATGCAGCCACAGCGATGAAACAAATGAAGCTTTATTGTAACGCACATCAAGGCAGCCCGTCGGCTACCCGCCGTCCTCGACTGTTTTTTCGCAGCGAGCTTTGGATCGCATTGCTGGGGCCAAGCATGGAAGAAGGCATTCTTGGGATCGGACCTACTGTCGCGGCAGCCCTGCGTGCGTTCGATGCGCAATACTATGCTGGGCTCCGTCCATCGGTTGAGTGTGTCGGTAGGGTCGGCGCGCTGCGCCGGTCGGACGCCACAGCGGCGCGTCCCTACCGGAATCCTAAGGCCGATGCAAAATCTCGCGCAGAAGTTTCAGATTTTGCGTGGCCGTCGTAGCGGATTGTTCGAGCCATTTGAGCAATTGTGGAGTTCAATTCGAATAGAAAGATGCCAGCGCGCATTGCCGAACGATTTTCACAACCGCCCTCACATGGTGATGCGAAGTAACCAACGGAAGCGCTCATAAGGAGGGAACATTGATGGGAGTAGCACGACCGGGACGCGGACGCTGGCGAATGTCGAAATCCAGACGTAGATTGCGACCATCGAGCAAACGTTCGGAAGCATGGCGGCCGGAAATAATCGATGATGACGAATCCGCCGAGGCTGAAGAAACTGACAGGCTCCTGCTTTCGTCGCTGAGGTTCTGGGAGGTTGAGCGTGATTTAATCGAAGAACGTCTAGCTGCAAGAGGACGCTGAGTGTTCCGTTGAAGAAACAACGCCAGTTGCGGCCATGGGCAAGGAAAACGCTGAGGCTGTAGCGTTGTAGCCGAGGGCGGTGACCTCAGCTTTTTCGGACCTTGGGCTGCACAGAACCGCAGCGGTCATAGACCGCCGCTACAGTGGGGCCGCCACCTTTTGGCTTTAACCAAACCCGCTTTGGGATTAGAATGCTGACACTTGGGACCGGGACCTTGTGCGAATTTATTAGCGCCACTCATGAGAAGGAAAACAGACGGCGCCGCTACAGCAAAGAAGGTTCGGCCAGCGCACCACGTCTCCACACGTTCGAATGCAGAGGAGCTCGATTACGCCGTTCAACGGTACGCCGATCTTTATCACCTGGCACCGACCGGCTACGTTAGCTTCGATCGCTCGGGCGGGATTGTAGAAATTAACCTGGCAGCTGCTCAGCTTTTGGGCATGCCGCGAGAGCGCTTCATCGGTACGCCGTTTACTGTCTTTGTCTCGAGGGAGGACAACCCCCTCTTTCTAGCTCACCTGCTGCGTTGCCGGTGTTCGGATACGCAGGTGGAAACCGAGATCCGGTTGAAGAATGTAAGGCGCGAAATTATTCATGCTTACCTTTCCAGCACACCGACCGCCGCGTCGGTGCACAATGGCGCAGTCCTTTATCAAACTGCCATCATTGATCTAACCGAGCATAGGCGCGCCGAAGAGGCGCGATCCAAAGCACTGCGACAACAAGCGGCACTGTACGAACTCTCTCAGCGCCACCAAGAGGCGAAAACGTTGGATGAGATTTACGAAGCGGCGCTGGATGCGATCCTTACAGCGCTGCCGTGCGACCGGGCCTCGATTTTACTTTACGATCAGCAGCAGATGATGCGGTTCGTGGCCTGGCGCGGCCTATCTGGAAGGTATCGCAGAGCGGTGGAAGGTCATTCGCCGTGGAAACCGGACGCGAAGAATCCGCAGCCGGTCTGTGTCGCAGATGTCGATCTTGCGGATATTCGGAAGTCACTGAAATCAACCATTCGTAACGAACGCATCCGCGCGGTTGCATTCATTCCGCTGGTCAGCAGCGGAAGATTGATCGGCAAGTTCATGATCTATCATAGCGCGCCACACCTGTTCACTGACAACGAGTTGAAACTCGCGACAACAATTGCTCGGCAACTCGTGCAGGCGATTCAACACAAGCGCGACGAAGAAGCGCTGCGCGAATCCGAGGCGCGCATGCGCGCGACCGTAGAGCAAGCGACGGCGGGCGTGTTGCGCTACGATAGGCATGCTCGATTCATTTTTGTGAATCGAACGTTTTGTCAGATGCTCGGTTACAGGCAATCAGAGCTGTTAGGCAAAAGCATCGCGGACGTTACGCATCGCGATGACGTGAAGAAACACATGCGTCTCTTTCGGCGCCTGATCCAGGACGGCAAACCGTTCGAGCTCGAAAAGCGTTATGTCCGTAAAGACGGCTCCGTTCTGTGGGCGGACGTGAGCACTAGCGCGGTACGCGGGCGCGACGGCAAAACGCAATCGGCCATAGCAGTTGTTGTCGATGTTACGGCCCGCAAAAAAGCCGAAGTGGCGTTGAAAAAATCAAAGGAAATGTTGGAACAGCTCGTGGAGCAACGCACGAAAGCGTTAAGCGTCGCAAATGCCGAGTTAAAAAACGAGATCGAGCGCCGCAAAGGACTGGAAGGAGAGATCCTCGCCGTGAGCGATCGTGAGCAACAGCGGTTGGGTCAGGAGTTGCATGACGGGCTTTGTCAGCACCTCACCGCGGTCGCATTCATGGCGCGCTCGGTCGCGCTGCGGCTAAAGAACCATCGTGTTATCGACGCAAGTGATATCGAAAGAATTGCAGAGCTGGTAAACGATGCAGCCACCGATACGCGCAATCTTTCCCGCGCCTTGCATCGACTCGACGTTGATTCAGCCGGGCTCGTCGATGCTTTGCAAGATTTGGTTGACCGGGAAATCTGGAGAACACCCTGCCGGTTGGAAGTCAAACCGTCATTCCGTATCGAGGATGACATCGCTGCCGCGCACCTTTATCGAATCGCGCGAGAAGCGGTCATCAATGCCAACAAGCATGCTCAAGCTCGGGAAATTGTGATCAAACTGGAACGATCGCGACAGGCAATGGTTTTACGCGTGATCGATGACGGGGTTGGATTTCCGGCTGAGCCGAAATTGAAGCACGGCCTCGGTTTTCACATCATGAACTACCGGGCTCAAATGATCGGCGGCCGTTTGGAGATCGACTCGCCGAAACGAGGCGGCACTTGTGTTTCTTGTTATTTGCCGGACCGCGCATTCCAGCCACATCGACCTCACAAGAAAAAGAACGGCCGGAAGACGCGATTCCCTGCGAAAATCACCAAAGCATTAGCCGCATTGATCTAAGTTTCCTGCATCGGATAATCTGCCGAGCGGCGTATCTTTAATTGGGGACTTATGACACGCGGCGCCGACATAGCGACGAAACCGGAGATCGGCTGTGCAAAATTCCCATTTCAATCGCAAGCAAGGTTGTAACTAGATGAAATACGCCAGATCGACTAACGAAAATCCGAAATGCGACCCACCAGAGGCGAAACGGATCGTAATCGTCGATGATCACCCGTTGTTTCGAAAAGGTCTCGAGCAATTGATTCATTCCGATGGGGCCTTCGCAGTTTGCGGCGAAGCCAACAATGCATCGGAAGCGATGGACGTGATCCGCAAACTGAATCCCGACCTGGCGATTGTCGATCTGAGTTTGCCCGGCGCAAACGGCATTGAGTTGATCAAAAACATCCGCGCAGAGTTCTCGAAGCTGCCAATTTTAGTGCTCTCGATGCATGATGAATCGCTCTACGCGGTGCGCGCGCTGCGTGCCGGAGCGGACGGCTACGTCATGAAACATGAAGCCATGGCCAATGTGATCCAGGCAATCCGCGAAGTTTTTGACGGGCGTCCTTACCTCAGCCCGGTCATGGCGGCGCAGGTGATCACAAAGTTCGCGCATGGCCAGGCTGACGGTGAAACGGATCCTACTGAGAAACTGAGCGACCGCGAACTTGAAATCCTGGAACTGATCGGCAAAGGCCATGAAGTGCGTCAGATTGCAAAACTCTTGCATCTCAGCCCTAAGACAGTGGAAACGCACCGGGCGCATATCAAAGACAAACTTGATTTAAAAAATTCGCGGGAAGTCGCGCGGTTCGCCCTGCAATGGCTCAGCGCCCGGGGCTAGAACCTGGTCAAGCGTCTGCTTTGATTTCTTGTGGTGTGTGGCATTGCCCCACACTTTCCCTTTTTTTCATCTCCGACCGGGCGCATATTTCCTGCGATGGATTCGACGAACCGCCACGCAGTTGAGGAACTGCTGCAGACCTATGGCGAAACCGGCGGCATAAATTATCTCGACGCCGCCGCCACTCTTCCTTCGCGTCTTGCCATCGAAGCGGCCTGCGCCGAGCTGATGAGCTTGATGTTCCCCGGCTTTCGCAGCCAAGCGCTGGTGAGCTCCGAAGATCTGGCCGATACCACGCGCATTCGCATCAGAAATTTGCACGCACGACTCAAAACAGAGATTTGCAGAAGTCTCGGCAAAATCCCGCCTCACGATGCAATGGAAGCAAAAGCGGAAGAAGTGTTGAGCGTGTTTTTGAAAGAGTTGCCCTCGGTGCGTCGCATTCTTTGGACGGACATCGACGCTGCATATGAAGGTGATCCGGCTGCGAAAAGTTATGAGGAAATCATCCTCGCTTATCCAGCCCTGGAAGCGATCGCGATTTATCGACTGGCGCACCTTCTCTACGACAAGGTGCCCCTGATCCCCCGCATTATGACCGAGTGGGCACACAGCCGTACCGGTATCGACATCCATCCGGGCGCACAAATTGGCTCGCATTTTTTTATCGATCACGGCACCGGCGTGGTAATTGGCGAGACCAGTGAGATCGGCTCGCGAGTGAAACTTTATCACGGCGTCACGCTCGGCGCGCGCAGTTTTGAGAAGGACGAGCACGGCAAAATCAAAAAAGGCGGCAAACGACATCCAAAGGTGGAGGACGATGTCACGATTTACCCGAATTCAACGGTCCTTGGTGGCGAAACCGTGGTCGGCGCAAGATCGACAATTGGCGGCAACGTCTTTCTTGTCCAAAGCGTACCGCCCGATTCGCTGGTGTATTATGAAGAGAAACAGCTGCGCATCGTGCCAAAGCGAAAGAAGCGCCCCGCCAGCACGCGCGAAGAATTCACCGAATGATCTACCTCGATTACAACGCAACGACGCCACTGAGCGATGCAGCACGGGAAGCCATGCTGCCATATCTCAACCGTTACTTCGGCAACCCGTCGAGCGTACACGCGGCAGGCCGAGAGGCGCGCGCAGCCATCGATGATGCACGCGACAAGCTTGCAGCGTTGCTACATGTAAAACCGCACGAACTGATTTTTACAAGCGGTGGAACGGAGTCATGCAATCTGGCTGTACTCGGTCTGGCTCGTCGTCCATCTTCCCCCGGCGGCCATATCATCTCGAACAAAGCGGAGCATCACGCAGTGCTGAACGCGGTGGAATATTTGGAAAAGCGCGAAGGTTTTGAAGTGACGTGGCTGAATGTTTCGCGCGATGGACTAATCGATCTTGATCATCTTGCCGCCGCGATTCGGTCTGAGACCAGACTCGTCTCAATCATGACCGCCAATAACGAGACCGGCGTGATTCAGCCGATGCGCGAAATTTCGAGCATATGCCGCGCGGGCGGCGTTCTGCTGCACAGCGATATGGTGCAATCGTTCGGCAAAATCGATACCGACCTCTCATTGGTCGATGCCGCCAGTTTCGCCGCGCACAAATTTTATGGGCCGAAAGGCGCGGGATTTTTATTCTTGCGGAGCGGGTTGCCGATCCAGCCAATCATGTTCGGTGGCGCGCACGAGAACGAGAGACGCCCCGGGACAGAAAACGTTGCTGCAATTGCAGGGATGACAGCGGCCGCCGAATGGACATTGCACGATCGCGAAAACGAACAGGAGCGCGAGGGACGGTTGCGCGATGAACTTTGGACGCGACTTTCGCAGGACGTGCCGGACGCAAAGCAGAACGGTACGAATGCGCCGCGGCTGGCAAACACGTTAAACGTGAGTTTGCTGGGGCTCGATTCCGAAATGCTGCTCATCGCGCTTGATTTGGAACGCGTCTGCGCGTCAAGCGGCTCGGCCTGTATGGTCGGATCAGTCGTAGCATCGCACGTTTTGCTCGCGATGGGTTTGCCGATCGAACGAGCGCGCTCCGCAGTTCGATTCTCACTTGGTAAATGGTCAACGGCCGATGAAGTTAAGGCAGCTGGAAACGCGATGCGAAAAATTGTTGATCGCCTAGAGACGCGAAAGAGCGCGTATGCCGTTGCTTAGGCAACTTGAGTTCGCATTTCGTAGCATTGGCATCCTGCCTATGGGGCAGCCGGGCGTCCCGCCTGGCGAATTTATGATCGAGCCGGCAGGCAGGATGCCCGCCGGCCCCACAGCCGAGACGGCCGTGCTACTGCAAACCGCGCGGGAGTTGTTGCGTGCGCACGGTGGGGATCGAATCGCGCGAGAGGTTCGCGTCGAATGGAATTCACGCCTGAAGACAGCTGCTGGTCGCGCTGATTATCGCCAGCAACTGATTTCGTTGAATCCCCGGCTCTTTGAGCATCCGGCGGAAATCGATCGCACTCTGCGACATGAACTCGCGCATATTCTTGCTCAATTTCGCGCAGGCAGGCGCCGCATCCTGCCTCATGGCATCGAGTGGCGGCAGGCTTGCCGCGACTTGGGAATCGCCGACGAGAAGCGCTGTCATAATCTGCCGTTCGTCACGCGAACTTATGCGGCGCGGTTCGTCTATCGCTGTCCCAATTGTCGTCAGGAATTTCCCCGGGTGCGGCGCGTGCGCCGCGCAGTCGCGTGTCTCGCCTGCTGTCGAAAACACAACGGCGGCGAGTTCGATCCGCGATTTAAGCTCAAGCTCTTGAGCTCGTATTAGGTTGTCATGTCGAGCGAAGTCGAGACATCTCTCGTTATTTCCGACCGCAGCGTGATCAGAAATAATTCAGAGATTCCTCGACTCCGCTCGGAATGACAACGGAAATGGTGACGCGTGCTTATCCTTCACTGTTGCTCCCCTCGCCCTTCGCAGCTTTTTCTCCGCGTAGTTTTGCCTGGATGAACATATCGATATTGCCGTCCATCACGTCCTGAACGTTACTGGTCTCCGCGCCGGTGCGGTGATCTTTCACCATTTGATACGGCTGAAAAACGTACGAGCGGATTTGATTGCCCCACGCGATCTCGCCTTTTTCCCCGTACTGGCGTTCCATTTCAGCGCGTTTCTTGTCTTCTTCGACCTGGTAAAGTTTTGCTTTCAACATTTTCATCGCTAGCTCTCGATTGCGTCCCTGGCTGCGCTCGGCTTGGCAGGCCACCACAATTCCGCTGGGCTTGTGCAGAATCCGCACGGCAGTTTCCACCTTGTTAACGTTCTGTCCGCCTTTGCCGCCGCTGCGAAAGGTGTCGATTTCCAAGTCCGCCGGATTGATCTCAATCGGAGTGGTATCGGCAATTTCAGGAACAATATCGACACTCGCGAACGAAGTGTGCCGACGCTTGTTTGCGTCGAACGGCGAGATACGCACGAGCCGGTGCACGCCGCGTTCGGTCTGCAAATGTCCATAGGCATACTCGCCTGTCACGAGCAGTGTTACGGATTTGATACCGACTTCTTCGCCCTGTTGAATGTCCACCGTTTGCGATTTGAAACCGCTTCGCTCGATCCAGCGCTGGTACATCCGCAGCAACATGTCGGCCCAGTCGCACGATTCCGTGCCGCCTGCGCCCGAGTGAATGGTCAGAAATGCATTAGCGCGATCGTTCTCGCCTGAAAGAAACTGGCGCAGCTCAAATTCTTCCAACTTATGAAGCAGACGGTCATGTTCGGTCACGACTTCCTTCTCTGCTTCAGAGCGGCCCGCAGGATCGGCTTCCTCCGCAGCGAGCTGTTGCAACGCGCCGAAATCCTCGATCTCGCGTTCCAGCTCTTGAAACGGATTAATCAGCGACCGTAATCGGGAAACTTCCTCGACATCGGCCTGAGCGCGCTCACGATTGGACCAGAAATCGGGCGCGGCCATGCGCCCTTCGATTGCAGCTAGATTTTTCTGGAGCTTTTCGACGTCAAAGAAACCTCCGCAACTCGCGGACGCGCGATTTCAGATCCGCAGCATCTGGGATGGAGATTTCCGTTGTCATGGAAAAAAGTAATGCAACTCACAGAGAAGCGCAAAGATGCCGGCGCATCTGTGTCAACCACAAGATTCAAGGGCGACCGGTTTCCAATCCGCCCATTTTTGGAACGGCGGACTAGAGACCGCCGCTCCTAGAGTCTATCTGCGCGCGGAATCGCCAGGCTTCGATTTGGCGCGCGCGGTCTCCAGGCGAAAAATTGTTTCGCCTTGCTTCATCAGATCCAGGCGATCGCGCGCAATCGCTTCGAGATACGTCACGTCTGTCTTGAGCAAATTGACCTCGCGCGTCTGACGGGCGAGCAAACTTTGCTGTTCGTTCACCTGTTGTTGCAGGTTGTCGATCTCCGCGCGGCTCTGCATCAATTTTTTGTAAGGCGGCACAAACAAGCTTACGATCACAAGCCAGATCGCAATCACGAGTAGAACGAGGAGAATCCGGTTCAATCGCTGCCAAACGCTCGCGTCGCGACGCGCGCGGAAATCGCCGTAACCGTGATCCACTCAGCGCATTGTAGCGCCGTACACAGCTTTGTCACCAAGTTCTTCTTCGATTCGCAACAGCTGATTGTATTTCGCGATTCGATCGCTGCGGGAAAGCGATCCCGTCTTGATCTGACCTGCATTGGTCCCCACCGCGATGTCGGCGATGGTTGCATCTTCCGTTTCGCCGGACCGATGACTAATTACGGTCGTGTAACCATTGGTCTTCGCCAGATCAATCGTCGCCAGTGTTTCCGTCAGCGTCCCGATCTGATTCACCTTGATCAGAATGGAATTGGCCACGTGTTCGGCAATTCCTCGACGGAGAAATTCGACGTTCGTAACAAAAAGATCGTCACCTACGAGTTGAATTTTCTCGCCGAGTTTCTTCGTCAATTTCTTCCAGCCGTCCCAGTCATTTTCGGCGCAACCGTCTTCAATCGAAATGATCGGAAACCGCGTACAAAGATCGGCATAATAGTTGATCAATTCTTCAGCGGTTTTTTTTGAACCATCCGATTTCTTGAAAATGTAAAGACTGGTTTTGGTGTCGTAGAATTCTGAGGCAGCGGGGTCGAGCGCGATAAAGATTTGTTCGCCCAGCTTGTAACCGGCCTTCTTGATCGCTGTCGAAATCGACTCGAGGGCGTCCTCGGCGGAATCGAGTTGCGGCGCAAATCCACCTTCGTCACCGATCGCCGTGGAAAGATGTCGCTCTTTGAGGACAGATTTGAGTGCGTGAAAAACCTCGGCACCATAACGCAGCGCTTCTGAAAAGCTCGGCGCACCGCGCGGCACGATCATGAATTCTTGAAAATCGATCGGGGCATCCGAGTGCGCGCCGCCGTTCAAGATGTTCATCATCGGCACGGGCAAGACTCGCGCTCGGTTTCCGCCGAGATATCGAAACAGCGGCAGATTTTCCGCTGCCGCGGCGGCGTGAGCCACCGCGAGTGAAACCCCGAGCAGCGCGTTTGCGCCAAGGTTCTTTTTGTTGGGCGTACTATCAAGCTCGATCAGTTTATTATCGATCTTCGCCTGGTCGCGCGCGTCCCAGCCCCTGAGAATCGGTGCAATCTTGCTGTTAACGTTGGCAACAGCATTCCTCACACCCTTGCCGCCGAAGCGACTCTTATCGCCATCCCGCAATTCCCATGCTTCGTGTTCGCCCGTGCTCGCCCCGCTTGGAACGGACGCTCGCCCCAGTGCGCCCCCTTCAAGGCGCACATCGACTTCAATTGTCGGATTGCCGCGCGAATCCAAAATTTCTCGCGCGTGGATTTGGCTAATGCCGGTGCTCGACATACGATCCTGGACGGATTAGAACAGCTTTCGTAAAACGACGCAAATCACGTTTCGCAGATTGAACCACAGATTCCCGTTGGCAATTTTGCCGAGGCACAGATAACCTGAGCGATGATGCATTTGGCTAAACTCGGCATTGTTGCCTTGTTGATGGGCGTTTTCGCAGCGACGCATGCCGCGGATACCGGCCATCTCGCGACGGATGAAATGGCAAAAGCCGTCAGAAGCGATTCAATCAGCGTCCCGACACCGGGCGAACTTTTCGCCGCGCTCGGAAAGACGGGAAAGACAAACTGGGCGGGCCAGTATCGTGGACCGATGCCGGTGACGTACAGCAACCGCGCGCAGATAGCGCTGAATCTGGGCGGTTTGATCGCCGATGGTTTTATCGCTGTCGAAGCAAAGGACGGTCAGCAGGTCAAAAACATCGGATCAGACATCATCAAGCTCGCAAAGGCACTCGGAGTCAGCGAGAAACTACTTGGCCGCGGCAATAGCATCAACGAATTCGCCGGAAACAATGAGTGGGACACGCTACAGGAAGAACTGGAAGCAACACAAAACGAGGTAAAATCCTCAATGCAATCGCACGCCGACCAAGACCTGGTAATCCTGGTGACTCTCGGTGGCTGGATTCGCGGCACACAAGTAGTGACCTCAGCGATCATGAAAAATTATGACGAACGCAGCGCAAAACTTCTGCGGCAACCGGCGCTGGTTCACTTCATGCAGTCAAAAATCAATGAAATGTCACCTGAGTTGCGCGGGGAGCCTCTAATAAAAGATGTGAGCGAAACGCTTGGCGAAATCGAAAAGCTGGTTTCTTTCCCACCGGGCAAAGCGCCCACTGCAGATGACGTCCAAAAAGTCAACAAAGCAGTTGGCAAGGCGATGACAGAAATAGAGAGCAAGGAACCGCCGAAATGAAACGCTGTATCCCGATTTTTATCTCGCTCTTGGTGCTGGGGACCAGCATCGCCGTGCGCGCCGACACAGATGCCGAGGTGAACGCGCGCAAAGACGCGCTCGACGTCGCTGGAGCATTTTCAAACGATGGTTTCAAGATCCGGGACGGGCATTGGTGCGGGCTCGTTAAGCCACACGACCACGCCTTGGTGGCGGTGAATCTCTATGCGGGAAACCAGTATTGGTTCTCTGTCGGCGCTACGGAAGAGGTAAAGAAAGTCGCCGTCAGCGTCTATGATGAGACCGGCAAACAAATGACTACGGAGAGCTACAATAACGGGGAAAAAGCGGCGGCCGGGTTTTCACCAGCGACCAGCGGTCAGTACTTTGTTTCGGTCGATCTGCTTGAAGGCGAGGAAGGCACCTTCTGTCTAGTCTACTCGTACAAGTGAAACGATGAAGCAATACGAGATTTCCGATGCGTAGTCCGGCGTCTGTCGTCTAGCAGATAGCAAGATCTCAAAGCCAGCGGAGTATGATTTCGCTTCAGATCTTCTATGAGGGAAATGTGCAAGGCGTCGGGTTCCGGTGGTCGGTGCGCGATGCCGCCAAGGGGTTCGATGTAACTGGCTGGGTCCGTAACCTGCCCGATGGCCGTGTCGAAGTTCAGGTTACGGGAGAGGACGACGAAGTGCGCGCCTTCCTCGATCAAATCGCGCGAGGCGAACTCCACGCGCTGATTCACAAGCAAACCGAAAATAGCTTGGGCGAACCGGTCACCGGGCGCGGCTTTGAGATTCGCCATGACTAATTCGGCGGTCGCGGTCCACGGACTAACCAAAGTTTTTCCCGTTCCGTTTCATCGGCAATCGATTGTCGCCGTAAAGGATCTCAATCTACGCATTGAACCCGGCGAGGTGTACGGACTACTCGGGCCGAATGGTTCCGGTAAAAGCACTACGCTGAAAATTATTCTTGGCCTTGTGTCTCCCACGCGCGGTCGCACGGAAATTTTTGGGCGTGATAGCCGTCTCGTAGAGAGCCGGGAAGCCGTCGGGTTTCTGCCAGAGAATCCGTATTTCTACAAGTATCTTACCGGAAAGGAAACGTTACGGTTTTTTGGGCGTCTGTGCGGGCTGAGAGGCGCCGCCCTGAAGAATCGCATCAACGAGTTGCTCGACCTCGTCGGGTTAAGCAAGGCGCGCAACCGCCGGCTGGGCACGTATTCGAAAGGGATGTTACAACGTATCGGCCTCGCACAGGCATTGATTCATGATCCCAGGCTGGTGGTGCTCGATGAACCGACCGCCGGTGTCGATCCGGCAGGCTCGCGAGACATTCGCGATTTGATCCTCGATCTGAAGCGCCGCGGAATCACGGTGCTGCTTTCTTCGCATCTGCTCGCGCAAGCGCAGGAAATTTGCGATCGCGTCGGCATTCTAGCCGATGGCGTGCTGGTGCGCGAAGGTCATTTGCAGGAATTGATCGGGATAGAGAATCAAACCGAGCTTGTCATCGCCGATGCTTCCGATGAGCTCATCCGGGAAATCGAATCGATTCTTAAACGGTCAAGCGCGAAACTGATCGAGCGACGCAAATCGACGACTACACTGGAGAGATTGTTCCTCGAAGCCACCAAAAATGACGAAGCGCGAATGTCGAACGACGACGGAACAACCAAGCAGAAATGACCAACACCGAAAACGCTTCAACGCTTGAACAGTTGAACGCTTCAACCTCCGCGAAGCGGTATCGACCCTTCTCTTTCTCTCGCATTTACGCGATTACAATCAACACAGTCACCGAGCTGACACGGTTGAAGGTTTTTTATGTCCTGCTGGTCTTCGCACTTGTCTTGATTGGCAGCTCGATCTTCATGGCGCAGTTCTCTTTTCAGCAGGAATTTCAAATCCTAAAAGATGTTTCGCTCGGCGCGATTTCACTTTTTACCTCGCTGCTGGCAATCGTTGCCACTGCGCGGCTCCTTCCACAGGATATCGAGGACCGCACGCTTTACACGATTCTCGCCAAGCCCGTGCCGCGATTCGAATACGTGCTGGGAAAAATTGCGGGAGTTCTTTTGTTGTTGGCGATCAGTACAGTGTTGATGGGCGCAGCGTTTCTGCTGGTCCTGTACACGCGCGAACTGGCTGTGGTACACACGACATTGAGACAGATGTCTGGTGCACCGCCCGATCAGATCGCTGACGCTCTGCGTGTCATTCGATCTTCCGCGTTCAACATCGATATCCTTCCCGGAATTGTCATCATTTACCTGAAAGCATGCCTGCTCGCGGCGCTCACGCTTTTTGTTTCCACGTTCGCGACCTCAAACATTTTTACGATCGTGGTTATGGCTTTCATTTATTTTATCGGACATTTGCAAGCCACTGCCCGCGAGTATTGGCTGCACGAACACAGCAGCGGACTGATTACCCGCGTTTTTCTAGCGGTGGTGACGCTGTTATTTCCCGACTTGCAGGCGTTCAATTTGGTGGATGATATCGTCGCGGGCACTGCAATTTCGGCCGCGGTTTTCGCCAAGACTGCTGTGCTCGGCATTTTCTACACCACGATTTACACGCTATTGGCCGCGTTCGTATTTTACGGGAAAGAATTATGATTCGGACGGCCGTGGTTCTGGCAGTGTTGATCGGACTCGGGACGCTCAAATTGCCGATTGAACGCAACCTGGCGGCGCTTCATCGACAGGAACATTTCCGCGGCGTCGAATTTAACCTCGATCTCCGAGAAAAACTGGGCCAACTCGGGTTCGTCGCAGCGTTGAGCGGATTCCGAGCGATCGTCGCCGACGCCCTTTTCATCCAGGCGCATGCGGCATGGGAAAACACAGAATGGGGCCGAATGTTGTTATTGTTCCGGCACATCACAACGCTCCAACCACGGGTGCTCCTGTTTTGGGACACAGCGGCTTGGCACATGGCTTGGAATGCGAGTGTGGCCGCCATGAACGATCAAACCCAGCCGCGCCTTGCGCTGCGAGTCAAAGCGCAGCGGGAATATTTTGCGCTGGGCAAGGACTTCCTCGAACGCGGGATAAAAAATAATCCCGATCGCCCCGACCTTTATGAAGCACTTGCCCGGCTGTACAAAGAGAAATACAAAGACCACGAGCACGCAGCCGAATTCTACGCTAAAGCGGCGATCTTGCCTGGGGCGCCGACGTTCGACAGGCGTTTCTCTGCTTACGAGCTTTCTTACTGCGAGGGGCGCGAACAAGAGGCTTACGAGCGTCTGCGCAACCTGTACGACGAGGGCCCGAAGGAACGGCTGCCTACTTTGATCAAGCGGCTGAAGTTCCTCGAAGAAAAACTTGGAATCCCGCAAGACCAACGAATTCCGGAGAAGGAAAACAAAGTCGTTAAATAGCTAAATCGTTGGATCGTTGCATTCTTCGCGGCAACCGAGCGCTTCCATTGTAACGTTATAACCTTTTAACGGTCTAATCTCGCAATGCGTTTCGCAATTTTGAGTGATATTCACGCTAACCTCGAAGCGCTCGAAGCCGTACTGGCGGACGCGCGCGAGCGTAGATGCACCCACTTCGTGTGTTTGGGTGACGTCGTTGGTTACAACGCGAATCCGCGAGAATGCATCGAACGTATCCGCGAATTGGATTGCCCGGTCGTAAAAGGAAATCACGACGAGGAAGCAACGCTTTCCGAGTCTTCGGAACGTTTCAACGAATTAGCCGAGCGTGCCATTCAGTGGACCCGCGACAATTTGACGGATCGGGGCAAGGAATGGTTGCGCAGCTTGCCGTTACAGAAGCGAGTACACGATTTTACAATTGTGCACGCCACGCTCGATACGCCCGGGCAATGGGGCTACGTGTTTAGCAACCTCGACGCTGTCGCAAGTTTCACCTACCAGCGCACCGCCGTCTGTTTTTTTGGTCACACCCATGTGCCCATGGTGTTCATTCGAGAGCAGAGCGTCCGGCAGGAAAGGATTGAACACATCCGCATCGAGCCGGCCAAAAAATATTTCATCAATGCAGGCAGCGTCGGGCAACCGCGCGACGGAAATTGGCGCGCCGCATATTGCATTTACGATATCGAGAACAACTTGGTCGAACTGGTGCGCGTCAAGTACGATGTGGCCACGGCGCAAAAAAAGATTTCTAAAGCCGGTCTGCCGCAGCTCCTCGCCGAACGGCTTGCCATGGGCCGATGACGCTAAGCCTTCGACCGCGGACGAGGTCAATTCGCGACAGAGTCCATCCGTTGCTTCAGAATAAGCTCCGCAACTGGCAAATCGCGAGGATAGGTGATCTTGAAATTGAAATCATCATTGAGAACGAGAACCACCTTGCGACCTAGTCGCTCGACCGCTGAAACCTCATCCGTTACGGAAATATTTTCCGCGTAAACAGCGCGGTACGCGTCCACGATCAACTGCCGCTCGAAAATCTGTGGCGTTTGCATCGCGTAAAGTTGGTGCCGATCCACCGAACTGCTGACCAGAAGGTCGTTATCTGCCCGTTTCAGTGTGTCGTTAATCGGTTCTGCCAGAGCGGCAGCGCCATGATTTGCGCATTGCTGGAACACGCGATCGATCTGCTCGGGAGTAATCAGCGGCCGGGCGGCATCGTGCACTGCGACATATCCCGTAACTGGGTCCAGATGATTTAGGCCGGCGCGCACAGAATCCTGCCTGTGTTTGCCACCGGGAATGATCGACCGCACCTTCTTGAACTTTTCATCGCGAACGATCGTCTTGATTTCATCGTGTCGATCTTCGCGGGCGACGACAATAATTCCATCGACAGAGCTGGCGCGCTCGAATGCGCGTATCGTATGCGCGATGACTGGTTTACCGCCGATCGCTGCAAACAATTTATCGAAACCCATGCGCTGACTGCTGCCGGCGGCGACGAGGATGGCGGTCAGCATGGCGCAGAAAAGAAACGTCGAACGCCCAACGCCCAACGTCCAATCTCGAAATCAGAATGCAGCCATTCGGCGTTGGGCGTTGAGCGTTGAGCGTTGGATGTTTTCCTCACGCTAATTGCTTTTGCACTTCCGCGCTCAGCGTTTTCCCGTCCACGCGACCGGCGACTTTCCCCTGCAACGCTTTCATTACCGCGCCCATCTGCGCTTTGGATGTAGCACCGACTTCGGCGATGGTTTCCCGCACGACTTTTGCCACCTCATCTGCGCTCATCGCCTGCGGCAAATACGCGTTCAGGATCGACAACTCTTCTTTTTCCTTGTCGGCCAGTTCCGCGCGTCCGCCTTTTTCAAAGCTTTCGATCGAATCCTGGCGTTGCTTGACCTGCTTGCGAATCACCTGCGTGGCCTCAGAGTCGTTCAGTTCGGCTTCTGCGCCTGATTTTGCAATCGCGCCGTACTTCAAAGCAGATTTTAGCATGCGCAGAACGCTCAGCTTGGTCGTATCCTTGGCGCGCATCGCCTCTTTAAGATCGGAGTCGATCCGTTGGGAGAGTGTCATAGGGGAAGTTAGGTGATCAGATTCTGTTGTCATCTGGTGTCAGATAGGCAATGCGATTTATTCAGCATTGCCACTTACTGTGGCACTCCTTGTGTGACGTGTGCCGCATTTGTGAGGTTCCTCACTTCGCTCGGAATACCATGGGCATGCGCACGCACTGACAAAACACGCAGCATCCCTTTCGCCTGATGCTACGCCAAGACAGCGCGCATTTGCGCAGCGCAATGGTGTGCAGATTCCGCGTCGCTAACCGACATCACGTTTAAACCTTTTTGTGTGCGCAGGAGCAAACCAGCCAGCACATTGCCCGGTCCCAACTCGATGAAAAACTCGCAACCGCGCGCCAGCATCCGCTGCATGCAATCGTACCAGCGAACCGTTGCTGTCACCTGCTCCTGTAATGTGCGCCGAATTTCCGGAAGCGTGTCGACCTCTTCGCCGGTGACATTGCTGATGATAGAGAATTGCGGAATTTGCATCTCTACGTCGAGCAACACTTTCCCCAGGTTGACGTAAGCGCTCTCCATTAATCGTGAATGATACGCGCCAGCAACATTCAACATCGTTGCGCGCCGAATGCCGTATTCCTTAGCTACGCCAACCGCGGCCTCTACCTTTGCGAGTTCGCCGGAAATTACGATTTGTCCCGGCGAATTAATATTGGCGATATCGACATCTTCGTCGGCAGCCAGCCGGCGCACGTCGTTCTCCATACCGCCGATCATTGCCGCCATGCCACCCAGTGTGGCTGCGCACGCTTCATCCATGAACTCCCCGCGCCGCTGCACAAGCTTTAAGCCTGCCGCAAAATCAAATGTGCCCGCTGCCGCGTGCGCAGTCATTTCCCCGAGAGATAAGCCGGCTGCACAATCGATTGGAAAATCGCCAAACAACTGGCGAACGACGGCCAGTGCCGCAAGTGAATGCAGGTATAAGGCTGGCTGGCAATTCGATGTCGTTGTCAGCGTCTCCGCCGTCCCGTTCCACATAATATCAGTCAACTGCCGGCCGAGAATTTCATCCGCTTGCGCACACAAGTTGGCCGCAAGTGGAAAGTTCTCCGCCAAATCGCGTCCCATGCCGACCGTTTGCGCACCCTGGCCGGCAAAAAGCAGTGCAATTTTCTTTGGCATAATGTTCTAGTTAATCGCGTTCCCCCACGGGCGCGAGTGGGATTGTGCGCTTGCGCTGCAGAGAAAATGCGCCCGCCGAAATTGCTTGCGCGCGGTGGTTCACTCGGCAGCGTAAATCCTTTAACGTTGTAACCCTTTACCTTTCTAACTTTTCCGATGCCCTTCACGACGCGCGAGATCGAATCGCCCGATCCGGCCAGACGAGTGGCTGCAGCCGATGCCGCATTGCGAGAGCCCGCTGACGACGACATTGGCGAGAAAATGGTGCTCAACATGGGGCCGTCGCATCCGGCTACGCACGGCGTTTTGCGACTCGTGCTGGAGCTCGATGGCGAAATCATTACCAAGGCCACGCCGGACATTGGTTTTCTACATCGCGGAGACGAGAAAATCGCCGAAAACATGCAGTACAATCAGTTCGTCCCTTACACGGACCGGCTCGATTATCTGGCACCGCTTTCAAATAACGTCGCCTACGCGCTGGCAGTCGAAAAACTGATGGGCTGGGACATTCCACCGCGTGGAAAAGCGATTCGCACCATTTGCTGTGAAACGTCGCGGATCTCTTCGCATCTGATGGGTCTTGGTGCGATGGCCCTCGATCTCGGTGCGATGACAGTGTTTCTTTACACCTTTACCGAGCGGGAGAAACTCTATGATCTCTTCGAGTTGCTTACCGGCGCCCGATTTACCACCTCGTATACTCGCGTAGGCGGCCAAATCCGCGATCTGCCGGAGGGTTTCCTTTCGCGACTGAACAAGTTCCTCGACGACTTCGGGCCGAGCCTAACCGAGTGCGATAGGCTACTGACCCGTAACAAGATTTTTGTCGATCGAACCAAAGACGTCGGTGTGATATCAAAGGAGCGCGCGATTGCCTACGCCCTCTCCGGCCCGAACCTGCGGGGTAGCGGGATCGATCACGATTTGCGGCGCAAACATCCGTACCTCGATTACGACAAATATGATTTTGACGTAGTGATCGGCAGCTCGGGCGATTGTTACGATCGCTATCTGGTGCGGATCGAGGAAATGCGCCAAAGCCTCCGAATACTGCGGCAGGTGATCGATAAATTGCCCGGTGGCCCGATCAACGTCGCGGACTGGAAAAACATGACTCCCCCGAAATCGCGCGTGATGACAAAAATGGAAGAGCTGATCCACCATTTCATCGTAGTGACCGAAGGACTTGATGCGCCACCCGGCGAAGTCTATTTCGCAGCTGAAAATCCCAAAGGCGAGCTTGGCTTTTACATCAATAGCAGAGGCGGCGGCGTGCCGTATCGTTTGAAAATTCGCGCACCGTCATTTGTGAACCTCAGTATCCTGCCCGAGCTTCTGCCAGGCTGTATGGTGAGCGATGTGCCAGCGGTGCTGGGCAGTCTGGACTTCGTGATGGGCGAATGCGACAGATAAATATGCCGATCTTACAACGAATCCCCAGACTCCTGCTCTTCCTCTTACTTATGCTATGTATTTCCTGCTCCAGCAAGCGCATCACAAAGGCGAATGTCGATCAGATAACGGATGGAATGTCGAAAAAGCAGGTGGAATCGATTTTGGGCCCGCCGACTTCGCTTAGTACCGAAGATTTCGTGATCATGAAAAAGACGACGTACGTTTATAGGCAGGGGAAGGACACAGTCACAATCATTTTCAAGGACGACAAAGTGCAATCGAAAGACAGCACGTTGTCCGACTAATCTGCTGTAGCGGCTTACTCTCTCAGGTGACAGACTCGACGAGCATGCGTATTCCCGCCGAGCTGGAACGGAAAATGGATGAGGCGATCGCTCGCTATCCGAGCGCTCACAAGAGAAGCGCGGCCATGCCACTGCTGCATTTGTGGCAGGAACATTTCGGGTTCATTAGCGACGAGGCTGTGCTGTGGATCGCGGAAAAGCTCGGCTTGCAGCCGATCAATATTCTCGAGCTGGTCACCTTCTACCCGATGTTTCGGCAGCACCCGCCGGGCAAGACCCATATCCGAGTGTGCCGCACACTCAGTTGTGCAATGGCCGGAGGCTTTGAGTTGATGGACAAATTGTGCACGAGCTTTGGTATCCAACGTCCGCCTGACGGCGATGCAATGCACAATCCAATTACGGTCAGCGCCGACGGAAATTACAGCATTGAGTTTGTTGAATGCCTTGCCAGCTGCCATACCGCGCCGGTGTGCATGATTGGTGAACAGTTACACGAAAACGTCGATGTAACTTCGATTGCCCATCTTCTGGGAAATCAAACATCCAACATCAAACATCAAACATCCCCGCACCCGCTCGAGCACCGCTTGATTTTCAAGAATATCGGGCGTCCGGATTGGACGACCGACGTCGACTGCTACCTGCGCGATGGCGGTTACGAACAGTTGAAGCAAGCGCTAAGCATGTCGCGCGGTGACATTGTCAACAAAGTCAAAAACTCCGGTCTACGCGGCCGCGGGGGGGCCGGATTTTCGTGCGGTTTGAAATGGAGCTTCATCAAACCGGACGAAAAGCGGCCAGTCTATTTGATTTGTAACGCCGACGAATCCGAGCCGGGCACGTTCAAGGATCGCTACATTATCCATGAAGATCCGCACCAACTGCTCGAAGGAATTTTGATCTCATGTTACGCGCTCAACGCGCGCACAGCGTACATCTACGTACGAGGCGAATTCCCGGAGGGCGCGAAAATTCTCGAACGCGCCATTGAAGAGGCACGCGCGCATAATTTTCTTGGGCAAAACATCCTCGGCTCCGGATTCGACGTAGAGGTTTACGTCCATCGCGGCGCAGGCGCTTACATTTGCGGAGAAGAAACTGGTCTTATCGAATCGCTGGAGGGAAAGCGCGGCTATCCGCGGATCAAACCGCCGTACTTTCCAGCGGTGCTCGGCCTCTACATGTGCCCAACGATCGTCAACAATGTCGAAACGCTCTGCCACATAAAACACATTATAGCCATGGGCGGCTCGGAATATGCGCGGCTTGGCCGACCTAACAACACCGGCACGCGGATTGTCTGTGTTAGCGGTGACGTCCAGCGACCGGGCTACTTCGAAATCGAAGTCGGTGCCGTCACGATGGGCCAGCTGATTTACGAGATGGCGGGCGGTTTAAGACGCGGGAGGAAATTAAAGGCAGTTATTCCGGGCGGCAGCTCCGCGAAAGTTTTGCGCGCCGATGAGCGATTCAAGCTCAAGCAGAGACAATCCGACGGATCGATGATCGAACGCGAGATGTCGATCGACGAGATTCCGATGGATTTCGATTCACTGACTGCGGCGGGTTCTATGGCCGGTTCCGGCGGCGTGATCGTGCTCGACGATTCGCGCGACATGGTTTGGGTACTAAATAACATCAACGAGTTCTACGCCCACGAGAGCTGTGGCCAATGCACACCGTGCCGGGAAGGCTCACTTTGGATGAAGAAAATCACCGACCGCATGTTGCGTGGCGGCGGAGTTGTGGAAGACCCGAAAACGCTCAAGACCATTGGCGACAACATTGCCGGGCGCACGATTTGCGCTTTCGGCGAAGCATGCGCGTGGCCAACCCAGAGTTTTGTCGAAAAGTTTCCGGAAGAATTTGCGGCCCGCGCGCAGAAACCGGTTCCCCCGCCGCTTCCGCCGGAATACACGTCAGAAGAATTAATCGAAGAAGAACAAATCCCTACCGCCCCACTCGCGCGCGATCCTGGGTGGGAAAAAGCAGGAGCTAATTCGGTAATTTGAAATGAGGCGCCTTACTCATGCTCATGCTCCTGCTCGTGATCCTAATCGAGTTTTTTCGATTATGAGCAGGAGCACAATTACGAAAAGATAATGGCTGATAAAGCTCCATCCCCGCAGCTGTTCAACGTCCAGATCGATGGCGTGTGGCATCAGTTTCCGAAGGGCACGCGCGTGATCGAAGCGTGCGAGCAGGCCGGGAGCTATGTCCCGCGCTATTGTTACCACAAGAAGCTCAGTTCGCCCGGTAATTGCCGGATGTGTTTGATCGAAATGGGATTTCCACGGTTGGGCCCGGATCGTAAAGCTGACTTGGGTGCGGACGGCAAACCGATCATCAATTGGATGCCGCGTCCGCAAATTTCCTGTGCTCAGGATGTTTCCGAAGGAATGGCTGTTCGCACTAACTCGCCGCTGGTGAAGGAATGTCAGCGCGGCGTCATGGAATTTCTCCTCATCAATCATCCGCTCGATTGCCCGATTTGCGATCAAGCCGGCGAATGTCGTTTGCAGGAATTCAGCGTCGATTTTGGCAATTCGAAATCGCGTTTTCTCGAGAACAAAGTCAAGAAGCCGAAAAACGTGCTGCTCGGTCCGCGAGTCACTCTGGATGACGAACGCTGCATTCTCTGCTCCCGCTGCATTCGTTTTTGCGAGGAGATCGCACACGATGACGTCCTCGGGTTCGTTGACCGCGGGAGTTACACTGTGCTGACGGCACATCCGGGCAAGCGATTGGAGAATAATTACTCTCTCAACACCGTTGATATCTGTCCGGTAGGAGCCCTCACATCGACGGATTTTCGCTTCAAAATGCGGGTCTGGTTTCTGAAGGAAACCAAGAGCATTTGCACAAGCTGCGCTACCGGCTGCAACACCGTCATCGGCAGTCGCGAGGACGTGATTTACCGGCAAACTCCGCGAGAGAACGATCACGTTAATTCCAGTTGGATGTGCGATTATGGGCGCCTGAACTTTAAATATCTCGAAGCCGAAAACCGTCTGCTCGAGCCGCAGATTCGCTACCAGGGAAAACTCGTTCCCGCCGATTGGCCAGCCGCAATCGGACGGGCTGCACTCCAGCTAAAACAATTTTCTGGTCCTGAAATTGCGATCGTTGCTTCCGGGCGCATGACCAACGAGGAACTTTGGCTGGCATCGCAGCTGGCAAAGTCGCTAGCGGTACAGTGGATTGACATCGTTCCACGTCGCGGTCCGGGCGATGACATTTTGTTGAGCAAGAACCGCAACCCGAACACCAACGGCGCGCGACTCATTCTCGGATCGACATCTGAGCCAGGCGCAAAGCTCATGGCGATCGCTGATGCGGTTAAATCCGGACAAATCAAAGCGCTGGTGATTTTGAAAGAAAACACGATGCATTTGGGCGTATCCATTGAGCAACTCGCACGGCTCCCGGTCTTCATCGTGATGAATGTTTTGGCGAACGAGGCGACAGAAAGAGCGACTGTTGTCATGCCCGGGTGTGGTTTTGCGGAAAAACGCGGCTCGATGATCAATGGCAAAGGGCGATTGCAACGATTGAATCGCGCGGTGCGGCCGCCCGGGAACGCGCGCGATGATTGGGAGATCTTGCGTGATTTGCTGCACGCAATCGGCGGGGGCGATTCACTTTCGTCGGTCGACGATGTGTTTCGCCGAATCACCGAAACAGTCCCACAATTCGCCGAGTTGAGTCTGAGCAAAATCGGCGATTTGGGCGTGCATATCTTGCAAATGGAAGAGTTACCGCCGACCCGTCCGAGCGACGAAGAAGAAATCGAAGAGGCGGTCGCGATTCAAGCACTACGCCGCTCCGAGCGGTCGCACTGAAATGGATTTTTTTTTCATCATCACGTCACTGCTGAAAATCATCGGCATACTTTTTTTGATCATTCTGCCGATGGTTTCCTACGCAGTTTACGCTGAGCGAAGGGTAAGCGCGTTTATTCAAGATCGGCTGGGGCCGAATCGCGTTGGGCCTGCCGGCCTATTCCAGCCTATCGCGGACATGTTCAAGTTGTTGCTGAAAGAAGATTTCACGCCGCGCAATGTAAACACTTTTTACTACTGGCTCGCGCCGTGTCTCGCGGTAATGCCGGCCATCATTACCATCGCGGTCGTGCCATTTGGCAGCACGCTGTTCGGTGTGCCAATGGTCATCGCTGATGTGAACGTAGGAATTCTCTTCGTGTTCGCGATCGCATCACTCGGCGTCTATGGGATCGTTATCGGCGGTTGGGCGTCGAATTCCAAATATCCATTCCTCGGCGGCATCCGTTCGAGCGCGCAAATGCTTTCCTACGAACTTTCGTTGGGGCTGGCGGTCGTCCCTGTTTTTCTCCTAGTCGGAAATTTACGCCTGACCAGCGTAGTGCGTTACCAGATTGAGCACGGCTGGTTCATAGCGCCTTTTGTCGGCGATTGGATGAACCCATGGAAATGGCTGCTGACGGTTCCCATGATCATTTCCTTCCTTGTGTTCATGATCGCGATTTTTGCCGAGACAAATCGGCTGCCATTCGATCTGCCGGAAGCCGAGCAGGAGCTCGCCGGCGGTTACAATACTGAATATAGCTCTATGAAGTTCGCCTTATATTTTCTCGGCGAATACGCGGCAATGATCACCGGCTCGGCTGTGATCGTCACACTATTCTTTGGCGGCTGGCATTTCCCGGGAATTCCCGACGGCTCGCACGGCTGGATCTTTGGCCTGATCAACATCGCAGTTTTCTTCGGAAAGGTCGCCATGGTGATTTTCATTTTCATGTGGGTCCGCTGGACGCTCCCGCGTTTTCGCTGGGACCAGCTCATGCGGCTTGGTTGGCTCTTCTTTTTCGAGATCGCACTGGTCAACATTTTCATTGTCGCAGCAATTGTTCCGTACGTCCGTTTGTAATCTTCCTCTTCCTCTCCCTCTTACTCTTAATCCTCACATGCCATTTCATCACGAGAACCTAACCGTTTATCAACGCTCATTAGAATTTGCGAACTGGTCGCAGGATTTCATCGAATCGTTAACAAAAAAGGCTTCCACCCGCGACCACTTGGAGCGCGCTGGCGACAGCATTGCTTTGAACATTGCTGAGGGAAACGGCAAATTTTCACAAAAGGATCGCGCTCGGTTTTTCCAGATCGCCCACGGCTCGCCTCTAGAATCAGCAGCGTGCCTGGATCTGCTGGTCGCGAGGCGCTGCTGTGCTGGCGAGGCGATCGCCAAGGGAAAATCGATTTTAGAAGAGATCGTAAAGATGCTTTTCGCGATGCTCGACAAATTGGGTTGCAGGGTCGTGGAGGATTCAGGGGAATATGGTGTGATAGCAGACGAAGAGCTAGAGGAAGAGGAAGATTAATATGACCGTCACTGTTCCACGACCGAAACTAAACTGGCGCGAGCGATTGTATCTGCCTGCCATCGTCACCGGTCTGGCCATCACGTTTAAGCATTTAAAGAACATGCTGCTCGGACGCACCAAGGTCACGATGCAATATCCCGAGCAAAAATGGGACAGCAGCTTGCCGGACCACTACCGTGGCGCGCCTGCTTTGGTACGGGACGAGGACGGTCGTGTGCGTTGCGTTGCGTGCCAGCTCTGCGAATTCATTTGTCCGCCACGCGCGATCAAGATTCTTCCCGGCGAAATTCCGTCAACAGATCGCTTCGCCAAAGTCGAGAAATATCCGGAGCAATTCGATATCGATATGATCCGCTGCATTTTCTGCGGGATGTGCGAGGAGGTTTGCCCCGAGCAGGCGATTTATTTGCGCAAAGATTATGCCATCACTGGCTTCACGCGCGCGGAAATGGTGCATCACAAAGAGAAGCTGCTCGAAATCGGCGGAGTGATGCATGGCGTCGTGTTGAAGTGGAATGAGAAGAAATGAGCAGGATTGCCAATCGCCAAATTCCAAATGCGAATCGTCGATGCTTTGATCGCCGTTCTTTCCGCAATCCGCAATCCGCAATCCGCAATCGCTGATGTCGCCATTTTTATTTTGGGTCTTTGCACTGATGACGCTGATCTTTGGCGCAGCGGTTATCATCAATCGCAATCCCGTTGCCAGTGCCCTCAGCCTGGTCGTTTCCTTCCTGGGGCTCGCTGCGCTGTTCATGTCGCTCGACGCCTACTTTGTCGGGATCATTCAGGTCCTGGTTTACGCGGGCGCTGTAATGGTGCTCTTTCTTTTTATTGTCATGCTTCTCAACCTCCAGGTCGAAGAACGGCGTCGAATGAATTGGCTCGCTGCTACGAGCGGCGTCGGCGTCGCGGTGATTCTGCTCAGCCAGATTTTTATTACGATCCGGCACTTCGAAGCTGCGCGACAGACTTTTCCGCCGCTCTCGGCATCGACGATTGACGATGTGAGGAACATCGGCGCGATGCTTTTCCGCAATTACAATCTCCCGTTTCAAATCATCGGTGTTCTCGTGCTGGTGGCGACCATTGGTGTGGTCCTTTTGGGCAAACGCGAGCCTCGATAGAATGACTACGCTTGGTAATTATCTCCTCGTAAGCGGCATTCTTTTTTCAATTGGATTCGCCGGAGTAATGTTGCGGCGCAATTTGATCATCATTCTCATGTCACTGGAGCTGATGTTGAATGCGGCAAACTTGTCGCTCGTCGCTTTTTCGCGATTCCGTGTCGATTCAAACGGCCTGCCGAATTACAGCGCGCAGGTGTTCGTCTTTTTCGTCATCACGGTCGCAGCGGCTGAAGTCGCGGTGGGTCTTGCCCTTCTTGCCGCCCTGTTTCGCGCAAGGCAGACGACGGACGTCAAAGACATTAGCAGCTTGAAATTTTGAGCCCTCCGATGAACGCGATGTTTCCGTGGCTCATTCTGCTCGCGCCCCTCGTTAGCGCGACTGTAATCACGCTGTTTACTCTTCGATGGAAAACCTTAAGCAGTTCGATCTCAATCGCCGCGGTGCTGGTAAGTTTTATCTGCAGTTGTTTGATCTTTGCACACCGAACTGTCGCCGCTGCTGATTACACTTGGATCGGTATCAGTGGCGCCTTCCAGGTCCCAGTCGGCCTGACGCTGGACCAGTTGAGCAGGACCATGCTGGTTCTGGTTTCCGGGATCGGGGCGGTCATTCACATCTATTCGGTCGGTTACATGCGAGACGACGAAGGCAAGTCCCGCTACTTCGCGGCGCTGTCGCTCTTCATGTTCGCGATGCTCGGCATCGTTCTCTCGAACAATTTCGTCATGCTTTTCATCTTCTGGGAATTGGTCGGCTTTACCTCTTATGTTTTGATCGGTCACTGGTTTTATCGCGACGCCGCTGCAGATGCGGCCAACAAAGCATTTATCACCACACGCATTGGTGATTTCGGATTCATGATTGGGATCCTAATGGTTTGGATGGCGACCGGCTCTGTGGTTTTCGCCGAGATCGCGCCGCGGATGTCCACACTAACTAGTCATTCGCTATTTCTGACAATTGTCGCCCTGTTGATTTTCTGCGGAGCGGTTGGAAAGTCGGCCCAGTTTCCGCTGCACGTCTGGTTGCCGGACGCGATGGAAGGTCCGACGCCGATTTCTGCGTTGATTCACGCCGCGACGATGGTTGCAGCAGGTGTTTACATGCTGGTCCGCGTTGCGTTTGTCATTCAAGCTTCGCAAACCGCGCTTCTGATCATTGCGTGGGTCGGCACAATCACCGCGGTGATGGCTGCGCTAATCGCAACGCAGCAGAACGACATCAAGCGAATTCTCGCCTACTCCACGCTCTCACAGCTCGGGTACATGGTGATGGCGGTCGGTCTCACTTCAAGCGACGCGGCCATGTTCCATCTCTTTACTCACGCGTTCTTCAAAGCGCTTCTCTTCCTTGCCGCCGGCTCAGTCATCGTGATGCTTCATCATGAACAGAACATTTGGAAAATGGGAGGGCTTTCCCAGAAACTTCCCATCACATTCGTTACGTTCCTTGTCGGCTCTTTGGCATTGATCGGCTGCCCGCCGTTCAGCGGATTTTTCAGTAAGGACGCAATTCTTGCGCTCGCCTACGAACGCAACACGCCGATTTTCGCCGTGGCGTTGTTCACAGCGTTCCTGACCGCTTTCTACGTGATGCGCCTGCTCGTGATCGTCTTCTTCGGGAACCCACGTAGCGACAGTGCGCGTGCAGGCCGCGAATCACCACCGGTAATGACGGTACCGTTAATCGTGCTCGCGTTCCTGGCGACACTCGGCGGATTTGCATTCTTCGCGCAAAACTTCCTCACACTCCCAGTCGAAAAAGAAGGTGCAATCTTAGTTCCCGCGCTTGCGATCGTCGCGTTGATTGTAGGAAGTGGGCTGGCGATTGCTCTTTATCGCAACCGAGCCACTGAACCGGTGGACGTAGAGCTGTTGCGCCACAAGTTTTATTTCGACGAGTTCTACAGCTGGCTGATTTACTGGACCCAGGAACTTCTCGCACGCGTATCAGCTTTCTTCGATCGATGGATCATCGATGCTGGCGCGGTGGGCGGAAGCAGTCGCGGAACGTGGGGCGTCGGCGCTCTCTTGCGACTGGTTCAAGTGGGAAATCTGCAAGCTTACGTGTTCCTATTTGGTTTGGGTGTCGTCGCCATCATCTACTTCGCCGTTTTCCGCTCCTGAAATTCTAACCCACGAAACACGCGAAATGACACGAAAAGAAGAAAGGGGAGAATTGATTTACAAGGAGGAAAGCTACGCCGTCATTGGGGCCTGCTTCGCCGTCTATAAAGATAAGGGGTGTGGCTTTCACGAACCCGTGTATCACGAGTGCTTGGAAATTGAGTTGGAGTTCCAAGGGATTCCATTTCTTTCGAAGCCGCCCCAGACATTGCAGTATCGCGGGCGCACGTTGATTCAAATCTGCTACGAAAAGGTCATTCTCGAAATCAAGGCGGTGTCCGCGTTGGTTGACGAACATCGCGGGCAAGTCCTGAACTATCTCAGCGCAACAGGCTGCAAACTAGGCCTGCTCGTGAATTTCGGCCATTATCCGAAACTGGAATACGAGCGTCTCTTGCTCAGAAGCCAGGAACCTGTTGATCTCCAGCTCTGAAGATTTGGTGTCGTTTCGTGTATTTCGTGGGCAAATGAATCCTTAACCTAGTCATCAGATCAATGGTCTTGTTCGTCATTTTCTGCCCGATCATTGCGGCCATTTCGATCATGGTCGGCGCGCCTGCCCGTAAGACAGCATTAGCCGCGTCGGTTTTGACGTTTGCGGCGGCGCTGTTTCTCCTTGTGACTTTTGGAGACGGCGGACACGACTTTCAACACGTAACCTCATTTAGCATATCTCCCGAGTGGCGACTTAGCTTCACGACGGGCGTCGACGGCTTGAGCCTGATAATGGTGCTGCTTGCCACCATTGTTACCGTGGCTGCAGTCTGGTTCGCCGGGGCTATCGAAAAATATGAAAATGCATTTTATGGCTGTCTTTTGTTCATCTCCGGCGGCGCAATCGGCGCATTTGCATCAGTCGACCTATTTTTCTTTTATGCTTTTCACGAGCTCGCGCTGATTCCCACATTTTTATTGATTGGAATCTGGGGAAGCGGAAATCGAGTCGCGGCCGCGTGGAAAATTACAATCTATCTCGCGATTGGCAGTTTCATTTTGCTGCTTGGTCTGATCCTGCTTTATCAAAGCGTTCCGGTCGGTACGCGCAGTTTTGACATTCGCGCCTTGCAGGCTGCCGCCGGCCTGGGTCAAATCTCAGCGGACGCACAACGTCACATCTACCTGCTGTTGCTCATCGGCTTTGGAATTCTCGTTTCGCTCTTTCCGTTTCACACATGGGCGCCGGAAGCTTACGCGTCGGCTCCGGCGCCGGCGGCAATGTTGCACGCCGGAGTTTTAAAAAAATTTGGGCTGTACGGGTTATTGCGCCTGGCTATTCCCCTGCTGCCTGAAGGCGCGCGACACTGGACGACTCTGCTCGTGGTCCTGCTGCTCGGAAACATCATCTACGTCGGACTTGTGACGATTGCCCAGAAGCGGCTCGATTGGATGCTCGGTTACTCAAGCGTGATGCACATGGGCTACATCTTTCTCGGGATTGCCAGCGCCGGCATTCTCGGGGTGACCGGCGCGGCTGTCTTGATGTTCGCCCACGGCCTATCGATCGCACTGTTGTTTGCGATCGCTGGAGAACTGCGCAAGCGAACAGGGACATTGGTTTTCGATGAACTTGGCGGGCTCGCGAGAGTAATGCCCTTCGCTGGGCTCGCATTTGGATTTGGCGTATTCGCTGCGATCGGACTTCCCGGATTCGCGAACTTCGCCGGCGAGATCATGATCTTCTTTGGCGCGTTTAAGAACGGCTGGGTAATCGATCGCTTTCATCTTTTTCAAATCGCCACGGTGCTCGCGCTTTGGGGAGTGGTGATCTCGACGGTTTACATGCTGCGAGCATATCGCAAAACGTTCATGGGCACGATAAACGAGCAGTGGAAACAACTTGTCGATCTTCGCGCGGGGTTGCGTGTGCCGGTGACGCTGCTTGTCGGCGCGCTCCTTTGCTACGGATTCTTTCCGCGATCCTTCGTCCAAATGTTGGCGCCCAAGTTCCGTACTTATCTCACCGCAAACAGATGATGAGGATCGCGGCGCCAGAACTTGAAATTGCGGTGCTCGTGCTGGGGATGCTGATCCTTATGGTCGAAACGTTTGCTACGAAAATCGATAAGCGAATTTTCGCCTTCGCCGCAATTGCCGGTCTGGCGATAGTTCTTCTCGCCAGCTTTTTCGTCAGTCCGTCTCCCTCGCCCAATCAAGCGACCGGTTTCTGGAGTTTTTATACCGCAGATCGCCTGTCGATCTTTTTCAAGCAATTCGCACTGGTAACCACAATCTTCGTGCTGATCATGATGACGGATTACGCGCCAGTCCTTCGCAATTCCTTTCCCGGCGGGATGCCGCAGTCAGGTCTCGGCGAATTTTTTGCACTCCCTATTTTCACGTGCGCCGGGCTGATGTACCTGGTATCGGCAGTCGATTTCGTCTTCATCTTTGTCTCTCTGGAGCTCGTGACGATATCGTTTTACGTCTTGGTCAGCTTTACCCGGCGCAATCCGATCACTCTGGAAGCGGGAACGAAGTATCTGGTGCTCAGCGCGCTTTCTACCGCATTTCTGGTGTACGGAATCGCTTGGATCTTCGGCGTGACCGGCGAGACAAATCTGCAGCGAATTGCCGATGCACTGGCGAATCCGGCTACAAATCATACCGCGGCGTTATTGGGCATGGTGCTCGTTCTGGTCGCCCTCGGCTTCAAGATCGCTGCGGTGCCATTTCAAATCTGGGTCCCGGACGTCTATCAAGGTGCACCTACGCCGGTAACTGCGTATCTCTCCGTTGGCTCAAAAGCGGCAGGTTTTGTCGTGCTGCTGCGCGTATTACAGCCATTTCTCGTGCTGCCGGAAACGCAGCGGCTGGTTATTCTGATAGCGCTGCTCACATTGGTTTATGGAAATCTCGCGGCGCTGCCGCAGTCAAACCTGAAACGGCTACTTGCCTATTCCAGCATCGCGCATGCCGGCTATCTGCTCATAGGTGTTGTCTGTTTCGATGTGCGCGCGGTCAGTTTTTACCTTGTGGCTTACTTGCTGATGACGCTTCTCAGTTTCGCAGTCCTGATACTCGTTTCTCAGCAAACCGGCGAAGAAATTTCCGATTTTGATGGTCTCGCCAGGCGCTCGCCCTTTCTCGCCTTCGCGATGCTGATCGGGATGGTCTCCCTAGCCGGTGTCCCGTTTACAGTGGGATTTTGGGGCAAGTTTTATATCTTTTACGCAGCCCTCTTGCAGCGCCAGATCACGCTGGTCGTTGTTGGAGTGATCACCGTTGGCTGCGGCTTCTACTATTACCTCAAAGTCGTTCGCGCGATGTACTGGCAGTCCGCAGAAAAATCGGACAAGATTTCGGTCAACGGGTTGTCGCGTTTCGCAATCAGCGCACTTATTATCTCCACGATTTGGCTGGGCGTTTATCCGCAGCCGATTTTGGATGCGTTGAAGCGATAAAGAGTTAAAGCGATGAAGCAGCGGCGGCGCCTTAACGATTCAACGCTTCAACGAATCGCGGTTCGAATTGAGCGGCACTAGTCGCTCAACTCGACGTTCCAGTACGCGAGATCGACAAAGTGTTTCCAGAGATCGTGCTGCGGCGCAGAAAAGGTAATCTGGACGAACGGCCGCCATTTCGGCCGTTTGGGTTTTCGGATCAAGCTCATGTGCGCGTCGCGCGGAAGCCGATTGCCTTTATGCGTATTACAGGCGATGCATGAGCACACAACGTTTTCCCACGTCGTAGTCCCTCCGCGATCGCGCGGCACAACATGATCCAGATTGAGTTCGCTGCGATCGAAAACCTCACCGCAGTACTGGCAAGTGTTCTTGTCGCGCTCGAAAACGTTGTGCCGGGTGAATTTTACCTCTTTTTTTGGAAGCCGATCGAACACCAGCAGCACAATCACCCGCGGGATACGAATCTTAAACGAAATGGTCGTGACCACTTCGTGGTCCGGTGCGTTCGCCGATAGATCGCGCCAGCTTTCGAAATCGTGCGTCATGAAATTGTTCGCCGCGTCGGACGAAACAATCTGGGCGTGACCCGCATACACCAGCGCAAACGCGCGACGGGCAGAGCAGATGTTCACTGCCTGCCAGAGGCGGTTGAGCACCAGAACCTGACTATTCAACGATATATGCAAGTCTCTATATAATGGAGCTGCGTAATCGCCCGCGTTTTGCGGACTTCCGCGTAAATTTGCGCGACGGTACCATTGGCATTTTTCGCTGTCAACGAGCGAGCGGGAGCCGCCCATGATACCGATTCAGGGTTTTTCGCAAATAGCGACAGCGACTGATTTCAAGTCGGCGCGGCAATCAAAGTACTCGCCACAGACGTAGCTCCCGATCAAATAAGGTAACGTAGCCCGCAAAATGTCAGCTTTCGTACTCGTCCACGGATCAACTCAAAACAAAAGCTGTTGGGAACGGGTTGGCAGCGTTCTTGCGGCACGCGGGCATATCGTTGTAACGCCGGATCTGCCCAAACGCGCTCCCGACTGGGGACTTCGCGAGTATGCCAGCGCGATTGCTCAATCGATACCCACAGCGGACACTGTAGTAGTCGCCCATTCATTTAGCGGCGTGTTTCTCCCTTTGGTTGCGCAAATGCGCGACTGCGGTCTGGTCGTCTTCCTGGCGGCCGTCATTCCTGAGCCAGGAAAAAGTGTTCGCGACCAATTCGCGGAGGACGCGGCCATGTTTTCGCCGGGCTGGATTGAAGTGGGCGTGCGCTGGTTCGCCGATCCGCCACAACAAAAGCGGTTGGCGGAAAATTTCTTGTTCCATGATTGCGACGACGAAACAAAGGTTTGGGCACTCGGTACCATCGAGTCATTCGACACGCGCCATCTTGTCGATCAGCCCATCCCACTCGAAGCGTGGCCTGCAGTTCGAGCGGCATCCATTGTTGCGAGCGAGGATCGCACCCTGTCGCCGGAATGGAGCAGAAAGATGAGCCGTGCCGTGCTCGGCACGGAGACGATTGAGATTGAAGCCGGACATTGTCCTCATTGCTCACAACCGCGAACAATCGCCAATATTTTTGAGCAGTTGGCTATGCAGCGAACTACTTAGCTGATTTGCCGCCAAATCGACTTGTCGATTTCGCAGGCGCTTATAAGATCACAGCTATGGCGGGTCAAGGTTCTGCGGGCAATGTTCTAGCTGCACTCTGCAGTTTCTTCATCCCCGGCTTGGGGCAATTACTCCAAGGCCGATTGCTGATGGCGATCGTCCAATTCTGTCTGGCGGCGATCCTCTGGTTTGTCTTGCTGGGATGGATTATCCATCTCTGGTCGATCCTCGATGCCGCGCTTTTTAAGCCAGGGAAATAATCCAACCACAAATTAACGCGAATCGACACGGATGGATGGTCGTTCTATCAATTTGTGTTCATTCGTGTCCATTCGTGGTTAATGAAAGCGCAATTCCCAACCGAGCAGACCGAGTCGGGCGAGTTTCATCGACAGGAAGATCGGTTCCGTGAATGGATCTCGAGTGATGGATCGACACCTTATGCCGCTGCAGCAGGTCGGTATCATCTTTATGTTTCACTGGCGTGCCCCTGGGCTAGTCGCACGATCATTTTTCGCAAACTAAAAGGGCTCGAACATGCGATTGGAATGACCATCGTGGATCCGATCCGGGATGAGAAAGGCTGGGCGTTTCGAGATCCATCCGGCAAAATTCCCCCGGGTGCGCCGTTTGAATCAACCGATCCGATCAACGGCTTCCAATATTTGAGCGAAGCTTACAAAGTAACCGACCCAGACTTCGATGAGCGCGTCACCGTGCCGGTGCTCTGGGACAAGGAAACGAAAAAGATCGTGAACAATTGTGAGGACGACATCTGTCGCATGTTCAACAACGTGTTCAACGATTTTGCTACACATAAGGATTTGGATTTTTTCCCGAAAAACGTCGAAGCCGAGCATGCGAAGCTCGCCAATTTTCTCCACGATAATGTAAACAACGGCGTTTACAGAGCTGGTTTCGCCACGCGCCAGCACCCCTACGAGATTGCCTGCCGCAGAGTTTTTGAAGCGCTCGACGAACTCGAAGAGCGTTTGTCGAAAAGTCGATATTTGTTTCGGGATAGCATTGTCGAGGCGGACTGGCGACTTTTTTGCACGCTCATTCGGTTCGACTCCGTCTATCACGGCCATTTCAAGTGCAACCTGCGCCGTATCGTCGATTACCCAAATTTGCAGGGCTATTTGATGGATTTATATCAGCAGCCTGGTATCGCTGACACGGTCAGCTTCGATCACATCAAGCGCCATTACTACATGACGCACCCGCAAATTAATCCGACTCGCATCGTGCCCCTCGGCCCCGTGCTTGATTTGACGAAACCGCACAATCGCGACCGATTGAGCTAGGAAATTGGGCTAGCCGTTTGACGAACACGATGCCTTGCTCTCCAGAATGCTTCGATCTCTTCCAGAGTACGCCCTTTCGTTTCCGGAACGAGATAATAGGCGAAGAGCCAAGACATCACCGAGAAAGATGCGTAGAGCAGAAACGTTGAGCTCGCGCCGAGTCTCTCGACCAATGTCAGAAAGGTAAGCGAGACGATTAGGTTCGAGCCCCAGTTGAATGTGGCCGCTGTGCCTTCGGCGAGACCGCGAATTCTTAAGGGATAGATCTCGGCGATCAAGAGCCAGAAGATCGGCCCGAGGCTGATTGCAAATGAGGCGACGTAACCCATCAGGCAAATCACAGCAATCCAGGCGAGCTGTCCGGATGGATTTGAAATCCGAAAACTCAAGCCGAGCACGCCAAGCGTGACGATCATTCCTGTGATGCCGGCGAGCAACAGCGGCCGGCGCCCGGCACGGTCAACCAAAAACATCGCGACGACGGTCAAGCCGACATTTACGACACCGACGCCTGCGGTAGCGAGAATCGCGCCGGAAGCGGAATTGAATCCGGCGGCCTGAAGAATTTTTGGCGCATAATAAATCACCGTGTTGATGCCGGTAATTTGTTGAAAGATGGCGAGACCTATTCCAACAACAAGAGCGGGGCGCACTCGGCGGCCAAACAAATCGGCCCAGCGCCCACTTTCAGTTTGCTGCGCCAGGCTTGCCTTGATCTCTTCGATCTCGACCTTGACATCAGCCAACCCGCGAATGCGCACGAGCACGCCATGCGCGACTTCATGTTGACCTCCAGAAATGAGCCAGCGCGGAGTTTCCGGAAGAAAAAGCATGCCAGCTCCAAAGACTATTGCTGGAACTACTGCGAGGCCAAGCATCCATCTCCAGCCTTCAACGCCGGCGAAAGCGTAATCGGTCAGATACGCAACGACAATGCCGACCGTAACGGCGAGTTGAAATAGCGATACTATCCAGCCGCGCGCGTGCGGAGGCGCAACTTCGGAGAGATAAACCGGAACATTTGTTGAGGCGAGACCGATCGCCAACCCCAGAATGACGCGGCTGACAATCAGGATGGGCGGTGATGGCGCCGCCGCGCTGGCGAGGGCGCCAATACCGAAAATTGCCGCCGTCACAAGCAAAACTCTTCGCCTGCCAAAAAGATCAGCGGCTTTTCCACCGACGATCGCCCCAATGGTCGCGCCAAACAGAACGCCGCTAACGACAATCTCTTCCGCCGTCGTCGTCAGGCCAAATTCGCGTTTGATAAAAATGAGCGCACCCGAGATGACGCCCGTATCGTAGCCGAATAGAAGGCCACCCAAAGATGCAAATAACGCCGAGATGTAAACAAACCTCGTGCCGCGCAGATGTGCCTTGCTCGGTGTGACAATCTGCTTGTCGGCCATAATTCTCGATCCTCCTTATTACTTCGATATATCAAACGCCATCACTACATGATGCACACGGAAACTAATCCGACCCGCATCGTTTCCATTGGCCCGGCAATCGATCTAACCAAGGCGCATTGGGCGCAAAAAAATGAACTGAGGCCATCTTTTTGGCATCCGCCAATCAGACGAATTCAGCTCGTGGCAGACGCAACCGACTCGCCCCGCGCAACGACGGCAAATAGCCTTTGCCAGCGCGGTAATTCTTCATAGAGTCGTGCGCTTCACCGCGACGCAACCATGAATTTTCTGGCCTTAAGTATTCTTAATTTCGGTGTGCCGTTGTCGATGGTGTGCGCCGCGATTGGTCTTGCATTCGCCTTCTTTTTGATCGCGGCAGTGACTCGGGCGCCATCAGGAAATGAGCGAATGCGAGAAATCGCGGCCGCCGTACAGGAAGGCGCCAGGGCGTATTTGAATCGGCAAGTCAAGACGATCGTCGTGATCGCAGTGGTCATTTTCATTTTGCTCTTCATTTTCAAAGATCACTCTACAGCGATTGGATTTGTAATCGGCGCCTTCTGTTCGCTCGCAGCAGGCTTCATCGGGATGCGCGTGGCCGTGCTGGCAAATGTCCGCACAGCGCAGGCCGCCAGCATCGCGCAGCTCAATGCACTGCGAATAGCATTCAACGGCGGGTCGGTGAC
>WNFT01000586.1_pt1 | contig 42903 bp, 34 predicted proteins | sample 5400191 | NCBI WGS metagenome assembly WNFT01 (sample SAMN13153359, study PRJNA577476) | soil metagenome | isolation source: 80 cm saprolite under Madrone tree | place: USA:California | collected 2016-06-14 | reverse complement strand
GATTTGAACCTCCGACCCCCTGGTCCCGAACCAGGTGCTCTACCAGGCTGAGCCACTCCCCGACATGATCGAACTGGCGCGATCGCTGGAATCACGTGGGCCGAAGGAACGCAGGGCCACAGCATAATTCCGATAAAAGTATAGCATCCGGCGCCGCATCGGAAATCGGTGTGCATCGTACCGGCAGCTTAACCCTCCACACGCGCTTCTTCCGCAACCGGCGGTTCCACACTAGCGTCTCCCGCACCACGCTTCTCAGTGAATCGTTTCAATTTAGAATTTCCTATAGAATGATGCTTTGCTATATAGCATTAGCGTTCCATGATCGCGATCACCGCCGCAACTCTGTTCACGCCGCTGGAGCGGATCGAGCAGCCACTGCTGCTGGTGGAAGACGCTTCCATTGTTGAAGTTACGTCCCGGGCGCGGCGGGAAGCGCCCATCGGCAGCCGCGGGCTGGATTTTCCCGGCGGAATCCTGGCGCCCGGATTCATCGACATCCACATCCACGGCGGCGCTGGGCATGATGTGATGGAAGCCGGCGCGGACGCGCTACCGCCATTAGAACGGCTGCTGGGGCGGCACGGCGTGAGCAGTTATTTCCCGACCACTGTCACCGCTCCGCTGGAGGCGACGCTTTCTGCTCTGGAGCGGCTAGCGGACGCAATCGAAGCCGCCGATGTCAAAGCCGTCGACCGTGGTCCCCAAGCGACTGAGCGGGCGCGCCCGCTGGGTATTCATCTCGAGGGACCATTCATCAGTCATAGCCGGCGCGGCGTCCATCCGCCGGAGAATCTGTTGGCGCCGTCCCTGCCCGCGTTTGACCGCTTCTGGCAGGCGGCGCGCGGTCACATTCGCATGCTTACCATCGCGCCGGAATTGCCGGGCGCGATTGAGGTCATCACAGAAGCGGCCAAGCGTGGAGTTTGTGTGAGCCTGGGCCACTCGGACGCTGATCTGAATGCCGCTCGTGCCGGGGTCGCTGCGGGCGCCCGCCATGCCACCCACACCTTTAACGCCATGCGGCCTCTGGGTCATCGCGATCCCGGAATTCTTGGCGAGGTGCTAACCGATTCGCGCCTCTCCGCCGATATTATTGCGGACGGAATTCATCTAGACCCGGAGATCGTTCAGTTGTTTCTCAAGGCGAAGGGGCCGGACGCCGCGGTGCTGATCACCGATGCCACCGCCGCCACTGGCATGCGCGACGGCCGCTATCGTCTGGGTTCGCTTGAAGTGGAAGTCAAAGATGGCAAGTGCATGAACGGGGGAAATCTCGCGGGAAGCGTCCTGACCATGGACCTCGCGGTTCGTAACGTGATGCAGTTCGCACAATGGGACTTGCAACAGGCGGTGCGTCTCGCGACCCTGAACCCGGCACGGGTCGCTAATCTGAACGGCGGCTTAAGAGAAGTTGGTTCGCTGAAGGCGGGCGCTCCGGCTGATCTTGTGGTATTGAGTCCGACCGGCGAAGTCAGAAACACAATAATCGGTGGCGCGGGAATCTGATACCGCCAGTGCAATCTTAGGAGAACAGGCATGCCCGACAAAGGGGGATTTCCCCATTACATGCTCAAGGAAATCTTCGACCAGCCGCAAGGCTTGCGGGATACGATCGCTCCCCGCGTATCGCTCGAAGAAGGTGTGGTCCGGCTCGACGAAGTTCGCATCAGCACAGATGAGCTGCGCGCCCTGCGCCGGATCAACATCGTGGCATCAGGCACCAGCCGGCACGCCGGTATGGCCGGCCAGTACATGATCCAGGACCTGGTCAACATTCCGGTGGACGTGGACTACGCCAGCGAATTCGAATATCGCAATCCTCTGATCGGTCCGGGCGAATTGACCATCGTAATCACGCAGTCCGGCGAAACCGCCGACACCACCGCCGCTCAGCGGGAGGCCAAAGCCAAAGGATCCCGCACCATCGCCATCTCAAACGTCGTCGATTCCACCATCGCCCGCGAGGCCGATGGCGTGCTCTACACCCACGCCGGACCGGAGATCAGCATCGCCTCCACCAAGGCCTTCACCGCGCAGATGGCGGTGCTCTACCTGTTCGCGCTTTATCTGGGACAGGTGCGGGGCAAGTTTTCCAAAGAACAACGGCGGCAATACATTCGTGAGTTACTCGATCTGCCCGGAAAATTGGAAACGTTGCTGAAGTCCGCACCCTCAGCCTGCGAGCGGCTGGCTGACAAATTTTACAAGGTAGAAGACTTCCTTTTTATGGGCCGCGCCATTCACTATCCCGTCGCCATGGACGGAGCCCTTAAGCTCAAGGAAGTCTCCTACATACACGCCGAGGGCTATCCCACGGGCGAGACCAAGCACGGCCCCAACGCCATGATCGACGAGAACCTGCCGGTGGTGATCATCGCGACCTGCGACCGCAACGACTCCGGGTCGATGCTTCGTTACGAAAAGAATGTCGCCAACACCCGGGGATTCAAGCAGCAGTCGGCGCGCGTGATTGCGATCGCCTCCGAAGGTGATGAGGAGCTTCACCGTCTTGCCCCTACTACATGACCGTCAAAAAAGGTCTGGATGTGGATCGGCCGCGAAATCTGGTGAAGTCAGTGACCTTGGAGTAGACTCGGCTGGGCAAAACTTCATCGCGGCTCCCGGCAACCACAAGCAAGACGGGGACTTACCTCCTCATTCGCTAATAGGTATGACGGAGGAATGTTACACGTCGAACCCTACGACGACTCTCGCGCCACTCCGAGATTGAAATTCTTCAATCAAAACTTACGGGCAAACAATCTAAAATGCTGTCAGGAGTTCCCATGCGTGAAGTTGTCATCGCTTCCTCAGTTCGAACACCGGTGGGACGCGCCTTCAAAGGCACGCTCCGCGCCACCCGCCCCGACGAACTGGCCGCCGTCGCCATCAAGGGCGCGCTCGAGCGCGTGCCTCAAGTCGATCCCAAAGAGATCGAAGATGTGATCCTCGGCTGCGCTACTCCCGAAGCCGAGCAAGGAATGAATGTGGCTCGTATTGCGTCGTTGCGCGCCGGGCTGCCGGTCGAGGTTTCGGCGCTCACCATCAACCGCTTCTGCTCCTCCGGGCTGCAGGCGATTGCCATGGCGGCGGAGCGGATCCTGAGCGGCGGCGCGGAAATCATCGTGGCCGGCGGAACGGAATCCATGTCCATGATCCCAATGGGCGGGCATAAAATTTCGCCCAACCCCTGGCTGGTGGAGCACTACCCCGACGCCTACCTCACCATGGGTCTCACCGCGGAACGGGTGGCCCAGCGCTTGGGGATCACGCGTCACGCGGCGGACGAATTCTCGCTCCGCAGCCACCGGCAGGCATTGGCGGCGATCCAGGCTGGTAACTTCACCGACGAAACGGTGCCGGTACCGGTCAGCTTCACGACTCCGAACGGCTCGAAGCCCAAGCGCCAGGAAATCATCTTCAGAGTGGACGAAGGCCCGCGCGCCGACACTTCGCTCGAAGCTCTGCTCGCGTTGAAGCCGGTCTTTCATGCCAAGGGGACGGTGACCGCGGGCAATTCCTCGCAAACTTCTGACGGCGCGGCGGCCGCGGTCGTAATGTCTTCCGAGCGCGCCAAAGCGCTGAGGATTCAGCCCTTGGTGCGTTACGTCTCTTTTGCGACGGCCGGATACAAGCCGGAGGAAATGGGGCTTGGCCCGGTGTACGCGATTCCCAAAGCGCTGAAGCTCGCCGGACTCAAACTCTCAGACATTGACGTGATCGAATTGAACGAAGCCTTCGCCGCGCAGGCGCTGGGCGTCATCAAGGAAGCTGGCCTCGATCCCGAGCGCGTGAATCCGAACGGCGGCGCCATCGCGCTGGGACATCCTCTGGGCTGTACTGGGGCCAAGCTGACCGCCTCCATCATTCGCGAGATGAAACGGCGAAATGCTCGCTACGGCATGGTGACGATGTGCGTGGGCGGAGGCATGGGTGCGGCGGGGATCTTCGAAAACCTGAACTAACCACGGGGGCACGGAGTCACTCAGGAAAGACTTGGATTCTTCTGTTTGCGGCTTACAAGCTCATCCGCTTCGCCATGTGGCACTAAAGTACAATAGGCCAAGCAGTTTCCTCCGTGTCTCTGAGAGTCTCTAGGAGTGACGATGGCCACAACTTCGGCAATCCCCACCAAAATTTCCGGCGGCAGCTTCTTACTCGAACAACGCAAGCCTGACGAAGTCTTCACTCCGGAAGATTTCACCGAGCAGCACCGGCTCATCGGGCAGACCGCAGAGGAATTCGCGGTCAAAGAAATTCTGCCGAACGCCGAGAAGATGGAGCACAAAGATTTTTCCATCACGCGCGATTTGCTGAAGAAAGCCGGCGAGTTGGGCTTAAGCTCGGCGGAAATTCCCGAGGCTTACGGCGGTCTTGAAATGGACAAAGTAACCGCCGCCGTGATTGCCGATCACATCGCCAAGTATGCCGGTTTTGCCACGACCTGGGGTGGACACACCGGCATCGGCACGCTGCCCATCGTTTATTTCGGCACAGAAGATCAGAAGAAGAAATATCTACCCAGGCTGGCGGCCGGTGAAATCGTCGGCGCCTACGCTTTGTCGGAAGCGTCGTCCGGCTCGGACGCGCTCAACTGCCGCGCCCGTGCCCAGCTCTCGCCTGATGGCAAACACTACGTGCTGAACGGCGAAAAGATGTGGATCACCAACGCCGGTTTCGCTGACCTGTTCACCGTTTTCGCCAAAGTTGATGGCGAAAAGTTTACGGCGTTTCTGGTGGAAAAGACTTTCCCTGGTTTCTCGGTCGGCGCGGAAGAGCACAAGATGGGCATTCGCGGATCTTCTACCTGCCCGCTGATCCTCAGTGACTGCAAGGTTCCCGCGGAAAACGTGCTTGGGGAAATCGGCAAGGGGCACGTTATTGCGTTCAACATTCTCAACGTTGGGCGCTTCAAGCTGGGGGCGATGTGCGTGGGTGGCGCTCGTGTGGCGCTGGAGAACTCTATCGGCTACGCCAAGCAGCGCAAGGCGTTCAGCAAAGTGATCGCTGACTTCGGCCTGGTCCGCGAAAAGCTGGCAAATATGGCCACGCTCATCTATGTCGGCGAAGCCCTGGTATACCGCACCGTAGGCATGATGGACGTGGCGCTGGCTGAAGTCGACAAATCCAGCCCCAATGCGGCGCGGGAAACCCGCAAAGCTATCGAGGAGTATGCAGTCGAGTGCTCGATCATCAAGGTCTGGGGCTCGGAGATGATCGACTATGTAGTGGACGAGACCATGCAAATTTACGGCGGCTACGGCTTCGTCGAGGAATATCCCGCAGAGCGCGCCTACCGCGATTCCCGCATCAACCGTATCTTTGAAGGCACCAATGAAATCAACCGTCTGATCATCACCGGCTTCCTCCTCAAGCGCGCCATGTCGGGACAGCTGCCGCTGATGCCGGCGATCAAAAAGCTGATGGACGAAGTGCTTGCCGGGCCGAGCGTGGGTGAGGAACTGGAAGGCCCGTTGGCGGACGAGCGCAAACTGGTGGCCCAGGCCAAGAAGCTCGCGCTGTTTGTTTCCGGATCAGCCACGCAGAAATATATGCAGGCGATTCAGGACCAGCAGGAGGTCATGGGCGCGATAGCAGACATGGTCATTGAGACCTACGCCATGGAATCCGCGGTGCTGCGCGCGCACAAGATGGTGGAAAGTAAGGGTGAAGCCGCGGCGGCGCTTCCGGTTGCCATGACTCGAGTCTATCTCTCGCAAGCCATGGATAAGATCGAAGGCGCAGCCAAGAAAATTATCGCCGCCGTGGCCGAGGGTGACACGCTGCGCACGCAGTTAGCGATTCTGCGCCGTCTGGCGAAGCACGAGCCGTTTAACACGATTGAACTGCGTCAGCAGATCGCGCAGAAGACTATCGAGCGGGGAAAGTACACGCTGGCGTAGCTGCGGACATGGTGTGGGGCTGATGTGCTGCGCCGCTGGCTGAAATAGCGACCGCAGCGGTTGAAGCCGTATTTGTTTTAGCCATCTGCACGACTCGAAGTCGTGACTCGGAGTCGTGCCCTTCCCAAGGCACCTCCATTTTGTTATCCTCCGCCGTCTGTTACAAATATCGCTATGAAGCTCTTCAACTTTTGCTTCGTCGCGATAGTTGGGCTCGCGCTCTGCTTGTCCGCGGCCGCGCAGTCTAACTCAGTGTCACAAACCGACTCCGCCAGCTTTGACTCCGATGGCGCCGCGCATATAAATCGCGTGATTCCCATGCCTTCCACTATCAGCCAAGAGGCGCAGAAATGGCTGGCTTCACTGACGGAGAAAAAATCCCCACCACAGACTCTGGCCGAAAGGCGCATCGCCACGGATGCCTGGCGCAAGCAGGACTCCGCCGAGGCGCGCAAGCTTTATCCCGTCAATGTTGAAGAAACCAAGATCGCGGGTGTTCGTACCGATGTCATCACTCCTCTGACAATGCCGGAGGCCAATCGCGGCCGCGTACTGATCAACCTGCACGGTGGAGGATTTGTTTCCGACTCGGGATCCCTCATCGAGGGCATTCCCATCGCGAACCTGGCCAAGATCAAAGTTGTGTCGGTGTATTACCGGCTCGCACCTGAGAACCCTTTTCCGGCTGCGGTGGATGACGTGGTCGCCGTCTACCAAGGATTGTTGAAAACCTACAACCCGCACGGCATCGGAATCTTTGGCACGTCGGCGGGAGCCATCCTGACCTGCGAGGTTGCCGTCCGCCTCAAACAACTGGGACTACCGCTTCCGGCGGCACTTGGCGCGTTTTCGGTGCTAACCGATTTCAGCCGTCCGAGCGACTCGCGGCAAATTTTCACGCTGGACGGACTTCCCGGCCGATTGCAGCCGATCGATCCCAAGCGAGCGCCTGTCGATCCTTATCCGGGCACCACGGACCGCAAGGACCCAGTCTTGTCCCCTCTGTTCGCAGACCTTGAAGGAATGCCTCCAAGCCTGCTGATCACTAGCACGCGCGATTTACTGCTGAGCGATACCACCATGTTCCATCGGGCGCTGCTCCGTGCCGGGAACGATGCGCAGCTGGTTGTGTTTGAGGCCTTGCCGCATGCCTTCTGGTATCATTTCCAGCTGCCCGAAACCAAAGAGTGCCTCGAACTGATGGCGAAATTTTTCGACCAGAAGTTGGCGTGCCAGAAGTAGCGGAGTCAAGATGGGAGTAAATCCTCCGAGAAGGTGCTGGCTTCTCGGTACCGTCTTTTCGCCGCCCAGCCAGTTTTTACGGCTGCTTGCTCAATTCCGCCATGACGCTCTGAATCAGTTCCTTGGCGTCGGTCAGGCTCTTCATGACGATCTGAATGTCCAGCACCGGCTTGCCGGGCCAGCGCTGGCTTTGGCAATAGACGCCGTGCTGCCCTACCAGAGCCATGGCGTCTGTAATCATGTCCATCGTGACGGCCAAGCGCCCTCGCGGTACGCCCATCATTGTTTCGTAGTGTTCCAGTTCTTCCTGTTTCTCGTCGAATACGGGCATGGACTGATTGTATCGGGTGGATTGCGTGGCGCATAATTGCGGGCGTGCGCTGTCCAAGTTAGCAGGGTTACGTCCAAGCACTTAGCAATTGGCGAACTAGCACTTGGTCAAGCATTCGGGGCCAAATGCTAATTGCCGATTGCCAAGTGGTAAACGCCAAATGCTCCCAAGGAGAGATTCATGAAAACACGTATCGCACTCGTCGCTTTATCGTTGTCTGGATGCATGCTGCTGGCTGCGGTTCAGCAGGATCAGAGCAAGCGTCCCAGTCCATCGGCGCAGGCCCAATGCAAGTTTTCTGACGGCAAAACCATCAAGACCGACTATTCCAGCCCACGCATGAAAGGCCGCAAGATTTTTGGCGGACTGGTGCCTTACGGGCAGGTATGGCGCACCGGGGCCAACGATGCTACGACGCTAGTGACGGATACGAACGTAAAGATCGGAGACAAAGACGTTCCCGCCGGCAGCTACACCATCTTCACCGTCCCCAACGCCGACAAGTGGACGTTGATCATCAGCAAAAAGACGGGCGAGTGGGGCATTCCCTATCCCGGCGAGGGAGAAGACTTCGTTCGCGTGGACATGAGAGTGTCGCAATTGTCCGCTCCGGTGGAAAATTTCACCATCGGCTTCGACCAGACCGGCTCGACATGCGCGATGCATGCGGACTGGGAAACAACGCGCGCCACAGTGGACATCAGCGAAAAGAAGTAGTGTGCGGTATGATGACTTGCGTGCGGTGGAGAAGTCATTGCGGCCTCGCGGCCAGCGTATCCACCGCATGCTGGGCTTCGGCCATATCGGGCGAGAGTTTCAGGGCCTCCTGATATGCGGCCAGCGCCGCGGCTCGACGCCCGGCGCTCTCAAGAGCGTGTCCCAGAAGCACAAATCCTTTATCGGTTGGGCGCAGCTCCACCGATCGCGAATAATTGTTGATCGCTTCATCCAGCTTGTTCTGCTTCTCCAGCAGTTGGCCGAGACCCAAGTAAGCACTGGACTGGCCGGAATTGAGCCGCAGAGCCTGGTCGTAACTTTCCCGAGCCTGCTCATCGGCGCCGAGCGTGCGGTAGGCAGTGCCTAGATTGGCATGAGCAGCAGCCAGCAGTCCGGGATCAGAAGTAAGACTGATGACGCGTTTGTATTGTTCGATGGCTTCATCAAGGTGTCCGTGCTCCTGAAGGTAGGCACCCAGATTGGAACGGCTCATGGGATCCCGCGGATTGATCTCGGCCGCAGCCCGGAAGTGCGAATTGGCTTCATCGGGTTTGCCGAGCAGCAAGAGGGCGCCGCCCAGATTGTCCTGGGCGATGAAGTTGTTGTCGGTTACGGCGAGTGCGTGTGTCCAGAGATCGTAATTGTTCGACCAGTAGCTCAACTGCCGATGGGTCGCAACAGAGACCGCGAGGAGAACGCAGGCTGCCGGAATCGCGCGTGGGATGATGCCAGCCTGGCGCGAATCGGCTAAGTCAACGACTCCCCACGCGATCATGACGAAGATGCCAATGAGCGGGATGTAAGCATAGCGATCGGCCATGGCCTGGTCCCCGACCTGGACCAGGCCGATGACGGGAACCAGAGTTCCCAGGAACCACAGCCAGCCAGTGAGCAGATACCGTTTGGAGCGGAACTGCAGTACGACTCCGGTAACGGCCAGCAGCACCATCGCTGACACTGCCGCCTGCCAGATGGCCAACGAATCTCCCGGATGGGGATAGATTGGCGCCAGATGTGCCGGCCAAATCATCTTCCACAAATACATTGCGTAGGCCACGACGGCGTTTTCCAGGCGTACACCCAGCGAAAACTGCGCGGTGGAACGCATCGCCCCGCCGGCTTGCTGAGCCTGCATCGTGATTGCGGCGCTGGCGGCAGAAAGAGCGAGCAGCGGCAGTTTCTCCGCCAGCAGTCTGGATTTGGACAATTGTGTGGTACGCACTGCACTGGGTGGGCTTCCGCCGATCCGGCCCAACGGCCAGTAGTCGAGCAACAGGAGCACAAAGGGGAGTGTGATGACCATGGGCTTGGACAGCAACCCCAGGGCAAATAAACCGGCTACCGTCAGATATCGCTGCCAGTGCGGCTTCTGCGCATACCATCCATAAGCGCCAAGAGCCGCCAGAAAGAAAAATGTGCTGAGCACGTTCTTGCGCTCGGCGACCCAGGCCACGGATTCGACATTGATGGGGTGGAGGGCAAATAGCAACGCGACGAACAGGCTCGTTCCAATACGGCCAGTCGCGAACGCCAGCAGCAAGAACAACAGCACCGCATTCGCCGCGTGAATCAAAAGGCTGATGAAGTGATGTCCGGTGGGGTTCTGGTGAAAGAGGCGATAGTCGAGCGCGTGCGACAGCCAGGTAAGCGGATGCCAGTTCGCCTGCTCGGTGGAGGCGAAGGCCCAGGTGAACGTGTCCCAACCGAGGCCATTTTGGATATGGGGATTCTCGGCGACATAGCGGTCGTCATCGTAGTTGACGAAGGGATGGCGGTTGACCGGGTTGTACAGCACTAGCGTCGCCGCGACCAGGAGAAGACACAAAATTAGGTTGCGCTTTTCAGGAGACGAGAAAAGGGCTACAGGCTTCTCGGGCGCGGCTTTCGGCTTTCCGGGCAATGCTAAGGATTTAACCACAGAGGACGCGCGAGACACAGAGGTTCTCCTTTGTTCCGCACCTTTCTTGTCATGTGACGAATGTCACCGACTCCTCATGACGTTTTTAGTAAAACCACGGAGGACACAGAGTCAATGCACTTTAATGAAATCAGGGGTGCCCTGGCGGTGAATTATGACGGGGAGAAGATCGATCTCGGCTTCAGGGTTGACATCCTTGATGGAAAATACCGTGGTCACAGAAGTCAAGGCAGTGGATGCAATTACTCCGGTTCATCATGCTCAACTTAGAACTTCTCCCAAGCTAAGCCGGAAGTATCTGGGACGGCTCATCAATTTCAATGTCGTGTTCAATGTCGTGCATCTGCGGGATGGGATTCGGCGCATGGTGCCCGGAGAACCACCCTCTGTGTCCCCGGTGTCCTCCGTGGTTAAATCCCTGGCTTCCACCTGAGCACTGGCTTGCGGGCGGCGGCAGTCTCGTCCAAGCGGGATACGCGGGTGGAGTGGGGCGCGTCCAGCACCATTTGAGGATCCTCTTCGACTTCCTCCGCAATCGAGCGCATGGCCTCGACGAACAGATCCATTTCTTCTTTCGATTCGCTCTCAGTGGGCTCGATCATCAAAGCGCCGGGCACGATCAGAGGAAATGCCGTGGTATAAGGATGGAAGCCGTAGTCGATCAGGCGCTTGGCAATATCCATCGTCCTCACACCTTTCTTCGCCTGCAGTTTATCGCTGAAGACCACCTCGTGCATGCTGGGCGTGGAGTAAGGGAGGTCGTAAACTCCTTCCAGTCCCTTGCGGATGTAGTTGGCGTTCAGTACCGCGTCTTCGGTAGTCTGGCGCAAGCCGTCGGGACCGTTGGCCAAAATGTAAGCCAGGGCACGGACGAACATTCCGAAGTTTCCGTAGAACGCGCGCACCCGGCCCACGGATTGCGGCCGATCGTCTTCGACGCCCAGCGTGCCGTCGGGCTTGGACATTATCACCGGAGTCGGGAGGAACGGTTCCAGGATCTGTTTCACCGCCACCGGGCCGGAGCCTGGGCCGCCGCCGCCGTGAGGCGTGGAAAATGTCTTGTGCAGGTTCAGGTGCATCACGTCTACGCCGAAGTCGCCGGGGCGGACTTTGCCGACGAGCGCGTTCATGTTCGCTCCATCCATATAAAGCAAGCCGCCTTTGGCGTGCATAATTTCTGCGATCTTGTGGATTTCCTGTTCGAACACTCCTAGGGTGTTGGGGTTGGTGAGCATGAGCGCGGCGACGTCTTCGTTCATCTGTGCCGTCAGCGCGGCCACGTCCACCATGCCCTGGGAATTAGATTTCAAATTCTCCACCGCGTAGCCAACCATTGCGGCCGTGGCAGGATTCGTACCGTGTGCCGAATCAGGGATCAGAATTTTTTTGCGCGGTGCGCCCGTCGACTGATGGTAGGCGCGAACCATGAGCAGCCCGGTGAGTTCGCCGTGGGCGCCGGCCGCTGGCTGCAGCGTGATCGCGTCCATGCCGGTGATATCCAGCAAGCAATCGCTGAGCGTCTTGATAATGCGCAGCGCTCCCTGCGAAATCGGCTCAGGCTGGTATGGGTGTCCGTTGGCCAGGCCTTCAAGGCGGACCACCAGTTCATTTACGCGCGGATTGTACTTCATGGTGCAGGAGCCCAACGGGTACATACCGAGATCGATGGCATAGTTCCAGGTGGATAGCCGGGTGAAGTGGCGGATGATCTCGATTTCGCTCACTTCCGGCAGGTTGCCCAGATCCGTCCTTTCGGATGAACCCAAAAGCGCTGAAGCGTCGACCTCGGGAACATCGAGCGGAGGAAGCTTCCATGCCGCCTTCCCGGCCGATGATTTTTCGAAAATCAGGCCTTCGTTCTGGTTGACGTGCCTGGTGGCCTTGCGGGTCATGTGCTTCACCGCGTCACCTCCTGCACGTCGACTTCTTCCTTGCCGGCTTTCAGCGAGCGCTCGCTCTCCACGACCATGCCGACGACAGTGTCGATGGCGCTGCGCGTGGTCAGCTCGGTACAGCACCACAGGGCGGCGTTGCCTAGCTCAGGATAAAACTTCTTTAAGGGAAACCCACCCACGATCTTGTGTCCCAAGATTCGACTGTTAATGGCGTAGGGATCCTCGCTGGTCTGCACCACGAACTCGTTGAAACGCGGCGCGCCGGAGAAGAGCACCTTGGCATGTTTGTTGAACTGGCCGGCAGCGTAAGCGGTCTTGGCCAGATTTTGTTTGGCCAACTCCTTGAGTCCGACTTTGCCGTAAATGGTCATAAAGATGTTGACCATCAGCGCTACCAGCGCCTGGTTGGTACAGATATTCGACGTCGCCTTTTCGCGCCGGATGTGCTGCTTGCGATGACGCCGCAGTAGGGGCCACCGAAGCCGAGAGGCACACCGAAGGATTGTGCCTCCATCGCGATCACGTCAGCCTGTCGCGGTGGCTCGACGATGCCCAGCGAAACTGCCTCCGCAATCGATACCACCAGCATCGCCCCTTTCTTATGAGCGATTTCAGCGATAGCGGAGGTGTCTTCAATCGTTCCGAAGAAATTCGGCGATTGAACCAGGACGCAGGCCGTGTCCGATGTAATGGATTTTCCCAGCTCCTGCAAATTTAGCCGGCCGTCGTCGTCGAACGGGCAGGTGGAGAGCGGTAGATTTTGATGATGGGCATAGGTGGCAAGCACCTCGCGATATTCCGGATGCACACTTCGCGCAATCACCACCGAGCGGCGACCGGTGACGCGCACGGCCATCATCACCGCTTCGGCGGCAGCGGTGGAGCCGTCGTACATGGAAGCGTTGGCTACTTCCATGCCGGTCAGCTCGCAGATCATGGTCTGGAATTCAAAGATGGATTGCAATGTGCCCTGAGAAATCTCTGCCTGATAGGGAGTGTAAGCAGTCAGGAACTCACCGCGTGAAATGAGGGAATCGATGATGACCGGCCGGTAGTGAGAGTAGGCCCCGGCGCCGAGGAAGGTCGCGTAGTTATCGCCGTTCTCGCGGGAGCGCTCGCGAAACCAATCCACGATTTCTGACTCGGCCATCTGGCGTGGCACTTTGAGATCCCGCCCCAGGCGATATTCGGCGGGAATGGGAGCGAACAAGTCGTCGATCGAGCTGGCGCCCATGGCTTGCAGCATGGCTTTTCGGTCGGCGGGCGATTTGGGTAGATAGCGCATAGAACTTCTTTAGATGTATCTCGAGGTCAGTTTGATTACTGAATTGGACGGCGATTGCGTTATCCGGAGATCACCCCTCCTCGGCGACGAATTTTTCATAGTCGGAGGCGGAGAGCAACGAATTCAGCTCAGCCGGATCTTTTAGTGCAATCTTGATCATCCAGGCGCTATGCGCGTCTTTATTGATGTTTTCGGGCGCGGTCGCCAGCTCTGCATTGACTTCCGTCACCGTGCCGGAAACGGGTGCATACAAATCCGAAACGGCTTTTACTGACTCAACCGAACCGAAGGGCTTGCCAGAAGCAATCTCGGAACCAATCTTGGGCAGATCGACGAAAACAATGTCACCCAGCGAGTCCTGGGCGTGGTGCGTGATGCCGATGGTGGCGTTATTGCCATTGGCTTTGATCCATTCGTGCTCTTTGGTGTATTTGTAGTCGGCTGGATAGGTCATCGTGGCTTCTTAGCTCCTGGTCTCTTGCTCTTCGTTTTCCAAAGGCCTCTGCTTCCCCCTTGGGTCCGCGGTTAAAGCTTTTTCGGTCTCTTATAGAAGGGAGTCGGCACCACTATGGCCTTCACTCCCTGCCCACGGATTTCCACTTTCAATTCGGTGCCCAGGGCCGCGCACTCGGGCGGCACGTAGGCTAGCGCAATGTTTTTTTTCAGAAACGGCGCTGGTGAGCCGCTGGTTACGTAACCGACCGCACCGCCGTCGTTGCCGAGCACCCTATAACCATCGCGGGCGATGCCCCGGTCAACCATCTCCAGCCCCACCAAGGTACGCTTCAGGCCCTCAGCCTTTGCTTTTTCCAGAACCACACGCCCCATGAAGTCTGGCTTCTCCATTTTGCAGAAGCGATCCAGGCCGGCTTCCCAGACATTGATGGTGTCAGAAATTTCGTGTCCGTACAGCGGCAGCTTGGCTTCCAGACGCAGTGTGTTGCGGGCACCGAGACCGCAGGGAACGACCCCGAACTCTTTGCCTACTTCCAGTAACCTGTTCCATACCCAGGCACTGGTGGCTTCGTCGGAGGGCACGTAAATTTCGAACCCGTCTTCTCCCGTGTAGCCAGTGCGAGCGATGAGGGTATTTAGCAGGAAACGCCGCAGCGAACCCCGCTCCAGCACGATCCCGCCTCGAGTAACCCAATAAAACTTCACCGCCGAGAGGTCTGCGTTTGTAAGCTTCTGCAGCAGATTCACGGCCTTCGGGCCTTGAATCGCGATCTGAGTAAAGTCGTCGGAAAGGTTTTCTACCTTGCAATTGAACTGGTGACTATTGTCGCGTACCCAGTTGAAGTCCTTTTCGCGAGTGCCAGCGTTAATCACCAGCAAATACTCATCCTCCCCGAGACGGTGGACAACCACGTCGTCGACGAAGGTCCCCTGGGGATAGAGCAGCGCCGAATACTGTGCCTGACCCACGGCGAGCCGCGAGGCATCGTTCATGGAAAGGTGCTGCACCGCCGCCAGGGCCTCGGGTCCGGCGAAGCGGATATCGCCCATGTGGCTGACGTCGAAGATGCCCACGCCCGTACGCACGGCGTTGTGCTCGGCGATAATGCCACCAGCTGAAGGGTATTCGACCGGCATCTCCCAGCCGTTAAATTCAACCATTTTTGCGCCCATCTGACGATGAACAGGGTTAAGCGCCGTCTTGCGGATGGCTGGCGCGGCGGCCTCAACGGAGGGCAATGAAACCTCGATCAAAAGCAGTGGCTGAGCTGCTGAAATGGTGAGACTGATTACCCTAACACGCGCTTGGCGATGGCTTCAACTGATGGTTACCAACGGAACTTTCCCTGCCCGCAGACCCGCGCTAGAGTTCGGCCATGGCCACTACCACGAAGAATAAGTATCGCTGCATGCAGTGCGAGATGATCGAAGAAAAGTGTGCATGCGAAAAGTATTGCTGCTCCTGCCAGGGACAGATCGACATCCGCCTGTGCAGCGATGGTCTTTATTATTGCCCGCCTTGCCGGGAAGCGTGCGGCTACAGAGTCACGGACTAGGCTGCACCCTTCAGGCCGGCACCTCCTTCGCTTCTAACGACGGAACCGGATTTCTCGCCGCAGCCATCCCCTCGACTTATCGGCCATCCCCGCTCAATGTTTCAACTGCACCACTTCGGCGGCACAGGAATGGACTACAATTCTTGGGCGAAGGAGGAAAAATTATGGCAACCGTACTATCGAGCGTTCGCATGGACGACAAAGTCACAAGTTACATTTCCCAGAATCGCAAGATGCTCATTAACGGGAAGTGGGTGGAAGCCGCCTCCGGCAAGACATTCCCAACGTATAACCCTGCCACCGGCGAGGTTTTGGCTCGGGTGGCGGAGGGAGGACCCGAAGACATCGACCGCGCGGTCAAGGCGGCTCGCGTCGCTTTCGAAGCCGGCCCGTGGTCCCAGATGACACCTTCGGAGCGAGGGCGCGTGATCTGGAAGCTCGGGGATTTGCTGGAGCAGAATCTGGAGGAATTTGCCGAGCTGGAAATGCTCGACAACGGCAAACCTCTGAAGGTAGCGCGAGTCGCAGACGTCCCTCTGGCAGTGGACCTGTTTCGCTATATGGCCGGCTGGGCGACGAAGATTGAAGGCAATACCATTCCGATTTCCGGCGGCACAAAGTTTCTGGCTTACACCTTGCGCCAGCCGGTGGGAGTTGTTGGTCAGATCATCCCCTGGAATTTCCCATTGCTCATGGCAGCCTGGAAGCTGGGACCGGCGCTGGCCACAGGATGCAGTGTGGTGATTAAGCCAGCCGAGCAAACCCCGCTGTCCTGCTTGCGGCTGGGCGAACTGATCCAGGAAGCGGGAATTCCCGACGGAGTGGTGAACATTGTCCCCGGCTATGGCGAAACCGCAGGCGCTGCCCTGGCGGCGCATCCTGACGTCGACAAAATTGCCTTCACCGGTTCCACCGAAGTCGGCAAACTGATTCTTCAGGCAGCCGCTGGGAACCTCAAGAAGGTTTCGCTGGAACTGGGTGGCAAGTCGCCCAATGTTGTTTTTGGCGACGGCGATGTGAAGACGGCAATCGCCGGCTCGGCCAGCGCCATCTTCTTTAACCACGGACAGTGCTGCTGTGCCGGATCTCGGCTGTATGTGGAGAAAAGCATCTTCGACGAAGTGGTCGAGGGCGTGTCCGCAAAAGCAAGAAAGATCAACGTCGGCCCCGGGTGGGAAGCATCCAGCGATATGGGGCCGCTGGTGTCCGAAGAACAGCTCAACCGGGTGTGCGGCTACCTTGAATCCGGACTCTCCGAGGGCGCGAAGGCCGTGGTCGGAGGCGAGCGGCACGGCGACAAAGGATACTTTGTCAAGCCAACCGTGCTGGTCGATACCACCGAAAATATGAAAGTGGTCCGCGAGGAAATCTTCGGCCCGGTGGTTTCCGCAATTCCTTTCACCGATTACGATGACGTGCTTAAGCAAGCCAACGACACCGTGTACGGACTGGCTGCGGGGATTTGGACGCGCGATATCGGGAAAGCGCATCGCCTGGCCTCGCAATTGCGCGCCGGGACGGTGTGGATCAACTGCTACAACGTATTCGACGCCGCCCTGCCATTTGGCGGGTACAAGCAGTCTGGCTGGGGCCGCGAAATGGGGCACGATGCACTGGAGTTGTACACCGAGGTAAAGTCGGTCTGCGCCGCTCTTTAAGAGTGCCCCACAAGAAGAGTGCCCCACAAGTTCGACGGGAAATGGTTCGGCGGGGAAGCTTCGGCTTTCCCGCCTTTTTTCTACAATGGCCCCATGGAGCGATCCCTATCGATCGAGCCCCTCACCGCTGATCATTGGGAAGCCGTACGTTCCATCTATCTACAGGGAATCGCAACCGGAAATGCCACGTTCCAGCAGACGTTTCCCGGTTGGGAAGAATGGGACGCTGGACACTTGCGAACCTGCAGGACGGTCGCGCGGTCGGAGCAGGACATTGTCGGTTGGGCCGCGCTGAGTCCGGTATCCATGCGGCCTGTATACCGCGGAGTGGCGGAAGTCAGCATCTACGTGGCCGAGTCGGCGAGAGCTTGTGGCATCGGAGCAAAGCTCCTGGCAGAACTGATCGCCGATTCCGAGGCAGAAGGGATTTGGACTCTGCAGGCTGGCATCTTTCCGGAAAACACGGCGAGCATCGAACTCGACACCAGGGCAGGATTCCGAATGGTGGGCACACGTTCTCGACTCGGATGTATGAATGGGCATTGGCGTGACGTTGTGCTGCTGGAGCGCCGAAGTCTCATGGTCGGCAGTTAACGCAAAGGCCCCACCCCTTACGCCCAAGCCGCGCCCGTGTTATGTTCAATTTCCCTCTAATTTGAGCGCAATCCGTCTCGAGCATGATTCGTTCTTATAAAGGAAAGACGCCGGTGCTTCCGGAGTCCTGTTACGTGGACGACTCGGCGCAAATCATTGGCGATGTGGTTCTGGGTGAGCACGCTAGCGTCTGGATGAATGCCGTGTTGCGTGGCGACGTACACTCCATCCGTGTGGGCGCGTATTCGAATATTCAGGATTGCAGCGTGCTGCATGGCATGAAGGAGCAGTACGACGTTTTCCTGGGCCAGTACGTGACAGTGGGTCACTCGGTAACGCTGCACGGCTGCACAATTGAAGGACGCTGCCTGATCGGGATGGGGTCGATCATCCTGAATGGGGCCCGCATCGGGGCAGGTTCAATCATTGCAGCAGGCACGCTGATTCCGGAGAAAACGATTGTGGAGCCGGGGTCACTGTGGATGGGCTCTCCGGGAAAGTTCCACCGCAAGCTGGATGAAAAGGACCAGGAAAGCATCATGCGGTACGCGAATAATTATTTGGGATACAAAGATTCGTATTTGAGGGAGAGAAAGTAAAAGACAGTGGTTCGTGGTCAATAACGAGAAGCTAGTAGCTAGAAGCTCATGATTAAAGCTGTCCGAGGCACGCGCGACCTTCTTCCGCCGGAAACAGCGTTGTGGAATTTTGTCGAGGCAGCGGTGCGCGATGTGTTTCGCGCCTACAACTTCCACGAGATTCGCACCCCGATCTTCGAGGCCACCGAACTCTTCGCCCGCGGAGTGGGCGAGGAAACCGATGTCGTAGCGAAGGAGATGTACACCTGGGAAGACCGCGGACGGGCCCAGAGCGACAAAGGCCAGTCGCTCACTCTTCGCCCCGAAAATACCGCCAGCGTGGTGCGTGCCTACATCGAGCACAAACTTTGGGAGCGCGGACTGCAGAAGCTCTACTACATCGGTCCTCAGTTTCGGCGGGAGCGGCCGCAAAAGGGGCGGTATCGCCAGTTTTACCAGATTGGGGCGGAGGTCATTGGGCCGACGAGCGCGGGCAGCGAGTCTCCCGCGCGGGATGCGGAAGTGCTGGAGCTTTTGGCGACTTTGCTCGACCGACTTGGCATCAAGGACTGGACGCTGGAATTGAATTCGGTTGGTTGCACCAACGATCGCGCTGCCTACAACGAAGCCTTGCGCAAGGCGCTCGAGCCTGTCGTTTCCGGTATGTGCGAAGATTGCCAGCGCCGTGCCGTCACCAATCCTTTGCGCGTGTTTGATTGTAAAGTTCCAGACGACCAGCCCATCATCGAGAAGCTGCCCCGGATCAGCCAGTTTCTGGATGAGGGTTGCCGTGAGCATTTCGAACAGGTGCAGGCAATCCTCAAAGCGGTCGACATTCCCTTCACGCTCAACGATCGCTTGGTGCGGGGACTCGACTATTACACCCGCACTGCGTTCGAGTTTACCCACCGAGCTTTGGGCGCGCAGAACGCGATTCTTGGCGGCGGCCGCTATGACGGGTTGTCGGAATCGCTGGGTGGTCCGCAAGCTCCCGGCATCGGATTTGCCATTGGCGAAGACCGGCTGGTGCTGGCGCTTCAGGAATCGGCCGAGGCGGTGCAGCGCAAATCGGATGTTTACATCGCGCCTTTTGGGAACGGCATGGACCGCGAGGCGGCAAGCCTGGCCCGGGAGCTGCGCCGTCACGACCTGGTGGTTGAGCTGGGAGATGAAACTTTTCGGATGAAGAAGTCGCTGGAAACAGCCAGCAAGATTGGGGCACGCTTTGCCTTGATCGTTGGCGAAAACGAGGTCAAGTCGGGCTGGTTCGCGCTGAAGAATCTGGAAACCAGCGAGCAGGTTTCGGTCCCGCGTGCTGATTTGGCCAGGAAGATTCAGGCGGGATAATCGATTTCGAATTGTACTCTGCTACGGGAGGACTATGAGAAAGCTCGGGTTCATTGCCTGCTTTTTCTGTTTCTCAATTGCCGCCTTCGCGCAAGCTTCAGGGAATCAGCCCAAACCTCTGACTCCGCTGGAGCAGACGCTGATTGCCAGCACCAAAGCAATTCCGGAAGCTCAGAAAGCCAAAGATGTGGCGTTCCTGAAACGCACCTTGACCGACGATTTCCTTGCGGTGGGGAGCGAAGGCAAGGTTCATGACAAAGAGGAAATGGTGGGGAGTGCCCGCGACGGTGAACTGAAAGACTATTACGCCTACAATCTGCGGGTGGTGCCGGTCAACCACGAGGCCGCCATCGTCACCTACGACTGCGTCATTCACATGCCCGAGGGCGATGCGCCGGGCATGGCACCGCGTTATCAGCATATCTCCGATCTCTGGGTGAAACAGGATGACCAGTGGCGGTTGAGGTTCCAGCAGTCAACGGCGGCGCGGCCGATTGATTGAGTACGAGCGGGACGCTCGCGCCTACATTTATAATCTTTGATTCGCGAACGGCGATTCGCTCACCACGATTCGCTCACCGCGATCCGGCTTACGGCCGCATTCTCCACTGAAGGGCACAACTTGCTCGATTTTCTAGGCGATTTACGACGTACACACATGTGCGGCGCTTTGCGTCCGCCGGACTCGGGCAAGAAGGCCACGCTCATGGGTTGGGTGAACCGGCGGCGCGATCTCGGCAACCTCATTTTTATTGATATTCGCGACCGCAGCGGTGTAACTCAAGTTGTGTTCAACAAGGAGCGTGATCCGGCGATTCACCAAAAGGCCGAAGCGCTGCGCAACGAGTACGTCATCGCCGTAGTGGGTACGGCCAAGCAGCGGGTTCCAGACACGGTGAACAAGAACATCGCCACCGGGGAAGTGGAACTGATCGCGGAGGAGTTGCGCATCCTCAACGAATCGAAGCAACCGCCGTTTCTGCCCAGCGAGACCGTGCTGCCCAATGAGGAGATGCGTCTCAAGTATCGCTACATCGACCTACGCCGCGATGCCCTGCAGCACAACATCGAGCTGCGGCACAAGGTTGCACTGGCCATTCGCGACTATCTTTCGGCGCAGGGATTTTTCGAGATCGAAACGCCGTTCATGACGCGCTCCACGCCCGAAGGCGCGCGCGACTATCTGGTGCCCAGCCGGGTGCAGCCGGGGAGCTTCTACGCCCTGCCGCAGTCGCCGCAAATGTTCAAACAGATCCTGATGATTTCGGGATTCGACAAATATTTCCAGATTGTGCGCTGCTTCCGCGACGAGGACCTGCGCGCCGACCGCCAGCCGGAATTTACCCAGATCGATCTGGAGATGTCGTATCCGCAGCCCGAACGGGTGTGGGAAGTGGTCGAGGGCTTTCTGACTGCGGCATTCAAAGCTGCCGGAAGCGAGATCAAGGCGCCGTTTCCGCGCATGAGTTACGACCAGGCCGTGCGGCTGTATGGCAGCGACAAGCCTGATATGCGATTGCCCGCGATGGTGGATGTGCGGGAGGCGTTCACAGCCGAAGAACTGGAGAAATTCCAGACGACATTCAAGGTTCGCCAGGATGTTGCTCCTCTTCTCATTCGAATTCCGAAAGCCGGCGAAATCTCCGGAACCGAGCGGCGAACCATTGGAACTTACGGAGCCTTCGCACACGCGCAGGGGACGTCATCGGTGAGCTTGATGACCGACCCAAATCGCTTTGCCAAGGAATATCCCAATTCGCTCGAACCAATTCTCAAAGCAGCCGAAGTCGAGCCGGGCGATTTGTGGTTGCTGGTGGTGCGCAAGACGGAGTCGAGGCAAGACCCGCTTCAGTTTTTCCAGACTTGCGGGCAGCTCCGGCTCGATCTCGCTCAAAAATACGCAGCCAAGCACGGAGCTTTTGCCAAGACCGGCGACCCTGTAAAAGATTTCCGATTTCTTTGGGTGACTGATTTCCCCATGTTCGAGTGGGACGGAGAGAGCAAGCGCTGGAATGCGGCTCACCATCCCTTCACTTCGCTGCACGACGAAGACATGGCCAAGCTGGAGACCAGTTTCGACTCAATCCACGATCCTCAGTCTCCGCTGGGTGAAGTTCGCGCGCTGGCTTATGACGTGGTGCTCAATGGTACCGAGCTGGGTTCCGGCTCGATCCGTATTCATCGCCGGGATATTCAGAGCAAGATATTTCGCGCTCTGGGTATGACCGAGGAAGAGGCGCGCTCACGCTTCGGCTTTTTTCTAGAGGCCCTGGAATACGGCACACCTCCTCACGGCGGCATCGCGCTAGGACTGGATCGAATCGTGATGATCCTGGCCGGAGCGGACAGCTTGCGCGAAGTCATTCCCTTCCCCAAGACCGCGAGAGCGGTGGATTTAATGGTGGACGCGCCGACTCCGGTGAGTGAGGCGCAGTTGAAGGAACTGGGGATAGAGGTGAAGAAGTAAGGCTGTGGCTGGAGGGCGCTTTCAGAGAGTTCTTATGCCGGCCTGAAGGCCTGCCCCACGCTCGGATCACCTAGCTGCCGGGCCTGATGTCTGCTGCACTCTCAGATCGAACACTGTACGCAGTGATGGCCCGTCGCTTCCGAAACGGACTGGCAGAAGGGGTGGAGCAGGGCTTCCCGCCCCGCATTGCAGGCGGCCTATGCAGCTGGCTTTGGTCAGATTGTCCTTCCTGCCTTGAAACTCGACTAGTGCTGAAAGCGTCAGGTCTTATTTTCCTTGCTCTCGGAGCTTGAATCTCTGCAGCTTGCCGGTTGCCGTCTTCGGCAGGTCATCGAAGAATTCTACCCATCGCGGGCGCTTGAAGACTGGCAACCGGCTGACCACAAATTCCTGCAGTTCGCGGGCGAGGTCGGGTGTTCCTGCGACGCCGTTTTTTAGAACCACACAAGCGGCCGGCTTCAGAAGTTGGTCGTTGTCCTGGCGACCGATGACCGCCGCTTCCAGCACGGCGGGATGCTCAATCAGCACGCTTTCAATTTCGATCGGGCTCACCCACACACCGCTGCACTTGAGCATGTCGTCGGAGCGGCCCACATACCAGAAATATCCATCCGCATCCAGATAATACTGGTCACCGGTGCGGATCCAGTTGCCTTCGATCGTGCTCTTGGATTTCTCGTGCTGGTTCCAGTAGTGGGAGCAGGTCGAGTCGGACTGGACCAGCAGGTTGCCGATGTCGCCAGGCTTCACGGGCTGCCTGTTTTCGTTCACGATCTTCGCTTCGTAGCCGGGAATGATCTGTCCGCTGGAACCCGGACGGACCGCGCCCGGGCGATTGGCGATGAACACGTGCAGGATTTCGGTGGAACCAATCGCGTCCAGAATCTCGACGCCGAACCGTTCTTTGAAACGGTGGAAAAGGGCGGCGGGTAAGGCTTCACCGGCGGAGACACCATAGCGGATAGAGGAGAGATCAAAGTCTGACGTACCCGGACGGCCGGGGGTGGCGGTCCCCAGGTGAACACTGCCGGGCTCATAGGCCAATAGCGCGGCATAATTCGAGGGCACGGAGAAAAACAGCGTCGGCCGGTGGCGTTCGATGATATCGAACACGTGTTGCGGCTTGGGCGGGCCTGGCCACAGGATGCTGGTGCCGCCAACCGCCAACGGGAAATAGAGCGCGTTGCCCAGTCCGTAGGCAAAAAACAGCTTCGCGGCGCTGAAGCAGCGATCACTTTCCGTCATGGCCAGAATGCCCTTGGCGTAGCGCTCGGCGCAAACCACCATGTCATGCTGCAGATGGACGCAGGCTTTGGGAAAGCCGGTAGAGCCCGACGAGTAGAGCCAGAAAGCAGCATCATCTTTGCTGGTCGGCTCGGCTTCGAGGTCCGGGGGATTCTGCTGGAGCAGCTCGTCGAAGCGCAAGGTGTCCACCGGCGCTTTAGCGTCCACTACGATGGTGTGCTTCAGATAGCGGAGTTGCTCCCTGGGAAAGGCTTCAATCTGGGGATAGAGCGATTCGCTGACCACCGCAACCCGCGCCCGCGAGTTGTTCAATATGTATTGATAGTCGGCCGGCTTGAGCAGAGTGTTGACCGGCACCGGAACCGCGCCGATCTTGATGGCGCCGAAAAAACTGATGGCGAACTCGGAGCCGTCGAGCAGGAGCAGGAAGACGCGCTCCTCAATGCGGACACCGAGCTTGCGCAAACCGTTTCCGAAGCGGTTTACGTCTTCCCAGAGCTGGTGGTAACTGACGCGGGCGCCTTCGGCCTCGATGGCGGTCTTCTCTCCGCGGCCTTCCTGCAAATGGCGATCGATGAAGTAGGTGGCGGCGTTGAACTGTTCAGGAAGCAGAATGGGAGCGCCCCAATTCATTTGGCGGCGACGCGCTTACGAAAACTGCGCAGGATAATTACGCCGCTGACGCCAAAGCTAGCAACCGCTCCCAAAGCCAGGGCTTCAGTGAATTGCGGCCTTAGATGGAGCAAATCTCCACAGAACGCCGCCAGGGCAAAAAGAATGCCCACGACGTTCAGCCAGGCCGGCGAACGCGAGGATTGCGCCCGATCCTGGTTCTGCAGGCGCAGCTGCAGCAGGACCGCCGCCAATCCGACAGCCCCCATCACCACCACCGCCAACGGGCTGAAGAACGCCCCGCGGTTGGTGAATAGCACGATGAGGGCCAGCGCTCCGCATAGCAGACCGGAGGCGATCACCGTCCAACGGCGCGAGCGGTACTCATGCTTATTCACTTTCACCTCGAACGCGAAAACCCATTGTAGACAGAGTGAGTCGCCATGCAAACACGAAGTTACGGTGTCGATCTCAGTCCCGATGGCGGGGCGGCCATTGCCCCGGCAGTCGCGTCCGGAGGGAGGTAATAGAAAAGATTGTTTTTCCGAGCTTGTCCACTGGCTGACGTTGATTCAGCCAAGCAAACGCGTCGGGAGGATAAGTGGCGGGGAAGACGTCACAGGGGCACAAAGCCCGAGCGACCTAGCGATTGCAACCCACTGGCTTCTTCGGAAAGGAAGCAGTATAGGGGATCGCCCACCGACTATTTAAATCACCACGGCCTCTTGGTACTCCCCAAACACTTTTCTCATTGTGTCCGAGACTTCGCCGACGGTGGCGTTGGCTTCGACGGCGGCAAGGATGTGGGGCATCAGATTGGTGTGGGAGCGGGCGGCATCTTCGATTCGCCGCAGCGCGGCTTGCCAGGGGCCCGGATCGCGGCGGAGGCGCAACCCACGCAGGCGTTCCACCTGTTTGCGCTCCAGCGACTCGTCAATGCGTTGGATGAGGATGGGCTTTTCTTCGTCCACGGCAAAGCGGTTTACGCCCACCACCACCGCTTGCTCGCGATCGACCTGCTGCTGGTACTCGTAGGCGGCATTCTGGATTTCCTGCTGCACGTAGCCGCGCTCCAGGGCTTCGATCATGCCCCCGAGAGCTTCGATCTTTTCCAGATATGCGTTCGCCCGCGTTTCGATTTCGTTAGTCAAGGTTTCGACGTAATACGAACCCGCCAGCGGGTCAACGGTGTGCGGAACTCCGGATTCGTAGGCCACGATCTGCTGGGTGCGAAGAGCGATCCGCGCGGCCTGTTCGGTGGGCAGAGCGAGAGCTTCATCGTAAGAATTGGTGTGTAGCGACTGCGTGCCCCCGAGCACCGCGGCCAGCGCCTGCAGGGCGGTGCGCACGATGTTGTTCTCGGGCTGCTGCGCGGTGAGGGTGGAGCCTGCGGTCTGGGTATGGAAGCGCAGCATCCAGGAGCGAGGGTCTTTCGCCTTGAAGTGCTCACGCATGATGCGCGCCCACATGCGGCGGGCGGCGCGGAACTTGGCCACTTCTTCGAGAAAATTGTTATGCGCATTGAAGAAGAATGAAATCCGGGGGGCAAACTTGTCGATGTCGAGTCCGGCGTCGATGGCTGCCTGAACGTAGGCGATGCCATTGCCTAGAGTGAATGCGACTTCTTGAACGGCGGTCGATCCCGCCTCGCGCATGTGGTAGCCGGAGATGGAAATCGTATTCCACTCGGGCACATTCTGGTTGGCCCAGGCAAACAGGTCGGTGATGATCCGCATGGCCTGTTGCGGCGGGTAAATATACGTGCCTCTGGCAATGTATTCCTTGAGCACGTCGTTTTGCACCGTACCGGAAAGCTTACGAATGTCTGCGCCTTGGCGGCGGGCTACGGCGACATAAAGCGCCAGCAGAATTGACGCCGTCGCGTTGATGGTCATCGAGGTCGAGATCGTGGTCAGCTCGATGCCATCGAAGAGGCGCTGCATGTCCTCAACCGAATCAATGGCTACGCCGACCTTGCCGACCTCCCCGACCGCTAGGGGGTGGTCGGAATCCAGGCCGATTTGTGTAGGCAGGTCAAAGGCGACCGACAGACCGGTGGTGCCGTTGGCCAGCAGGTACTTGTAGCGTCGGTTGGATTCCTCGGCATCGCCCATGCCCGCGTACTGGCGCATGGTCCACAGACGGCCGCGATACATGGTGGCTTGCACGCCGCGGGTAAAAGGATATTCACCGGGATATCCCAGTTCGTGTTCCTGGTCCCGGCTGTCCAAATCGAAGGGCGCATACAGCGGGCGGATCAGGATATGCGAGGAGGTTTCATGATCGGCGGGTGCGCGGCTGGCGGCTTTGAGCTTGTCGGTCATGACGAACAGTCGTCGGTCATCAGTCGTCGGTGTCAGGAAATCAAAGACTGCTGCCGACTGGTCCTGACGACTGACGACTGTGTTTCAACCTTTCTTCCATACCCGCCAAAACGAGGTCACACCGAACCAGACGAACGTCAGGGTGAAAACAATTGCAACCACTACTCGCCCGGTGGTAGTTTGGCCGGCCTGATAGCGGGCGAATTCCCGAAAGAACGCGACCCCGCCAATGAAAGCTAAAGCCAGGAAAACAAAGCCCGTGACCTCTAACCAGAGCTGATGCAGGACGCGTCCGAAATGAGACGCCGTGGTGCGCGCGCCTTTAAACACCGCGCTGACGGTCCGATTCCGTCCGGCAGACTGGGCAACGACCCGGGCCAGAATGGTCAATTTGCGTACGGTCGAAAGCTTCGTCATCAGCGTCGATTTTAACAGTGTTCGGGGTTACAATTACGGACGTGGCGGTAAGGGTTACGAACCGGGTAACCGGTTACCGCATCTAACGAGTGTAGGGGAGTCGGCAGGCTGCCGAAGTCATTCTCAGGGGGGAATGTGGACCAGCAATTAAAGCAGTTGATGAAAGAACTGGGTGAAGCAATCAATGAATCGCTAGCCGATAGCGAACAGATTGCCGAGGTCGTTGCCAAAATCAAAGACGGCGGATACGACATCTTCCTGGTGCTGGAAGCCACAATCGGAGTTAGCAAGCCGGGCGAGAAGTCCGATGACAAGACTTCCATGGTCACCACGCTCACCACGAATCCCGAGTTCAAGATCAGCGATCAGGACCTCAAGTTCCTAAAGTCGCTGCGCATCAAGATCGAAAACGACGCCGCGTGACAGTCGTCAGTCTGCGGTCGTCAGTCTTCCGTCGTTAGTCTTCAGCAACCCAGCCTCCCACGCTTCTTTGCGACCTTTGCGCTGCCTTCGCGGCACGGTTTCGTCAACATTGCCAGAGACTATGCGAATGAAATTGGGTTGCTGAAGACTGACGACTGCGGTCCCCCATCTGTTACACTGTCGCGTTCCGCCGCCCTGGAAAATAATGGACTGCGGGGCTTCCCTGGGTCTGCACGCTACATCAAAGCCGAGACGCTATGAAGGACACACTGGGAGTCTTGTTAGCCGGCGGCGCGGGCGAGCGGCTTTATCCCCTAACTCGCGATCGCGCCAAACCTGCGGTAACCTTTGGCGGCATCTACCGGATCATTGACGTCACCCTTTCCAATTGCATCAACTCCGACCTACGGCGGGTCTACATCCTCACCCAGTACAAGGCCCTTTCACTGAACCGGCATATCCGCGAAGGCTGGAACATCATGGGCGTGGAACTGGGCGAGTTCGTCGAAGTGCTGCCGCCCATGAAACGGGTGAGCGATCAGTGGTATCAGGGCACGGCAGACGCGGTGTACCAGAACATTTACTCGATCGGTTCGGAGCAGCCCAAACACGTGCTCATTCTCTCCGGAGATCACATCTACAAGATGAACTACGGCTTGATGCTGGACCGGCACAACGATTCGGGAGCGGATGTGACTCTGGCGACAATTCAGATCGACCCCGATGAAGTGTCCCGCTTCGGAGTCGTGGATGTGGACCGCGATCATCGAGTGCTGGGTTTCCAGGAAAAGCCGAAGACAACCGAACTGCGCGTGCCTTCGAATCCCGACAAGGTTTACGCTTCCATGGGCATTTACCTGTTCAATACCGATGTGCTGATCCCCGTGCTTCTGAAAGACGCCGAGGATCCTGGTTCCAGCCACGATTTCGGCAAAGACATCCTGCCTAAGATGGCCGACGATTACAGGGTGTACGCCTACGACTTCGTGGACGAAAACAAGAAAGAGGCTCTTTACTGGCGGGACGTGGGCACGCTGGAGGCGTATTACGAGGCCAACATGGACATCGTGGCGGTATCGCCGGTGTTCAACTTGTACGACTCGGACTGGCCGATCCGCACTCACCAGCGCCAGTACCCGCCGGCCAAATTCGTTTTTGCCGAATCCGGCCGCACCGGCACCGCCGTGGACTCGATCGTTTCCGCAGGCTGCATTGTTTCCGGCAGCATGGTGAAGGACAGCGTGCTGTCGCCCGACGTGCGAGTCAATTCCTATAGCGAAGTAGATAGCAGCATCCTGTTCTCCCACGTGAATGTGGGGCGGCATTGCCGCATCCGGAAGGCCATCATCGACCGCGACGTACACATTCCGGAGGGCACCACGATCGGGTACGACAGCGAGGCTGATCGCCAACGATACTTCGTCACCGAAAGTGGAATCACGGTAGTGACCCGGGATTATTCCCTGTTCGAGAATCCGGTGACGGTAGATTACTTCACCAGCGAGTAGTCAGTGGGTTCCCAGCGACTTATCGCTGGCTGCGGAATGCGCAAACGTCCGTTCCCGTGGAGAGAGCTGAAACCCCCGCTGGTCAGCGTCGTTGTTCCTTTCAGGCGTGCCTACAGAACGCACATCCTGCCCCGCTACCCCCCGAAGTGGTGGCCCATTGTCAAAGGTCCCTCCGGGGACCTTGTTGAAAGAGAGACGGCCTGGTTATTCGCTTTTTATTCGTCTCATATTTTGCCGCCCTGCTACAATGCCTTCGCCTTATTGAAGTACAGAACTTTTGGGGCCACAAAAACGTATCTATAGTGTGATTGTGGTGTTATGGCCCGGCTTGTGCCACGTCCGGGGGACAGACCAGGAGTTCCGGGGAGTGCGGGTTGGAAGACGCCCAGGTCGTTGCTATGTTGGTCCGTCGCTGCGTAGCGGGCGACGTAGTGGCCTGGGAGGAAATCGTGCAGCGCTACAACCGGCGCATCTACAACATCTGCTATCGCTTCGCCGGTTCGGGCGACGACGCCCAGGATCTTACCCAGGAAGTCTTCATCAAGATGTTCCGTACGCTGAGTTCCTACGACGTCGAGCGCGGCGCCTTCATGACCTGGGTCACCACCATCACCCGCAACCTGCTGGTGGACCACTTCCGCAAGAGCAAGCAGGATCGCATGACCGACTCGCTGGACGCAGCCCCGTCCGAACACGAGGACGCGATGCCGCTGAGCGACAAGATCGAGGACAAAGGCCCGTCTGCGGATACGAGCGTACAAGGTCGCGAGACTCGGGAACTGGTACATCGCGCCTTGCAGAAGCTTTCGCCGGAGCTGCGCGAAGCCGTCATCCTGCGCGACCTGCAAGACCTGGATTACCGGGATATTGCCACGGTACTAAAGGTTCCGGAGGGCACGGTGAAATCAAGGATAAATCGCGGGCGGGCGGAACTTGCACGTCTGCTACAACGTACTTATAGGCAGGTGATCTGATGCCAGGCGAAGCCAAAAACGGTATGCAGTGCGCGGAGTTCGACGCCCTGCTGAACGAAGCCCTGGATGCGACCCTAACCGGGCCAAAGCTGGAAAGCTTTCAGGCTCACGCCCGGGTGTGCGCGATTTGTGGCCCCTTGCTGGCCGAGGCCGACGCCGGACGGCGCTGGCTGAAGTCGCTGGCTGAGGTGGAACCGCCCGCCAACCTGATGCACAACATTCTGCTGGCCACGACGGGGCACGAGAGCAAGCGGGTCGCGGCTCGCGCCAAAGCCGAGTCCTCTTGGGCGGATAAAATCACCGCGTGGCTGCGGCCGGTATTCGCTCCCGTGCTCGCCGTAAGCCGTCAGCCGCGCTTTGCCATGTCATTTGGAATGGCGTTCTTCTCCCTATCAATTTCGCTCAGCCTGGCCGGAGTGAAAGTGAGCGACGTGCGGCACCTGGATCTGCGGCCCACCGCCATCAAACGCACTTACTACGAGACCTCAGGTCGAGTGGTGAAGTATTACGAAAATATTCGCTTCGTGTATGAAATCGAATCGCGGATGCGAGAGCTCAAACGAGTAACCGCTCCAGCCGAGACAACCCCCAAGCAACAGAACAAAGAACAGAAAAACAACAACACCAGTGGAGAACCTGAGCAAAAACAGGAACGCAACTACAGCCAGGGAGAGAACCAGCCTGTGCTGGCTTCGGTCCCGAATGATCCGCCTGTAGGGACCGCGACCACTTACAGGAGGCTTTCATGAACTGTGCCAACCACCCCGACATTCAGTCGGTGGCCTTTTGCCGCACTTGCGGAAAACCGCTGTGTGCGAACTGCACCCGTTCGGTGCATGGAGTGATCTATTGCGAGAGCTGCCTGGCGGCGCGATTGGAAGGCGTGCAGCCGTCAACGCCCCCCCCGGCCGCAGGTTTCGTTCCCTCCAGTCCCACGGCCATGCCGGGCTCGGGTCCAAATCCGGCCCTCGCGGGCGTTCTGGCCGGCTTCTTCCCTTTCGGGGTAGGCGCGGTTTACACCGGGCAATATGCCAAAGGCCTGGCGCACCTGGTAATCTTCACCCTGCTGGTCTTAGGAGCCAGCAGCGGCAGTGAGGCCATGGGCACCGTCTTCGGGCTGTCCATCGCGGGATTCTATTTTTACCAGATTATCGATGCCGTGCGCACTGCCCGGGCCATACAACTGGGGCAGCCACCGCCGGACCCGTTTGGACTGGGAACCACATTTAGCTCCGGACTTGGCTCCGGCGACCGGATCGATGCGAGCAAAGTTCCGGTCGGGGCTCTGGTCCTTATCGGCCTAGGCACAATCTTCCTGTTGCATACCCTCGACATCTGGGATTTCAGCCTTCACCGGATCTGGCCGCTTGTGCTCATTGGCATCGGCGGTTTCCTGCTGGTTCGTCGGCTAGGTCTGATCGGGGAAGTACCCTCAGGATTTGATCGCGCGCGCTGCTACAGGCGCGGCTTGTTGGGGCCGATCGTCCTGCTCACTCTGGGTTTTCAGTTTCTCCTCGATAGCATGGGCATCATCCGGTTCGGCCGTACCTTGCCCTTGCTGCTGATCGTGATTGGACTGGTTAAGATATTCGAGAGTACGAGCAAGCCAGGTCCGCTCGCGGCCCCACCCCCCACCCAGGGCGGAGTGCAACCGCCCGGAGTTGTGTCCGGAGAGGTACAACCGCCGTACCCGGAGGTGAAGCCGGAGGTGAAGAATGGCTAGCCCGGTACAGGCTCCTCACCCAATGCGGGAACAACAACGAAGACAGCGGCGGTCCGTAGCGGGTCCGGTCGTGCTGATCTTGCTGGGAGTGGTGCTCCTACTGACCACCATGCATGTGCTGCACCCCGAACCGCTTCTGCGCTGGTTCGGGACGTATTGGCCGGCCCTGATCATTCTCTGGGGCGTCATCAAGCTGGTCGAGTACCAGCAGGCGCAGAAGGAAGGCACGCGCCCCTCCGGAATCGGAGCTGGCGGCGTCTTGCTATTGGTCTTCTTAATCATTTTCGGGATGTCCGCGACTCAGGCTTCGCGCTTTAACTGGGATGAGATACGCGACCACATTAACATCGGCGACGAAGACTTCCAGATTTTCGGTCACACCTACAGTTACGACGATCAGCTACAGCAGGACTTTCCGGCCGGCGCGAGCCTGCACGTAACAAATGATCGCGGCGCGGTAAACCTGACCGCCTCGGACGACAATCAGATTCACGTGACCGCTCATAAACGGATAAACGCGGACAGCCAGGAACAAGCGGACAAGTTCAATCCCGGCACCAAGCCTCAGATCACCGTCAGCGATCATACCGTCACCCTCAATGCCAATACGCAGGGCGCCGGCGATCATTCGGTTACGACCGACATGGATGTGAGCATCCCCCGCAAAGCCTCGGTGGTGATTACCTCGCACCGCGGTGGCGTCAGCGTGCTGGGCCGTGATGGCGACGTCGAAATTTCCAGCCAGGGTGGCGATGTCGCTACCTCCGACATCAATGGCAAGGTGAGTCTTAACCTGACCCGCGGCTCGGCCCGAGTTTCGAAGATCTCCAGCGATATTTCGGTTCAGGGACGGGCGGATGATGTTTCCGCGGCAGACGTCAAAGGCGCCGCTCGCCTGAACGGCGAGTTCGACAACGTTAAGCTTTCGAAAGTTGCCGGCGCAGTCAGCTTCAAATCGGCCCGCACCGACATGGAATTTTCCAGACTTGACGGTGACCTCGATATGGACTCGGGCGATATGCGAGCCAGCGAGCTGACCGGCCCGTTCCGTCTCCTAACCCGCTCCAAGGATGTCCGGCTCGTGGGAGTGAATGGCGATGTGCGCCTGGAGAACGAAAACGGAGCAGTCGAAATCCGCATGAACAAGCTAGGCAGCATGCAAGTGAGCAACCGGAACAGCGACATCCAGATTTACCTTCCCGACAAGTCTGCTTTCCAACTAGACGCTCACTCTCGCGGCGGCGAAATCGAATCGGACTTTGACGCCCTCAAGATCGACAACCGCGACGACCAGGCGACAGCCAGCGGCGCTATCGGAACCGGCGGCCCTCACCTGGTCATCACCAACGAGCACGGCGGAATCGAACTCCGCAAAGGATCGTCGCTCGCAGAAAGCCCGACACCCCCCACGCCACCTCGCCCACCGCTCCCACCAAAAGTACCAGTGCCGACGGAGAACTAGGCTGGAGCAAAGGGCAAACTACAAATAGGCAGGAGTTCGGCCCTCTCCCTGTTCCGCGCGGTCGACTGCGACTCATCCTACCTTCCTTGAGGACCCAAATTATTGTACGTACATTTACGCTGTGACAACATGTTCCACGCGGAACCTTACGTCGATTTTGCGTTCCAGTTTGACCGGCCTCAGTGCCCCGCGTACCTTACTGACGCCGTGGCGACGGAACCGCGGCGTGACCCGACATAATCCGGCATCCCCGATGCTATAGGTTCTGTCACCCAGGCCGAGTTATATTGGGCGGGTGGTCTGCTATTTGTGGCGATGAGAAAATTCTGGTCCATCCTTTTTCTGTGCTGGATTCTGTTCCTGGCTGGCTGTGCGTCCAAGAAAACGCCGGTCGCGCCTCCTCAACCAGCAGCGCCCCCTCCCGCGCCGGCGCCGGTGCGCAGCCAGATGCCGCCGCCCTCCGCCGAGGTAATTGAGCACTGCGTCGTCAGCAAGCAGGAGAACGCAAACACGGTCACTTGCCGTTGCGAGCCGGTCACTACACGAATTGATTCAAAGACCGGACACACAGTCATCGTCTGCAAGAAAATGCCAGAAAAGAGATGATGTCTGGCGCCGAGCGTTGGCTCTCGCCTGCCTGGTGTCCCGAGGGTTAGGCATTGGCTCCGGCTACCCATTCGGCTTGGCGGGAGCCGCCGTGGCTGAGCGCGTACAATACCAGTTCTACGCGGCTTGAGATCCCTAGCTTGTCGAAAATCCGAAAGAGATATTTCTTGATGGTGTGCTCGCTCAGGCAAAGTTCCTGCGCCACCTCGCGATTGCTGAGGCCATCGGCTACCAGGGCAACCACCTGTTCTTCGCGCGGGGTGAGCAAACGAATTCCACGCGAGTTGACCATGTGCAGAGAAGGCACCTGGCTCAAGGACTCGATCACATACTGCATCTGTTCACTGTTGGCCCACACTTGTCCGCGATGCAGGCTGTGGATGCACTTGCAGAGCAACCGGAAGGGGTACTGGGAGAAGCAGAACAAGCCTCGCGCGCCGGAGCGGAAAGCGTTCACCACTATGTCGCGGTCGTAAGTGTCGAGCAGAATGATTTTTGCCACTGCGGGATGAGCGAGATGCATGCGACGCACAACCGTCATGTCCGGCCAGCCGTCTCTGGGGTTGTCGGCATTGAGGATGGCCACCTCCACCGGCGCCGATCCGATGACGCGCAGGATGACGTCCGGGTCAAGAATGCAGGAAGTCACTTTGAATTCCGGGCGGCGGCGAAGTGCGCTGACCAGAAGCTGGCATTGCATTTGGTTGGAGTCGGCAACCAGCAATCCAATCGAGTTTGAAGACGAACTACACGCAGGTTCCATAATTCCTTGTGGAACGTAATCAACTGCCCCGGTCCAATTCAGCAAACTAGGGCAGCCTACACGATTGCGGGTAGGCATTTCTGTGACGTATCAACATCACAGATGGTTGAATGAACTGTGGGAAACCGGATCTAAACCAGCAAAGGGAGCGTGCGCAAGGACACTGTATTGCCTTTAACTGCTTGCATCAAGTGCAGATAACGGGCATTCCTCAGCCTCGGCCCATGCTGGAGGTGAAGCGTACCAGGTTAGCCAGTCTACTTTTGTGGATACCGCCAACGAGGATGAGAACGAATGCCCATCAATCTTGAACCACAGCGCCTCAGCCCCCGCCGTTGCTCAATGCGCTCTTGACGTGGGTGGACACGCGCCGATGCTGAGTAGGGGGCGTCGATGTTGCGACTCAATTCTTCCAATCGGAAAGCGCCCTCTCCGGCGCGAGAGCAATCGCATTCATACAGCTACCTTTGTGGACAACACTTCCCATGTCTTGCTGCTTTGGGTGCGGTCGGGATAATTTGCAAGCTCTAGGTTTGCGGCAAAAGCGGCGAGGATAAGAAAGATAGGGCAAGAGAGAATGGAACGACTTCTGATCTGCGTGGCGTTGGTCCTTGGCTGCCGCGCAGTGCAGGCAAGTTCGGTGGCGGCCGTGGCCCAAGAGCAGGCGACGCAAGCGGCAAAAGCAAGCGAAGGGGCGGCGGGGCCTACGAAACCCGGCATCGCGGACGGTGCATCGAGTCCAGACGAGATGGGGAACCGCCGTCCGCTCTACCGGCTACGAAAGAGCGACGTGATCGAAATCAAATTAAATTTCGCGTCCGAGTTTAACCAAACGGTGAGCCTACAGGCGGATGGCTTCATCCCGCTGAAGGGATGGGACGAACTGTACGCCCAAGCAATGCCCGAGCTGCGGAGGACGATCCGCCAGGCCTATTCCGAATGCGGCCCAACGTGGAAGTCACCATTGACCCAAGGACTTGGAGAAACCTTATTTGTTGCCGCGGGGCCGTGGCGCGTGCGGGCAAGTACGAATTGCGCGGCACCAATTGTTCGCACAGCTTTCTCTGGTCCCCGCGATTTGCTGGTCTACTTCCCGTACCAGCCGGCACGAAGGTGGGAATCCCCGGATCCGCTGCCTGGTTTCCGCCATCGCCACTTCCGTCTGGCGGTCGTTGGCTTCTGCATCGTATCTTCGCCGTAGCGGGCCGCAGCAGCGCCCTGGCAGGTACTACCATCCCGTACCATCCCGTACGTGAGCCGTGCGACCACGGCCCTGTCGTTTACAATCAGAGCGGCCCGCGCCATTCGGACCACTTGACCCGGCGCGGCTTGCTCACATGCAAAAGACGATTCTGGTTACCGGAGGATCGGGCTTCATCGGTTCCAATTTCATCCTGCAATGGATTGAGCAGGAGCGAACTCCGGTGGTTAACCTCGACAAACTGACCTACGCCGGCAACCCACGCAATTTGCTCGGTGTTTCTTCGGATCCGCGATATTGCTTCGCACTAGGAGATGTATGCGACCGCGAGCGCTTGCGAGAACTGCTCCAGATCCACAAACCGCGCGCCATCGTGCATTTTGCCGCGGAGAGCCATGTGGATCGTTCCATCCGAGGACCCGATGACTTCATTCGGACCAACGTGCATGGAACATTTTGCCTGTTGGAGGAAGCGCGCGCGTACTATGGAGAATTAGCGCCGCAGGAACGCGATTCGTTCCGGTTTCTGCACGTGTCCACAGATGAGGTATACGGCTCGCTGGGTCCAGATGATTCGCCGTTTTGCGAGACGACGGCGTACGCACCGAACAGTCCATATTCAGCTTCCAAGGCGGGCGCGGACCACTTGGTGCGCGCCTATCACCATACTTACGGCCTTCCCACTCTGACCACGAATTGCTCGAATAACTACGGCCCATACCAGTTCCCGGAAAAGCTGATTCCGCTCGTCATCTTGAACGCCCGCGCTGCCAAGTCGTTGCCTGTGTACGGAGACGGCCAGAATGTGCGCGACTGGCTTTTCGTGGAAGATCACTGCGCCGCGGTACGCAGGATTCTGGCCCAAGGCAGGGCGGGAGAAACCTACAACATCGGTGGGGGGGGCGAAAAGCGAAACATAGAAATCGTGGAAATCATATGTTCGATCCTGGACGAATGTTGTCCCGAGGATCCCAGCGTACCGCATCGAAAATTGATCGCCTTCGTGAAGGATCGTCCGGGGCACGACCGCCGATACGCGGTCGACGCGCGCAAGGTCGAGCGCGAATTAGACTGGAAACCGCGCGAGAGCTTAGAGAGTGGCCTTCGTAAGACGGTTCAGTGGTATTTGCAAAACGAAGAGTGGGTGAGAGACGTGACCAATGGCAGCTACCGAAAGTGGATTGCCACGCAGTATTCGTAGAATCGCGAAGAGTGGGACGATGCAAAGAGAACTTGCCACATGCGAATCACGATCTTCGGCGCGACCGGGCTGCTGGGCAAAGCGCTGATGTCCGAGGCGACGGCCGATGATGTTACGGGGTTCGGCTCGGTGGATGGAGACATCCGTGACGCGCAAGCGGTTTTGGACCTGGTGGAGCGCACCCAACCGGACTGGATCATCCTGGCGGCAGCTTACACCGACGTCGACGGCTGCGAAAGAAATCGCGACCTGGCCTTCGATGTGAACTGTCGCGGCGCCGTGAACGTGGTGCGAGCGGCCAAGCGGCGGGACGCCCGCCTGCTTTTTCTCAGCACAGATTATGTCTTCGATGGAACGAAGACGACACCCTACACCATGGGCGATGCACGCACGCCTCGCAGTGTTTACGGTCAATCGAAAGCCGAAGCGGAGGTGCAACTCAGTCAGATCCTGCCGGAATGCTGCATTGTCCGGACTTCCTGGCTGTTCGGCACCGGGGGAAGGTGTTTTCCCGACACAATTTTGAAGTTGGCCGCAAGCCGTCCGCAACTGGAAGTGGTGGGCGATCAGCGGGGCTCTCCTACCTACGCGGTGGACTTGGCTGGCGCCATTGTTCAACTCTGCCGCAAAGACGCCAGCGGCATTGTGCAGGCCACTAACCGTGGTGAGTGCTCGTGGTACGAATTTGCCCGGGAAATTATTACGATTGCAGGGTTGGACGTAGTTGTACGAGAGACCACAAGCGATAAGTTCGTTCGTCCAGCGCAACGTCCGAAGTACTCCGTGCTCGGTCCTGAGAGTTTGCAGAACTATGGCATCACGATGCCTGACTGGCAGGACGCCCTGCACAGATATCTGGCGGAGCGGAAGGCGAACATCACGAATCCGTAGTGTCGTCGTCCTGGCGGCTGTCTCGGGGCGTCTCGCCCACGACGCGGAAGGCGGGATGCCCAGCGTTCCATCGAAACCAAGCTGGTTGAAGCCAACTCAATCTTCCCCCGCCGCCTTTTCGGCGGAATGCCACTCCGGCCTTATGATGACAGCCGACTCGGCGTTGAGTTGCTGCAGGCCCGACTGTTTCAGCTTCAAGTTCAAGTTGGGAACATCGGAGCTCTTTATTTTTTCCCAGCTCACCAGCTGCTGGTCGAGCGCGGTCTCGACATCGTTGAAGATCGCCAACTGCGGGTTGTTTGGCGTCGCATCAGCGCTGTCCACCGTTTCCAGCAATGTGGCCAGCCCGACATTCAGATGCGCCAGGCTTCGTCCCTGGGGGGTACTGAGGAAGATCCTACCCTCTTCCTCACCTTCCAATTCACTCAATTTCTTGTCCAATTCGGTAACTGCTTCAGCCAGCGGGATGGCAGTAACGCGGTCACGCAAGGCTTTCAGTTGCCGGCGCAGACTGCGGACTTGCCGAAGCACCTGATAATCGCGGCGCATGGCGGTTGCGATATTCGTTTCCAGCTCGAACTGCCGACGCAGATCGTCCATCGAGCTCTTTACGCGCGGATCCATCTTGACGATCAGCGGCTGGGTGTAACTCCTGCCATCCACCGTCAGCTTTATGGTGTACTGGCCGGGCAGCACGGCGGGGCCAAGCGGGTAACGCGGCGTGTCGCGATGAATCGCCGAGATCGGGTACTCACGCCGGAGCGAGTCGGGCAGCGGGTAGCGCAGGTTCCACACGAAACGGTGCATTCCTGCTTGCCTTGAGAGAACTTGGGGTGGACGAATCCAATAGGTGGGGATGTTGAGTTGGTCTGCGTCCACCACTTCCGCCTCGTCCGCGCTGGAGAAATGCCATACCAACTTGCCGGTGTCGTCGGAGATGTCGACAACGACCGTACCGGAAGCCGCAGAGTTCAAATAGAAATCGATCATGGCGCCGTCAGGCGGATTCTTGCCTGCAGGTTCCTCCGGCGGCAGCGGGGTGTCAGTGTTGTTGTTGCGGCGGAGGCGGTAGGTTATCTGGGGGGGGAAGAGAAAGGCATCGGACTCCGCGACCTTCGGGACCAGGTTCCGGAGCGGCGTGATATTGTCGAGAATCCAGAAGGACCGGCCGTGTGTGGCCACGACGAGGTCGTCGTTATGGACAACCAGATCGCGAATGGAAGTGGCCGGAAGGTTGAGGCGCAGCGATTGCCAGTGATCGCCGTCGTCGAACGAGACATACACCGTGTGCTCGGTGCCGGCGAAAAGAAGGCCTTTGCGTTCCGGATCTTCGCGAACCGTGTTTACCGGTGCATCGTCGGGAAGTCCGTTGATAATTTTCTGCCAGCTTTGGCCGCTGTCATGCGTGCGGTAGATATAAGGGCGGAGATCATCCAGGCGGAACCGGTTTACCGCAGCATAGGCGGTGGCCGTATCGAAGTGCGACGCATCCATCTGAGCCAGTTTGCTCCATGGCGTCAGGTCCGGAGGCGTAACGTTCTTCCAATTCTTACCGCCGTCGTGCGTAACCTGCACCTGACCATCGTCCGTCCCCGCCCATATCATGTTTACGTCTTTGGGTGAAGGGGCGATCGAGTAGATAACGCCGCGGTGCTTCCCTTTTGCTTCATCAGACTCGACGAACACCCCTAGGCTTGGCGGCACGCCTGGATCTTCGCGGGTCAGATCGGGGCTGATGATCTGCCAGCTATTGCCACCGTCGGTCGTCTTGAATAGCACATTGGAGCCGAAGTACAAAATGTGAGGATCGACGGACGAGAAGATCAGAGGCTGAGTCCGATTAAAGCGAAACTGGCCGGTGCGCAGCACTACCGGCGATACATCTTGTGTCTGAGCGGTTGTCCGGCTGTACTTTGTGACCTTGCCTCCGTAGATGAGATTGGGATCGAGGGGATCGGGAGCAACGTATCCGTATTCCTCGACGCCGACCGGGTACCAGTCTCGAAAAGTGATTTCGCCCGTGTCGCTGCGACTGGCCGTGCCGACACTTCCGCTCTCCTGTTGCCCGCCGTACACCCAGTAAGGAAATTGATTGTCGGTGATGACGTGATAGAACTGTGCGGTTGGCTGGTTGTACCAGGAACTCCAAGTCTGCCCGCCGTTCACACTAATGGTGGCGCCCTGATCCACGGCGAGAGCGATGATCTGCGAGTTCTCCGGATTGATCCAGACGGTGTGATAGTCATCACCGCCGGGCGCGCCCTTGATGGCAGTAAAGCTGATGCCGCCATCGGTGGAGCGATAAGTGGAGATATTGGCGATATAGACTGTGCTCTTGTCTTTGGGATCAACCCGCACACAGGCGAAATCGTCGCCACGCCCCCATAACCGGACGTCGGAATTGATTCTTTCCCAGTTCTCCCCGCCGTCCTTCGAGCGATAGAGGCCACCGAGTTTGGGCGCGTCTACCAGAGCGTAGAGAAGATTGTGATCACTCGGCGCCGCCCCAAGTCCAATGCGACCCAAATGCTCGACCCACGTCGGCAGGCCTTTGCTTAACTGGCGCCAGGTCTCGCCTCCATCGACGGACTTGTACAACCCGCTGCCGGGCCCGTCGTACGAACCACCCGTAGTCCACGTCGGACGGCGCGAGGCCCACATGTCGGCGTACAGGATTTGTGGGTTCGATGGATCGAAGGCCAGATCAATCGCCCCGGTGTCTTGGTTTTTGTAGAGAATCTTCTTCCAAGTCAGGCCGCCATCTAACGAGCGAAACACGCCTCTCTCGGCATTCGGACCATAGGGATGCCCAACCACAGCAACGAACACACGATTGGGATCATGGGGATCGACAAGAATGACACTGATCTGCTGTCCATCGCGCAAGCCGAGATGCAGCCAGGTACGGCCTCCGTCGGCAGACTTGTAGATGCCGTCACCGGTGGAAAGATCGGGCCGGCGCAGCCCTTCGCCGCTGCCCACATAAATAATGTTTGGATTTGAGGGTGCGATCGCCAGGGCGCCAATCGAGCCGATGGGTTGGTCATCGAAAATCGGATTCCAGGTGCGGCCGTAATCGGTCGTCTTCCACACGCCACCGTTGTTAGGCGCCATGTAGAAAACATTTGGCTGCCCCGGCACACCAGAAATGGCGACAGTGCGTCCCGCCCGGAAGGGCCCGATCATGCGCCAGCGTAGTTCCTGAAACAGTTTGGGATCGAACGCTTGAGCTGATGCGACAGCGGAAAAGCCCAACAAAACCGACAAAAACAAGAACAAGAAACGACGAAAGGGATTCACGGGCTCTCCTGAAAGGAGGCTAGGATAAATCAAGAGGCGGGCGAGCAGGCGGATTGTTTAGAAACAGGGCTGTGGGAGGCGCTTAAAGTCGCTTAGAGCTGCTCCAGGAGGGCAGCTTGCAGATTCTTCTGGTGCTCACGATCTAGCTTTGTGCCGGCACAGGTCACGTGAAACACATCCGTCGCGGTTTGGCCTTGCGTGTCAATGATCGCAACCTCGATGTTGCAGCCGAGTTCCGCCATGGTGGAACTGATGTCGTAAAGCAGGCCGGGGCGGTCCTGGGCGATGATTTCGACGAGCGTGCTGTGTTGCGAGCATTCGTTGTCGGTTTGCACGCTGGGCTCGATTTTTACCTTGAGGCCCTGGGCTCCTGGTTTGAATTTCGCTTCCATGAGTTCGACAACGTTAATTTCACCTGCGACCGCTTCAGAAAGGCTCCGCTTCAAGCGGTTTACTTCGGAGGGGTTGAGTTCAAGCGTGCGGAAGCGGTCAGAAAATCGAATCGTATCCAGCACCACGCCGGCTTTGTTGGAGAATGCTTCAGCCTTCAGGATGTTCATTCCCCACGACGAAAGCGTGCCCACAACGTGGGCAAACAGACCGGGGCAGTCGAGAGTCAAAAGAACAAGCTCAAAGTAGCCTTCGCGGCGGAGTACGTCGATCTGAGGCTCGTCATCTTTGAGTTTGAGCCGATCATACATCTGGCAGTGGGTGACAATCTCGCCGGGAGTATGCATCAGCAGATAACGTTTGGGGAAGCCCTCCAAAAAAGAGGTGATGTGCTTCGCGTCGATCTCCCCGGCGGCCGCGACCACTTCCTTGATTCGTTCGCTGTTTGCGGTGCTCGCGGTCAGACGCTGGTCGTCCACCGTCCGGCTGAGATGATTGAATGCCGCAGCATAGAACTGCCAGAGCATCTCGGCCTTCCATGGAGTCAGCGCTTCGGGATTCACGGATTTGATGTCTGTGTAGGTAAACAGCGTGAGCATCTTCAGCCGCTCTGTGGTCCCGACGGATTCACTGAACTCTCCCACCACCTTGGGGTCGAAGATATTCTGCCGCCTGGTCGTGGCCGACATAAGCAAATGGCTGGCGATCAGGAAGGTCACCGTGTCGCGGTCCACCGGTTCAAGCTGAAGCCGGTCCAAAACACTGGCTGAGGCTTGCAGACTTCCCGCCACGTGATCTTCGGCTGGCATACCCTTGCCGACATCGTGTAACAGGATGGCCAGGAAGAGCAGGTCAGGGCGCTCGATTCCGTCCAGGATGTCGCGGAATCGCCGCTCCAATTCATTGTCAGGGGTTCGCAGCGCGTGCACATTTTCGACCGCGACGAATGAATGTTCATCCACCGTGTAGCGATGGTAATAGTCACGAATGACCAAGGAATCGACCGCCTGAAATTCGGGAAACAGCAGCACCAGCACGCCCAGCCGATGCATGGCGCGCAAAGCTGCGCCGGCATGCGGCGATACCAGGATGCGCCTGAACTGCGGCCACAAGTCTGGCGCATGCTCCGCCCATTGCCGAAGTCCGGGCAGCGCGGCTTCGACGCATCTTTCAGTTTCCGCAGTCAGCTTCAAGCCGTGACGGCCGACGAATTCAAAAAGGCCGAAGAGCACAGATGGATCCTGAACCGAAGAGAGCTGGCGAAGAAAGACGCGGCCCTCCACCACGGAAAAATCAGCATTGGACAAGCGCGACTTGCGATTTTCGAATAAGCGGTACAGACCCGAGCGCGCCGGAGGCACTTCATCGAAGAGCACAGTGAGCCGGTAAATCGATCGGACATGCCGGAAGTATGTTCGCATCCAGGTCGCGGGCGCGACCGGCAACCCGGGGAGCCCGATTCCGGCAGCTGCTGCCTCGGACTGCAGTTCGTAGGTCAGCCCATTCAGGTCCCGGCCTAATCGATAATGCAAGAAACATCGCACGGCTGAAAGAAAATCCAGAGCTGCGTCACAATCCTTCCGAAACGTTCCCGGAAGCAAACTGTCCGGCGCAGGCCAAACCCCGGTTTTTTCGAGTTCTGAAATCAAGCTCAACCAACATGCGACCTGGTAGTCACGCAGACCGCCAGGATAGTCCTTTATGTTGGGTTCCAGGTGAAAGATGGTGTGGCCGTACTTGTCATGGCGGGCGGCGGTAAGATCGATCAATCTCTGCTGCAGCTCAAGCGCTTCCCGACCCACCATTTTCGGAATCACGCGAGATCGAAGCTGCTCAAACAGGTCTGCATCGCCACAAATGAATCGGCAATCGAGCAGCGAAATATTGAATTCAAGGTTGTCGCGATGAAGCTT